>SMTZ1_10037253_pt1 | contig 10124 bp, 9 predicted proteins | sample DeeMarSWOR136_30_FD_25667 | JGI IMG/M metagenome (IMG submission 25667)
AAGTAGAGAGAACCTCCGTGAGGACCCCGGGGCCGCCCTTTGTCATGGCTTGGATAAGCCCGAAGCGCCTGACCTCCCAGACGATATCCAGCGCCAGTGCGACGACGATCATTTTTTTCAGGCCCGGAATGGTGATATGGAAAAAAGACTGAATTTTGGTTGCCCCATCAATGGCCGCCGCCTCGTAAAGATGTCGGGGAATAGCCTGAAGCCCTGCCAAGAGGATCAACATCACAAAGGGAAACCCGCGCCAGAGGTTTACGAGAATGACACTGAATAAGGCCAGTTTTGGATTTGACAGCCATTCCACCGGCGTACTAATGAAACCGATTTTAAGGAGAACATCATTGAGGGCTCCATAAATGGGATCATACATCCATTCCTTGCCGGCAGGGCCCGATTCAATACCACGGCGACGGCCAGTCCCAGTATTATATGGCTGGCCACACTGAGAAACACGAAGACCGCCGTGTTCCAGAACGTTTTCGAGAAAAATGGATCCTTCAGCAGGTTCGCATAGTTGGAGAGGGTATAGGAGGCAGCGCCGGCCTTTTCAGGTTTGATGCTGTACGAGAGGCTTGTAATGGCGGGAAACCCGAGGACTAAGACCAACAGCAAAACCCCGGGCAGCACAAAGAGCGCCCACATGTGGCGGTCTTTTATCCGAATGCCGAAGTCCAATAGACTCCTCACCTTGGAAAAGGGGAGCGGTCTCCCACTCCCCTTTCCGTGTCCTGCGCGTTGCTCGTCTTTGTGGCCCCTTTATCTTGCCAGGATGGCGTTGATTCTTTCGTGGGCTTCGGCCAGTGCTTTTTCAGGCGTCTTCATCCCTACGACTGCCTCCTGGAGGGAAGTGGTAAAGGTGTCCATAATTTCGGGCCACTGTTTGATCTGGGGCTCCAGGCCTCGTTGGGGTGTTTGGTGTTGGGGCTCATGACCCACGAGCTCAGCCAGATGGCGGTTGCCTGTTTTCTCTTCATCGGGGCAGGAGCAGCTTTCAGCACTTCAAAGGCCTTTAGATCCGGATTGATCTTGTTGACAATGGGAGGCGTCCAGCCAGAGCCTAAGATCATTGCCACCTTTTTCTGGGCAAGCTGTGTTCGAACATCTTGGGCACCCATGGCCGTACCCCGGTGGTACGACCTTATGTTTTGTGTAAAGTTCAACAAAGAAAGCAAAAGCCTCCTTTGCCTTGGCCGAATCCAGGGCGGACCGTTTCATGTCCGGGGTCAGGTAGTCCGCTCCAAAACTCCAGATAAAGGGGCCAAACCTGAGCGAGAACCCCGGGCTCTTGGCACCAAGGGTGCCGAATCCCCACTGGTCAACCTTCCCGTCTCCATTCGTGTCTCGGGTGAGTTTCTTGGCATATGTGAGGAACTCATCCCAGGTCTTGGGCGGCTTGTTCGGATCGAGACCGGCTGCCTTGAACATCTCCGTGTTGTAGAATAAGACCATGGTCATGTAATCGCCGGGCATCGCATGTATTTTCCCATTGTGCTTCATCAGCTTGAGTGGTAGTGGATACCAGGCGTCCAGGAACCCCGGCCCTTCCTTTTCAATGAAGGGTGTCAGATCTTTGGCAAAACCCTTGCCGAAGAACATCGGCAGCGAAAAGGCATGGACGTGAAAGACATCCGGTGCGTGTATTTTGTCTCCTTCTCTCCGTAGGAGACGGGCTCCAGGGTTACCTTGATGTTCGGATATCGCTTGTGGAATATGGCCATGCCTTCATTGAGCGACTTATTCCAAACGTCTTCAGTAAGGTGCCAATCGGAAAACCTCAGAGTTACTTCGGCAGCCGCCGGCTGAAAACAAAACAGTGCCAGCACGACCACCGTACAAATACCGATAATTCCAATCTTTTTCATTTCCTCATCCCCCCTTAGTATCCAAAAAATCCGTTGGATGCGTTTTTTCTTTTTTCCCCCACCCCCTTTCTCATGTTCTCATGAGTCTCTTTCGTTTCGGTATTCTATGCCGGCTCCTTTCCCGTGTCAACCATATCTTCTACCTCCCGATAACCTCTTTAACGGCCTGCATCGTATATTCAATGTCTTCCCGTGTAATCCCGTAGTGAGTCACCATCCTGATGCGCCGCCCAGCTGGGGGATTCACCCTGACGCCTGACTTACCCAAGTCCTGCACGAACTTCTTCGCATCCATCATTTCCGAGGGGACCCGGAAAAACACCATATTGGTTTGAACCGCCTCCATGTCAATCTCCAATCCGAGCTGAAGAAGGCCCTCAGCAAGCACCCGGGCGTTGTCGTGGTCCTCCGCAAATCTATCGATCATGGTTCGCAATGCCACTGCTCCCGCGGCGGCCATTATCCCTGCCTGCCTCATGCCACCGCCGACCATCTGCCTGTTTTTTCTCGCGCCTTTAATGAATTCCCTATTGGCAACAATGAGCGAACCAAAGGGACAGGCAAGGTTCTTTGATAAACAGAACGTTAGAGAATCGGCGTCCTTGGCGAGTTCCTTTGGGTCCACGCCGAGGGCAACAGCAGCGCTGAATATCCGTGCACCGTCCACATGGATGGCCATGCCATGACTGTTCGCTACCTTTCTCAAGGCGCTCATCTGTGCGGGTGTAACGCACGTACCGCCAGCGGCATTATGGGTATTCTCAACACAGAGGAGGCTTGTCCTCGGGTAGAGAACTCCCTCTGCGAATATCGCCTCTTCTATGTCTCGAGGATCCAGGATGCCCCTATTTCCCTTCACCCTCTTGGGCATGACGCCGGCAACACCGGCGAGATGTGCGGTCTCACATCTGTAAACATGCGCCTCGGCCTCGAGAATGATTGCCTCCCCTCTCCGAGTATGGGTCAGTATTGAGACGAGGTTACCCATGGTTCCGCTCGTGACAAACAAGCCGGCTTCCATCCCAAGCTTTGCCGCGGCCAACTCCTCAAGCGCGGCCACCGAACCGCATTCCTCATCGCTTCCCGCATTTCGTCTGTTGGCTGCGTGACCGTATCGCTTCTCAAATCCACAATCCTGGACACTTTTCCCCTCCCTTTACCCTGGCGTTAGGCTGAAATAACGCCGGATTCTCCTCCTTGGAATAAACGAACATGATTCAATCCAGCTCAACTACCAGATCCCTGATGATTCGATCGTTTGCCGGTTCGAGGAATACCTTCACCCCCGCCCGGACTGGCGTCTGGCATGACCGTATGACCCTGCCATTGACTTTAATGCTGCAGGTATTGCAGACCCCCCGGCCGCAGCGATAATCCCTGAATGCCAACGTCGGGTCCGTATTTTCATAAATGTATCGGAGCATGGTTTGAAAAGTCATTCCGGGACTATAAGGGACTACGAACATGTCGACCCTGCTTACCTTGTCCCCAGGTGAATACCTGAGAATCCTTGCGTGGATAACCTGCTCCTCCATTGATATCTCCTTACTGATCAGGCCTTCTGACCGGGCTAAAGGCCACCCCTATCTCGTGATCCCTTCTCCTGACGAGCGTGTGTTGGGGTGTCTCCAACGTCTGGGGAAAGTCAGAGCGGAAGTGGTGGCCACGGGTCTCTTTTCTCAAGAGGGCCGACCGAATCACGAGCTCCGCCAAACCCAGGGCCGTTGATGCTTCCATGGCAGTGCGCCAATCGACGTTGAATACCCTGCCCCCCGTGACCGCCACCTTTGCCAAGGCATTTTGCCTGAGATCCAAGACCTTATCGAGGGCCTTTTTCATTCCCCCTTCGTTTCGATTCGGCCCCATAGAGCAATCCATGACCCGCTTCAATTCCCTTCTGAGAACCAAAGAACGGATCCCCTCTTTCTTCTTTCGCATGAATTCTTTCCATTCTTGCACTCCCTCTTTGATTACCCTCATCGGGAGAGAATCATGCCGCCTCCCTTTAGCATATTCAGACGCGAATTTCCCCGCCCTCGCCCCGAAAACCTGCGTCTCCGATAGGGCATTACCGGAGATTCGATTTGCACCATGCACGTTGCCGGCATTTTCTCCCGCAGCAAAAAGTCCTGGAACCGACGTTTCCGCTTTCTCGTTAATGCGAATGCCGCCCATGGTGTAGTGCACGGCGGGGCACACTTCAATGCGGTCCTTACGAAGGTCAATGCCCAACTTCTTCAGATTCGTGTCCGGAACCTTTAAGAGCTCATTGACGAGCCCGTCGATTTCCTCATGGCTCTTCGATGACCGGCCGGGATCAATGTAGACACCATTATGCTCGGTTCCACGCCCATCCTCAATCTCGGTGAATATAAGCCGCGTCAACGTATCGCGGGCAGGAATGGGCGCTTCGGGCAAGAACTCCTTTCCCTCATTGTTCACCAACCTGAAATCGAGGTGTTCCCTTTCAAGAAGCGTCTCGTATAACACCAATATCCCTCTGAGAGACTCGGGATGGGCAAACACGGTGGGATAGTATTGCACCATTTCCAGGTCAATAACATCAGCTCCCGCCTTAAATCCTAGGAAAACACCATCTCCCGTTGAATCCGGGGGCGTGTCACTGTTTCCCCAGAGTTCCTCATAGCCCCCGCATGCCAGGACAATGGATTTGGCCCCGATGGCATAGAAGCGTCCATCCCGCATATTCAAACCAAAGGCCCCTACGAGCTCTCCTCGGTCCTCTAATAAATGCGAAACGCAGAAATCCTCCAGAATCCGTACACGAGTGCGGCGTTGAAGTTCCCTTTTCAACCCATAAATCAGCCCAAACCCCCCACCTACGATAACGAGGTTTCTCGGATATGTTTGGCCCGGGTGAAGGATCTGGAAGAATTTTTCGCCTTGTTTTTTAAATTTGATGCCGAACTTCTCCAGATCGAGGGCCCTCGGGATGCTTTCGTCGGCCAAAACTCTTGCCAGATTTTCATCAGAAAGGTGTCTCCCCTCGACAATGGTATCTTGATAGTGAATATCCGGATTGTCCCTTGCGTCACTGATCCCGAATGCCGCCTGTAACGACTGATAGGCCAACGGTGTCACCCCTGATCTGGCAACGGGCCCTTTACTCACGAGACAGACATCTGCCCTCTGATTATCGGCTCCAATGGCGGCACGGACCCCGGCTGCACCTCCGCCTATGATCAGAACCTCCGTTTTCAAGACTTCGTAATCACTCATGATTTCCGTTCCCCAGTGACAAGGCGTTAAATTGGAGAGTCCGCTGGAGTGGCCAAGATCAGCTTCCACATGATCTTGCCACGAAAGACGCCGCTGAAGATTTCCGTTCAGACGATGGGGCAGATACCTCGGGTAAGGGAGCTTGGGTTTTACCAAAAGCTGGCAATTTTCCTCACGCGCAAAGGCATTAATCTCGTCGGTATCCAGTACGGCAAAGTGATATCCGCTTTAAGTACACGGCCTCGATGAAGTCTCCTCAGCTTATTCCCCTCATGATGTCGAGCTATTTATCCGTCGGCCTGAAAACCCCATCCCACTTTGCCGGCGGCGCCTCCAAGAGGTCCTTGCACCGGACAATAAATATGCGAGAAGGTTCGTCATTGGGGTTGATCTCCATCACCTTCTCGAACGTCTTTTTGGCCTCCTCGAACTTCCCTATTCTATACGATTTCAACCCATCTTCAAACAGGGCTTTTACCCTCCTATCACCCTCCGTGATCTTGTCCTTTTCCCCCAATAACTGAAACACCCTGACGGGTTTTTTCCTCCCCGGAACAGCGATCAAATCCAGTTCCCGTGCCTCGATTCGCTCCCTTGCCAATTGATACGTGTTCTCGCTGATGATAATTCCGGTCCCGAAATGCTGTGTAGTCAAATCTCTGGGTGGAACCCATGTTCCCCACGATGGCCTCCCCACTGTGAAGGCCAATCCTCATGGGCAAGGGAGGGAAGCCCTCGCTGGGGAGCTTGTCGTTGATCCCCTGCATACGCTGTTGACACGCCAGGGCGGCCAAACAAGCCCTGACCACATGGTCCTCGAGGGGGATTGGAGAGCCCCAGAAAGCCATGATACCATCACCTTGATACTTATCTATGATTCCCCTCGAGTCGAGAATGATCTGGCTCATCTCCGTGAAGTAATCGTTGAGCAGGGTCACGATTTTTTCCGGCTCGAACTGTTCGGATATGCCCGCAAAATTGGCGAGGTCGGAAAAGAATATGGTGATAAACCGCCTCTCTCCGCCGAGCTTTGTTCTTTCCGGATTGGACTCCAATTCCCTGACCAAGACCTCGGACATGTATTGGGAGAAGAGCTTCCTTATCATTCTTCTCTTCTTTCCCTCCGTGCTGTAGCGATACGTTGCGGCCAGGCCGAAGATGAGGAGAAATGAGAGCTCTTGGGGCAGAAATCCCATCCAATACTGATAGTAATGGAAAAGGCCAAAGGAAACCACAGCCCATCCCATCATGAAGGAAAGGACGATAAGGCTATTCCTCCGGGAAGAGAAGCCTCCGAAGGAAAGAAGTCCTAAGAAAACGCCGGCCAAGAATATCAAAAGGAACCTCGATATGTCGCTTGCCGTTCTTATGTGGTGATTATGGAGGAGATTGGCCAACAAGGTTCCATGAATATACCCTCCCGGTGACCGCGAGGTAACCGCCGTGGGTTTCAAATCGAGAAGGCCAGGGGCAGTGAGGGCGATGATTACGAATCGGCCTCTTATTCGACCTGCCACCCTATCGAAAAGAGGACCCTCCGGGTTCTGACAAGCGGAGACGATATCCAGGACATTGAATGTGGGAAATTGAAATTCCTGGCCGTAGTAATGCAATAACAGCTCTCCCCTCTCATTGACAGGCAAGGGCTTCGCATCGAAAAGGATACCCTTCCCCTTAAGGGCAAATCTCTCCTTGAGAGGAGATGCTGCCAAAGAGGGGAATAGATATTCCTGGTACCGGGTAAAAAGGGGAATTTTCCTGCACACCCCGTCGCTGTCCGGCGAGATAATCACATCCCCCAGCCCTCTCGCTTCGGCCATCAGTTCACCGATGGGGGGTACGTAGGATTGGGCCTCTGGCAGGCGGAGCCCAGGCGCTTCATTCTTAACGCCAAAACGCCTGATTGGTGAAATATCGCTCTCGTATTTGGCATCGCTCCTCATAGTTATCGGAAAAAATATATTTCTCGCCTTTTTAATGGCACGAGCAAACTCGAGGTCATCCTCTCTCCCGTAAGAGGAAGGTTCGCTGAAGATGATATCGAATATGATCCCCCGTGCCTCCCCCCGTGCACAGACCTCTATCAACGGTGCATAAACCTGCCGTGGCCAGGGCCAATGGATTCCCTTCTCGCTGAACGCCGTCAAACTCGCTTGGTCAACTGTCACCATAACGACCCCTGGATCCTCTATAGGAGCGTTATACGTTTGAAAAAGGTCGAGGGATTTACATTCAAGGGTGTTAAGGAGACCGAACTGATAGAGGGCCCACAGGATCATCGTCGCGACCAAGGATATGAGCACACTGGTGACAACGGCCGAGCCCTTCCCCATTATCAAGCCTTTGATCCTCATGCCGTTCCTTGCATTTTCAATTCACTTTAGTAATAGAGCTCTTAACCTTAACCTCAATCAACCCAAGCCTTAGCCTCAGCCTGGAGCTTCCGGCTATCTTTCCCCATTGACATTTGAGCTTTGACATTTGGCATTCATCGTCGTGTCCGTGTCCGTATGGTTCGTGCTCGTGCTCCTTTGTCATTATGGATTTTGAACTTTCCATTTTTAAGCAATAAAACCAATCAAACCAATTCAACCAACCAACTCATTGCCATTTGTCATTTGGCATTTGAGCTTTGACATTTGGCATTTCCCATACGACCGCATGACTGCAGCACTGCCAAGCCTCCCCCTACCTTATCCGGTACATCGCCTCTTGAAGGCGTGACCCTTTGCACCGCGGACAACGGCTGGGGCGATTGAAGCGCTGCCGGTCCTGAAAGACATACCCGCATCCCAGACAGCTGTAAGGCTGTACGTTAAGCTTCCTCCCTCGGGCTATCAGTGAACGAGCAATATGCGACAGGTGGTCATAGACCTCTTTCTCCCGGATGCCCAGGGCCTTGGAAACTTCCCTTCTTCTCACCTCCCCATTTCGGGGTGATCTCGTTTTCTCACGTTACCACGAAAGGGATTTGCTGCGCCGAAATCCGGAAGGAACTGTTGCGCGCCCCTTGCGACGTCCTCAGGGGACTGGACGAAGAGGTTCCTGAAGCCCAATTCCCGCGCGTGCCGGAATACCGCTTGGAATTCATCCCGGGTTACCTGTCGGTTCAGGGAAGAACCCACGGGGAACTTTCGGACGGGCACGTACTGGCTCATCAGGCTAATGGGCAGATCCCGTCCAAACTCCAGGAAGAGCATGTTCAGCACCTGCAGGGAATTCTCGATATGACCCGGGAGGATGAGATGCCGCACTAGGACTCCCTCCCGTGCAGGGAGGAAACTCACAGTCGCAGTCCCTTCCCCATCGTTTGCGACAAACGTATCCAGAAAGCCCTTCTGCCCCACCATCTCGCAGAGGGCCTCCAGGGCAACCGCCGCATAGTCGGCACACTGGGAGAGACTTTGGGCCAGGGCTGCATCGGCGTATTTGAAGTCAGGAAGGTATATGTCCGCGACGGACTCGATCAGCCTCAGCGATTCGACCCGCTGGTAACCCGAGAGGTTGTATACGGTGGGAATACGGATCCCGGGCTCTCGCAGGTACCTCACCAGCGTTATGGTGTGCGGAAGGAAGTGGTCAGGGGTTACGAAATTCACATTGTGAATTCCCCCCTGTTCGTGCAGCGCCACAAGGCGATCGGCGATCTCGCTGAGGGCCCAGTTGCGGCCCAGACCTTCCCGGGAGATTTGGTAGTTCTGACAGAAGAGGCAGCGCAGTGAACAGCCGCTGAAAAAAACAGTTCCAGAGCCGTTTTTCCCGCTAATGGGGGGCTCTTCGCCCATGTGGGCCTCGATGGTTGCAATGCGCAAGCGGGATCCCTCTCCGCAGAAGCCCACCTGACCCGCCGTTCTGTCCACACCGCAACGGCGCGGACAGAGCTCACAGGCCTTGTAATAAGAGAGGATCGACTCCTCTAAAGATTCCAAAAATGCATGGCGATCCGGCCTCACCGGTACTGCACCCCCCTTGCAATATTCCGGTCATTGTATCAAATGGGGATTCGGTGTCAAAAAAAATCTGAAAATCCTTAACGGTTTTTGGTTCGACTTAAAAGGAGTTTGACTTTGTTTACCATTGTACTATATCGTGAAAAAAGATTTGGGAACCTATCACCCCCCAACTCCAATCAGAAATGCGGCAACGCGTTAGCATAATTAGCCTTGTGAGGAATGGCTTCCGTGCAATGTCCGCAATGTCAGGCTGAGAACCGGGAAGGTCGCCAGTTCTGTGCCAAGTGTGGTGCGCCATTAGTCATTGTCTGCCCCTCCTGCGGGTTCTCCAATGAGCCAGACGAAGCATTTTGTGGTGGGTGCGGCCAGCGACTCGGTACCCCATCGGTACCGGTTGGACGCACACCGACCGAAGCCGAGCGTCGCCAGTTGACGGTGATGTTTTGTGACTTGGTGGGTTCCACAGCCCTCGCGCAACAGCTCGACCCTGAAGAACTGCGCGAGATGGTGCATATCTATCAACGGGCTTGCAGTGAGGTAGTCCGCCGCTTTGAGGGCTATATCGCCCAGTATCTGGGCGATGGGCTTTTGGTCTACTTTGGTTATCCCCTCGCCCACGAAGACGATGCCCAGCGGGCAGTGCGTGCGGGACTGCGAATTCTGGAGGAGGTGGAGCGAGTAAATGCTGACCTCGAGCGGGATAAATCCTTAAGGCTGGCGGTTCGGATAGGGATTCACACGGGCCTGGTAGTGGTTGGAGAGATGGGGAGAGGAGACTCGCATGAACAGCTGGCCCTCGGGGACACTCCGAACATTGCCGCCCGGTTGCAGGAAATAGCCGAACCCGATACGGTGCTCATTAGTTTGACCACCTATCGCCTCATCCAGGGGTTCTTCGCCTGCCGGGACTCCGGCTTTCATACGCTCAAAGGAGTTTCAACCCCAGTGCAGGTGTACATCGTCCTTGACGAGAGTGGCGCCGAAAGTCGACTCGATGCGGCCGTTAGCACAGGGCTAACCCCATTGGTGGGAAGAGAACAGGAGATCGGACTTTTGCTAGATC
>SMTZ1_10021906_pt1 | contig 10123 bp, 9 predicted proteins | sample DeeMarSWOR136_30_FD_25667 | JGI IMG/M metagenome (IMG submission 25667)
CCGATGCGTTGTCTTAGACTCCCTTTCTGAACTTCTTTTGTATAACGACATAAAGAAGGTGGCTGACCTGGTGAATTCTATGATTGACCAGAATCGTGAAACCCAAGAGCTACATTTTATTCTTTTGACCAAGGGGATGCAAGACTCAAGGACGGAAGTTGCGTTGCAGCATTTTGCGGATTGCGTAATAAACTTTGAGGCTTCATGGAAGTCCGAGGGCTTGGCAAGAAACTTGATGATACAGAAAGTGTTGGGTTCAACAGTTCCTACTCAAAGCATTCCGTACTCGTTAGACAAAAATGGGTTAAAAATAGAGACTTCTACGCGAATTACCTGATCGCCATCTTTTTGGTGCTAGCAGTTTTCAGGAAAAAGGCTGTTTTCAACAATGTACCTTTGTTAGGCTCATAATATGAATGGCGAGAAGAGCAGCCGCAGTTTTTGCTCTCTGTTTTTCTCAACGTTTTTAAGCTGAAGTAATGTGTTAATAGTTCTGTCCTAAACGGGAGTGTAGACCATAAGGCTGGGGTCGTGGTCTAGCATGGACTAAGATTCGCGCCTGGGGCGTGCGAGGTCCGGGGTTCAAATCCCCGCGACCCCACCAAAACGCTTATTTTTCAAAATAAGACTGAAATAGAGATTATTTTAATAAATAAGACCTAAAATAAAAAAATAGGAGGTTTGATTTAATAGTTTAAATCAAAATCCGCTACCGTCTGAAATGCCATCGCCAGAATATGGTGCAGGTCCGATACCGGGAATATCAGGTTTAAGGTCTTGGTCGATGCCTGGAGTGCCATCACCGGAATTTGGTGCCGGTCCGGCACTGACTGGTTCTTCAGCAGCTGCTACAGTACCACAAATCATGCTGGCAAAAACTAAGAGCAGTATTGCAACGCCTATTTGTTTTTTCATATTATTACCTCCAGTTTTGATATTCTACATCTTAACATATCGCTTAATTTAAGGGATGTTATGGAAAATCCGTTCCAAAAAATGAAACACTTGCTCACTCATTAAAAAACTCTAAAAAAAGGGGAGTTATGAGATTTTCTGCGGTTGACATCAACACTTGTCCCCTGTTCAAATCCCCGCGACCCCACCACGTGGGGCAGGGAACATTTAGGTTTTATGAATATTCTTCGCTGTTATTGTAATTTCCTGTCGCGTATTGGAATCGTGTCTTCATTAGTTCATGCTTTTTTGTGTTGGTGGCGTCTTCGTTGTGCACAAATCTAGAAGCAAAAATAGTCTATGCTTGTGTTGTATGTTTTCCCTATAAAAAGGGGGGAGGTTTAAACCGAGATACTTCTAGGTATCATCTGGTCTAAACTATTTCTCGTTTCTTTGTGCGCTTCTTTAGATATATTGAGCCGGCTAGCAGAGAGACTGATGACAGTACCGCCATGACTCCAAAAGTCAAGCCCTCTGGTATTGGATCCATTGAGAATCCATCGACTAATCCCCACTCATCTGGAACATCCCTGTCACTGCCTGGTGCCCACGCTGCAAGTGTTTCGGTGCTCGCGTCGTAACAAGCAACTCTCATTCCAGTTGGTGGTGCGTTAACTGCAACTCTTACCGTCTTTATGATAACGACTTCTAGAATCCAGTGGGGATTTGTGTCCCTCGGAGATCCATCCAGCATGTTAGCCCACGTTATTTCGCCTTCATCTGGAGTGATTGGATCCCAGCTAGCTCCATTTCCTTCATACACTATTAGATTCGCGTGGCCTACAATGTCTATCCTGAAATCGCCGGCCTGAGGAGCACTGCCCCCAGTGTTGCTGTCATCAACGCAGATTTGCCAGTAGTCGTCATCGTCAGTGGTGTTGTCAGTGAAAAATTCGACACACCACTGCATGCCATAGGTGCCAAAGTCAATATTATATACGCACAGAGCAGCGCCTTCCATATCCAGCTCTGGGCCGTCGTACCATTCAAGTGGTTCGCTCCAATGTCCATCAACAGTGGTTGTGCCTATAGCACCATACTCCATGATTGAGTACTCTGGGTTGCCCGCCCTGACGGTTCCAAAGGTTATCATCAGCAGTAGACTGCACAGCATCAATATTGAAAATTTTCTCTTCATTTTATTTGAAGCCCCTTCTATATTGCTGGCTATATATTCGACCAGTTCAGCTTAAGAGCTTTTTCATGCACGTAAAAACAGAAGGATAAACAAAAGGCCTCATAAAAAACTCTGATATAACTAGTAGAGTTTCAAAACGATTCTACAAATAGCTACTGTTTTAGTCTAAAAACTACTAAAAAAGGGAAAGAAGCGGGAGACATCTTCCCAGCAAACAAGTTTACTTCACTAGAGCCATGGGTTGTCCGCAGCAAACCAGAGTTCCGGCGCCAGCTTCCATGACTTTCACCTTGTTTCCGCATATCTCACAAAGGTATACCTGTCCTTCCTCAGTCAAATTTACACCCCCTTACAGTCTGTTCAGTAGTTTTCGCACCAAACCTCAAAGTAGCTTCTTGCATGGTCACACACTGGGCATCTCTCCGGAGCTTCGCTGCCCTCGTATACGTGACCGCAGTTTCTGCACTTCCACTTGATGACTTTGTCTTTTTTGAATACCTTTCCCTGTTTAACATTTGCCAGCAGTTTCCGGTATCTTCGCTCATGCTTCTCCTCTACTTCTGCAACCATACGAAACGTGTTGGCTATCTCTGGGAAACCCTCTTTCTCCGCTACCTCAGCAAAATCTGGGTATAGTGTTCCCCACTCCATTTTCTCTCCTTCGGCTGCTGCTTCTAGGTTCTCTGCTGTTGTTCCGATTACTCCCGCAGGGTAAGCTGCAGTGATTTCTACATCTCCGCCTTTGAGATACTTGAAGAAAAGTTGAGCGTGTTCTTTTTCGTTGTCTGCTGTTTCAGTGAATATTGCTGAGATCTGTTCGTATCCTTCCTTCTTTGCTACGCTGGCGAAAAAGGTGTATCTGGTTCTTGCCTGTGACTCACCGGCAAACGACTTGAGCAGATTCTTCTCAGTTTTGCTTCCCTTCAATTCCATCGTTAAAACCTCTTTTAATTAAAAATTCATCCCTCATCAACCTTCTTAAGTTTATCTAAAAACCTAAATTCGGGTTATGTACGGTATTTCGTATCCCAGAGCTTATATGGGAAAAGAAAGTTTTAACAAGAGTAAATTGTTACAAAAGGTTTCCAAACGGAGGAAAACTGAAATGCGCAGAACTAAGATTGTGTGCCTAACGTTGCTTTCTGTATTGTTGGTAGCTGCTTGTTGCCAAGTTGGTTACTCAGCCCATACGGTGTTGAGTTTGGATGATTTGCCGGCTTCAGGAGAATCTCTGGTCATCACCTCTGACAGCATATTAACTGTTGATGAGGGAGAAACAGCTGTCATCGAAGGCGCACTGCAGATTAACGGAACAGAAGACGCCATAACTGAACTTAAAATAGTGAACAATGGCGAATTGACTATAGAGAGCACCACAATCAGGTGTAACCACGCGAATCTCACAATACATAACGCCGGATTCCTGACCTTCGAAACTGTTCACATCACCGTGATAGGCAACTCCACATTCGCGGCTAACAATGAGGGCGACTGCCTTATGATCGACACTTCAGTCGACATCCTCGGAGGCTACTTCTACTTCACAAACGATGGCGCATTGACTGTTCAGAATGGATATTTCAAGGACCAGTTTGACGGCACCTTCATCAAAAATTATGGCGAGGCTGGGCTGTTTGAGACAACTTTCGTTGTTAACGGCGCAGAAGGAAAACTCGAACTCTTCAACAGCGGCGAACTGCTGCTCCGTCACAGCGTATTTGACGTTAACTATGGCGGAACAGTGAACATGAACAGTTTGACTGGAAACCTGACGATGAATGAATGTAGCATGGATGTTTCTGGGTGGTCTCACGGAGACCGGAGCGCCGTAAACATTCTAGGCGGAAACGCCACATGGCAATTGTGCTCCTTAGTCAACAATGGCGGAGTCATTAACTACCTGAACGATGGAGAAGCCAACGTAAACAACTGTACACTCGCTATGTCATCAGTTAACTCGTCAACAATTTTGTCAAGTACCGGTCCAATGGTTTTGATTAACAGTGATTACAATTCCAGCCATTCCCTGACCTTGATGAACAACGGAGAACTAAACGCAGAAAACTGGCTTGTGAAAACCACATCTAACACTGCCAGAATCGTTGTTTACAACGGCGATGATGGCGTCATCACCTTCAATGTTCCATTCATCGAGGATGTCAGCAGCTCAGTTCTAGCTTCTATTGGTTCAGAGGGGAAAGAATTTGTGGAATCTTCGGGCGGAACCATCACAGTAACAAACAATGGCTTGATGAGTGAACAAAGCAGCGCAGGCGGTGGTTTCGATTCAACCTTGATTTACATTTTGGCAATAGTGGCAGCTGCGATTGTGGTTATAGTCGTGTTCTTTGTTATCAGGAAAAAGAAACAGAAATAGTTATTTGACCCAAAAAGCTGCTGTGAAGTTTTCGGCATTAAACAGCTTCCTTCAAGTCGCAGGGAAGATAAAGTGTTTGTTCTGCGAGGAAGGCGCCCAGCAGCTTACAGAAGAAGCGTCCCTCTAGCTTGTCGAGGTGTTTACACGTCTTGCATACGCTTTCTGCTCCAGAGAATTTTGCAAGCACAGTTTGGCCAGTCATGATTAATCTTCTGTTTTTCATCTAGATTAAAATCCTTTCGGAAAATAGGTGGGTAAAATCTCCCTGCTTCAGATATCTGCGACACCATCACAAATTTTTTTTGCAATGCTCTCTCTTGTATAGCAGAACGGTTTCAACAGGGCTGTTTCCTCTGCTGGATCAGTTGGTGACAAGAAATGACTGAACTCAACCTGACTGCGGTTAATCATTACCTTTTGCGTAAACAGCATTTAACTGAAGATTCAAAAACTGATGATATTGTCCAAATTGTCGAGGATGTAGGCGGTCTCCATGCCACAATCCCCAAAACGCCGTACCTGTCCCTGTTCTCAAGAGCAAACAACTTCACAAGGAAACAGTTAGATGAAGAGCTGTATGAACAAAGAAGTCTCGGCAAGATTCGGTGTGTGCGAAAAACCGTGTACGTCCTCCCAAAAGGAATGCTGTCCATAGCATATTCTGCAACAAAAGCGACGGTGGAGCTTGCCTCTGAACATTACAGCCGATACTTGGGAGGCACCAAAGAAGAGTACATTAAGCTGTCCCAGCGGATTCTGCGGCTCCTCAAAGGCAGGGGAATGACGACGAAAGAAGTAAAAAACGAATTAGAAACTGACTTGAACGTTTCTGGGGCCTTGAATCTGATGTGCGACCAAGGGCTACTGATACGCGGAAACCCCAGAAGTGGCTGGAGAAGCAGCCTCCATACCTACTATCTTTTTAGTGATTACTTTCCAGACGTGAACCTGAACGAGCCAAGCGAGAACCGTGTAGTAGAGCTGCTAGTGCAATACTACGTGGGTTCCTTTGGTCCTGTTACCGAAAATGACATCAGCTGGTGGACTGGCTTAAACAAAACAGCAATTCAGGGCGCCTTGAAGAAGCTTGGAGAACAGATAACCTCGGTAAACATTGATGGGTTTAAAGGCGATTTCTTGTTGCTGCAGTCGGATGTAGCTCTGAAAAAGGCTGCTCCTCCAAAGAATCGGGTAGTGAATTTGTTGCCCGCCCTTGACTCCTACATGATGGGTTACAAGGAACGCGAAAGATTCCTGTCTTATCAGCACTATGAAAAAGTGTTTGACAGGTCAGGCAACGCTACTTCAACAATCCTGCTTGACGGAAAAGTGGTGGGCATTTGGGACTTCACGGCAGACAAAGAGCCGTTTGTTAAGATTCTTCTTTTTGAGCATGTTGAAAACAGCATATTAACTGAGATATATTCAAAAGCCCAGAAAATTGGAAAATTCATTGCTGGTAAGGAAGTTACAGTGAAAGAATGCGACTCTATGATTCCCTTACCCCGCAGAACCGCCGGAGGGTTCATGTCACCTCTTAAAGACTGCTAGCAAATATACTACCGGAGGGAAAAATTTGAGTGACTGGAAATCCGTTTTGAAAAATGATCCAACAGAGTGGCTCCTGGAAACCGACAATCCCTCAGTGCGATATTTTGCCCTCACTGAACTTCTGGAAAGACCTGAAACCGAGCCTGAAGTAATTACCGCAAAAAACAAAATAATGCACATCGGGACAGTGCCCAAGATTTTGGCTAAGCAAAGTGACCAAGGCTGCTGGGAGGCTCCTGACAGATTCTACACAGCCAAGTACAAGGGTACGGTGTGGCAGCTTATAATCTTGGCTGAACTTGGGGCAGATGGAAGCGTTGAACGAATCAGGAAAGCATGCGAATTCATTCTGGAAAACTCTCAAGATCACGAGAGCGGCGGTTTTTCCGTTTGGCATAGTGCAAAAACTGGCGGAGGCAGACACGGCGGAGTTGTTCCCTGCTTAACCGGCAACATGGTCTGGAGCCTGATCAAACTTGGGTTTTTTGAGGACTCTAGAGTTGAGCGTGCCATAAACTGGATTACCACGTATCAAAGATTTGATGATGGAATAGATCATGTGCCGAAGGGTTGGCCTTATGACAAGCTTACGAGCTGCTTCTCAAAGCATTCTTGTCACATGGGCGTTGTTAAGGCGTTGAAGGCGTTGTCGGCAATTCCTGTTCACGAAAGGTCTGGTGATGTCAAGAGCGCGATTGAAGCGGGTGCAGAATACTTTTTGATTCATCACATTCACAAAAGAAGCCATGACCTGAGTCGCGTTTCTAAGCCTAGCTGGCTCAATTTCAGTTTTCCCCTTATGTACCAGACTGACGCCTTGGAAATCTTGGATATATTGACGACGCTTGGTTACAGGGACGAAAGAATGCAGGAAGCCGTAGATTTGGTGATTTCTAAGCAAGACGATGATGGGAGATGGAGCTTGGAAAGAACTTTCAACGGGCGCTTCCAAACAAACATCGAACAGAAAGGCAAACCAAGCAAATGGATTACGCTAAACGCACTGAAAGTGCTGAAAAGATTCTACAGCTAATGTGTCCAGAGGTTAGACAACTTAAAATAATCTATTTCACATACCTGAAACTTGAGGTAGACTTTATGCCGATCGATTTCAGCTCCTTGAAAAAAGTTGCGGAAGGAAAAACCAAGATAATCTATGAGAACCCGGAGGACCCCAAGACCGCGTACATGGTCTTTAAGGACGACATAACCGCGGGAGACGGGGTGAAACATGACATCATCAAAGGCAAAGCGTTGGTGGACTGGAGAACCAACAGGGACATCTTCGAACTGTTAAACCGTAAAGGCGTTCGGACACACTACCTTTCTTGCCCTCAGGAGAAGGTTGTTCTGGTGAAGAAGCTTGATCGGAAGATAAACCTTGAAGTTGTATCCCGAAGAGTCGCCGCGGGCTCCATACTGAAGTGGGGAAACATCGCCGAGGGAACCAGATTCGATCCTGTGATCACCCAGTTTCACTACAAGGACGATCCGCTGCATGACCCCATGCTGGATGAAAAGTACATCGACTATATTGTTAAAGCGAAGGGAGGCAGCGAATACTCTGAAATGCGGAGGATTAATGCGGAAGTCTTTCTTCAGCTTGAAGCTGCTTTTGCGCAATTTGGCATTCAGCTGGTTGACATGAAGCTGGAGTATGGCATCATCGAGGGGGACGTTTACTTGATAGACGAGATTACAGGCGGCTCTTTCAGGCTATGGCCCTATGCCCACAAAAACCCCAACCTTAACCAGTCTAACGTGCTGAAGGAACTGAACCCTGAAGGAAGGCTTGACAAGGACACCTACAGAATGGGCGAAGAAATCGACAAGGTCTTAAACAAGTTTGAGGAAATAGCAGAAGTAACTGCAAAATTCGCAGACCTATGAAGGCGCCTCATTGACGTTTTGTTCATTAGCTTTATAGTCGGGTAATGTAGTGCTCCCATGCGGCATGACGTAAACTTTTGCGTTTTTGCCTGCTAACTCGAAGGCGTCCCGCAGGGCATCGTTTAGGGCTGTGGCTGTTCTCAGTTTGAAGTTATTCACTGCGTAGCAGTCAGGCATAACCGAAACCAAGATAATAGACACTTTCTGCAGAATCTTCGTTAAGTAGTAGGCTTTGTGTCCCCCTAGCACGAAACGTTTCCTTATCTCCCTCTCCATCCGCTTCAAGTCAGTGAACTTTTCCATCCATTCGGAGAACGCTTCATTTCCGTGTCCTTCAGGGCATTCTGCCACCAGAACGATGACGCCTCTTCTCTTCACTGCTTCTACGGCGTTGTGGATTCCTTTGGAGGCTTGATAGAGGTTAATGTCATGGGGAAATCCTCCAGCGCTAACAACCACAATGTTTGCCCTCTGCTCGATTGGAACTTTATACATCTCATCTACGAGTTTTGTTCCCTCCAGAAAGGCTTGCTCCAAGTCTCCAGCAAAGGCCTTAACCACCTCATTCTTGCTGTTTGTCACGATATTCAAGATGAAGTCGACGTTGGCGAGTTTAGCTGCTTCCGTCATGTCTTCATGCACAGGATTCCCATCCAAAACGCCTGTCGTAGCTTTAGGATGCAGGAGCATTGCGTGATTATGCTGAATCGTTTCTGCGCCTGAAACTGCGGGAAGCACTCCTTTTCTTCCGCCTCCGTAGCCAGCGTAGTAGTGCAGGTTTATGTCTCCCGCCAAAATTTTCACTTTGGCTTCGGCGAAGACCTTGTTTACGTGGACTTCGGTTCCCTGGGAGGTTTTGCCTAGAAAAACTTGATCTTTCGCCTCGTAGTCATGGTTTATGGCTTTAACTCGTTGTAGCGCCTCTTTTCCTATGAGCTTTTCTTTCTCTTCTGGGGCTACGGGGCGATGAGTGCCGCGGCCAAAGATTACGGTAACGTCTTCGTCTTTTACTCCAGCTTGGTTAAGTTCATCGAGTAAGGGAGGAATCATCAGGTAACTTGGAGTTGCCCGAGTTGCATCATCAACAACTATGGCTACTTTGTCGCCCGCCTTCGCTATTACCCTCAGCCGTTCTGTTCCGATCGGCTGGCTTAATGCTCTCTCAATCTCAGCTCTTGAATCTGCAACCCCCGACTTCTCTTTAGGCTCTATAGAACCCAGAAAATTTCGGGTGGGTATTCTTGCACAGACCTCAGTTTTCCCGTAGGGAAGCCAAACATCCACCATAGAAGACACTTCTGATTTGCTAGAAGGTTTTCTTTGTGCTTCATTTAAAAGTAACGGAGAAATCTACGCAATCTCTTTAAAACCCACACCATATAACTTCCATAATGGAGGAGGCGAGGACTTGAAAAAAGAAGAGATGAAAGCTGAACTGGGCAGAATCTTGAACAGGATTGGCGCCTTGAGATTTGGAACCTTCAAGCTCACCAGCGGCGAGGTGAGCCCCTACTACATAGACCTGAGAATTGTTCCAAGCTTCCCTGACGCCTTCAAAAGAATCTGCGACCTCTACATTGAACTGATAAAAAGCGATGTCGGAGCTGATGGCTTTGACAGAATCGCAGGCATCCCCACCGCAGGCATATCCTTCGCATCCATCACCGCGTATCACCTCAAGAAGCCTTCTCTTTATGTTCGCTCAACCGAGCGGGAGCATGGGAGGGGAAGGTGGGTGGAGGGGATTCTTTCGCCGGGCGACCGCGTCTTGCTGATGGATGACCTCATAACCAAAGGCGGGTCTATCCTGAAATCTGCTGAAGCTGTCAGAGCCGAGGGCGGCGTGGTAACCGACGCTGTTGTTCTTCTGGATCGAGAGGAGAACGGCGAAGCCAATTTGGCTAAGAACGGCATTAAACTTCATTACCTGCTTACAACAAGTGAGCTTGCCCGCAAACTCTATGACATGGACGCCATAGCCGAAGAACAGTTGGATACCATACTGAAGCAAGTAAAGAGAAAATAGTCAAGCGTGTCCCATAAGTTGCAGTCTCTGCTCTATGTCTGTGATAAAAGCTTCCAAAAAAAGAGAAAACAGGGGGTTTATTCGTAGTATATCAGGTCTTCTTCTTCGAGTGTTTCGTGAAGTTTGGTGACTGCCTCGTAAACGTCCTCTTCCTTTTTGGCTCCTGTGCAAACAAGTTTTCCGCTGG
>SMTZ1_10031445_pt1 | contig 10121 bp, 10 predicted proteins | sample DeeMarSWOR136_30_FD_25667 | JGI IMG/M metagenome (IMG submission 25667)
GTGTATTATACGATCAATACAGTGACCGCTGGTTTGTTATTGTCTGTGACTTTGACACAAAAATCTTTCTAGCTGTTTCAACATCAGATGATCCCACTGATAGTTGGTTTAAGTGTGATTTTGTTGTATCTCAGGATGAAGATGCTGGAAAGTGGCCAGATTATCCAACACTCGGAGTTGATGAGGTTGGAATTTATACCGCAGCATATATGATAGGTGGAAGCAATGGAATGAGTATTTTTGCACTAGATAAGACACCCTTAATTGCATCTGAACCAAGCTTGGGTGATATTTACGCATTTAGAGAACTTCCATGGGAAGGAGCAATACAGCCAGTACATACATTTGGTGAGACAGAAGGTGAATATTTTGTTTCACGAATGTCTTCTACAGCTATTCGGGTTCGACTTTTAACAGACCTTCTTACAAATCCTACTTTAACTGAGTTAGGTTATGCAACAATTCCTTCTCATTCTGAACCTCCAGATGCACCAGCATTAGGTAGTACTATTCCCCTTGATACGGTAGGTCACCGTTTGATGAATGCTGTGTATCGTGATGGTCACATCTGGACTGCACATTGCATAAATGTTAATGGACGAGCAGCCTCACGCTGGTATAAGATAAGTGTACCAGATCCTACGCTTGCTGATTATGGTACGATCTGTGATCCAGTTATGTACTATTTCTTTCCTTCAATAATGGTAAATGCTGGTGGTAATGTTGTAATGGGCTTTTCTGGATCTCATTCTGGACAATATGCAGCCGCCTACTATACTGGTCGAACAGCTGATGACCCTCCTGGTGAGATGAATCCTCCTTCCTTACTAAAAGAAGGGGAAGACACATACAACCTTATTGATGGTTATGGGAGAAATCGATGGGGAGATTACAGCCTTTGCTCACTTGATCCTTCAAATGAATTTTCGCTTTGGACCATTCAAGAATATGCTCACTCACATAATTACAGTGGCGAAAACCGGTGGGGTACCTGGATTGGTGAACTTATATATGGTAATCAACCTCCAAATAAACCAGTAATTGATGGACCAACAAATGGTACAACAGGTGTTTCTTATGATTTTATCATAAATTCAGAGGATCCCGAAGGTGAGGATGTCTATTTCTTTGTTGACTGGGGTGATGGCACACCAGGTGAATGGATTGGGCCATATTCCTCTGGTCAAGATATAAATGTAAGTCATACATGGGAAGAAGTAGGTGAATATGAGATACTTGCAAAATCAAAGGATAAATATTTTGAGAGCACTTGGTCAGATTCCATATTTTTAAACATAAAGCCTTTGATAGAAATACAGTCCTTAAAGGGTGGATTTTTCAAGGTTAAAGCAGTACTTAAAAACAATGCAGATAAGGAAATAACCTGTGTAAAATGGAATATCACACTAGATGGAGGTGCATTTATTGGAAAGAAGTCCTCAGGACAAGTTGATATTCCTGGGAATGGAGAGGTAACAATAAATTCAAAAATAATTTTAGGATTTGGAAAAACAAAGATAAAGGTTACTGCTTTTGTACCTGAATGCTCGGATGAATTAAGTAAAGGAGGATTTGTATATTTAATCTATGTACATGTAAACATTGGAGGTGGATCTACTCTAAGAGGATTTTAAGATAAACTAATAGGAAGTTAAATTGGAAAAAAAATTAAACCAAGTTTCGGTATAAATTAAAAATGTATTTAAAAAAACAAAAAATTGATTATATTCCTCTAGAGAAATGATCATAACCTTTATCTTCCATTGCTATTTCTTTCCCATCAGAAAATAGACTAATTTTTTTATCTTTTATTATTTCACCAACTAAAAAACCATTAACCTTTTCAAAGTTTTCTTTGGGACCGGTATACACAAGTTCAAAATCCTCTCCGCCAAAGAGAGCATAATCATATGCATCTTCCTCTAATCTTTTTGCAGCTTCTCTTGCCTCATCAGAAATTGGAACCTTATCCTTGTAAATAATTGCACCACAGTTGCTTCTACTACATATATGCTCTACTTCTGGAGCAAGTCCATCTGAGACATCTATCATTGAGTTTACAAACGGTGCGATATCCAAAGCAGTTTTTAATTTAGCTTTTGGCTCAAGATAGCTTTTTTTAACTTTTTGAAATCCCATAATCTCCTCTTGAAACAACCTAAGACCTGCCATTCCATTTCCCAATTGTCCTGATACAAAAATAAAATCACCAGATTTTGCACCACTTCTTAAACAAAGGTTCTTTTTATCAACCTCACCAGTAAGTGTAATTGAGATAACAATCTTTTCACAATGGGTCATATTCCCACCAATTATCTCAATTTTATATTTATCACAGGTCTTCCACATACCTTCATATAACCTATCAACAAACTCTACACCAATAGTTCTTGGAAGAGCAACTGAAACTAGAACATATTTTGGAATAGCACCCATTGCAGCAATATCAGAAACATTGATTTCTATAGCCTTCATTCCAATCTGAACTGGAGAAAACCATTCTCTTCTAAAATGATCCCCTTCAACCAAGCAATCTGTTGTTAAAACCTGCAAACCTTTTGTTGTTTTAAAGACTGCTGCATCATCACCAATACCAACTAAAATATCCTTATCTTTGGGCTTTTTTGTAATTCTATCTATTAAACCAAACTCACCAATATCTTTAACTTTCATTTATAGCACGCTTACTTGTTTTTACAGAGCAAAACCTACCACACATGGAACATACTTCTTCATCAGCATCTGTACATCTTTCACGAATATCTTTTGCTATTTCTGGATTTATTGAAAGCTCAAGCATTTTCTTCCAATCAAGTTTTGATCTGGCCTTGCTCATATCATTATCCCATTCAATAGCACCAGTAAGTCCAGCAGCATGAGCTGCAATTCTTGAGGCAATTACTCCTTCTTTTACCTCTTCAACATTAGGAAGCCCCAAATGCTCAGCAGGTGTAACATAACATAAAAAGTCAGCACCATAATAAGCTGCAAGACATCCTCCAATTGCACTAGTTATATGATCATATCCTGGCGCAATATCTGTAACAAGTGGACCAAGAACATAGAAAGGAGCACCATGACAGATATCTTTCTCAAGTTTTACATTTTTTTCAATTTGATCTAAAGATTTTTAGCCCATGCCCTCTTAGTCAAATCACCAATTACCTTTAATTCAGAGATTTGTGCTTTATCAGTTGCATCCATAAGACAACCAGGTCTAAGCCCGTCACCAAGACTCAGTGTAACATCGTATCTTTTAGCAATATCTAAAATTTCATCAAAATATTCAAACAAAGGATTTTCCTTTTTGTGATGAATCATCCATTTGAGACACAACGCACCACCCCTACTCACAACACCCATCATCCGTTCTTTAATAAAAGGAATAGAACTCCTCACAAGTCCTGCATGAATTGTTATGAAATCAACTCCATCCATTATATGTTTCCTAATTCCTTCAATAAAGTCTTTATCCTCAAGCTCAACAACATCATCAACACTGCAAGCAGCTTGATAAACAGGTACTGTTCCAACAGGTATATTACTTTTTTTAATTATTTCACGGCGAATCCTGTCAATGTCTCCACCAGTGCTTAGGTCCATTACAGTATCTGCTTTAGCATTTATACAAATCCTAAGCTTTTCAAGCTCATGATCAATATCTGCTCTATCAGGAGATGAGCCAATATTTGCATTAATTTTTATTTTTAGACCTTCACCAATTCCAATGGGACTAAGATTTTTATGAAGCTTTGAAGCAGGTATCACAACTCTTCCTTCTGCAATTTTTTTCATCAATTCTTTAACATCTATTCTTTCTTTTTCTGATACAATTTCCATTTCATTTGAAATTTCATTGTTTCTTGCCAATTCTAGTTGTGTCATCTTGATTTATCAATTCCCCCAACTGCAACAATTGGAAGACTAACTTTATCCCTTATTTTTTTAATCATTTCAACACCAATTGGAGCTTGGGAGTTTTCTTTTGTATCGGTTTCAAATATTGGAGCAAGGCCAATGTAATCAAGGCCAAATCTTTCTGCCTCAAATGCTTCCTTTAAATTATGAACAGTAAGTCCAATGATTTTTTCTCTATCAAGAAGTTTTCTTACAATTTCAAAATGCATGTCCTTTTGACCTATATGTACCCCATCTGCATCCACTGCTAAAGAAACATCTACTCTGTCATTTATAAGGAAAATTGCTTTACCATAGCATATTTTTTTTAACTTTAGTGCTTCCTCGATCATTTCGCTTGTGCTTTTATTTTTTTCCCTATATTGAACTATTCTGCAACCAGCTTTTAATGCATTTTCTACATCAGAAACAATCCCATTTTTTGTTAAATTAGAATCAGTAACCATATAGAAATCAATATTTCCTAATCTACTTAACATTTACAATTCCTTCAATTTTTTTTGATCGTTTTCTACCTTCTTCTTCCAATCTTTTTATTAGAATTTCTGCAAGTTTTTTACCGGAAAGTAGCATTCCTCCAAAAATTGGACCCATTCGGTTAGCCCCAAATGCAGCATTAGCTGCCATTCCTACAACATATACGTTTTTGTATATCTCCTTTGTATTTTCTAAAACAGTCCTTTCTCCGATTTCTGCATTCATTGATTTCTCACCCATTATTCTTCCAGTTTTTGTAAATAAATTACCTTCAACTTTTTTCTCAAGAATTGTCAAAACCTCTAAAGGATGGCCAGTTGCCTCCACAACATATTTTGATCTAATGGATAAAGGGTCAACATGTAAACCTGCTACATCAACCGTACTCCAGTTTATAACAACTCCACATACACCATTTTTATCTATCATTACATCTTCTACAGAGATGCAGTTAAATATTTTTACACCGGCTTTAACAGCCTTTGAGCAAATTGTTGATATTGCCTCGACTGAGTCTGCTGTATAGTAACCCTCATCGTATTTCTCTGTATTTATTCCAAATTCGTCTAAAATTTTTTTGCCGTCTTTTCCAACAACTATTTCATTGAACATCATTCCTCCACCCCACATTCCACCACCTATCGAAAGTTTTCTTTCAAAAATTGAAACCTTATATCCACTTTTTGCTAGATAATAAGCAGTAGTTAGTCCTGCAGGTCCTGCACCAGCAATTATCACATCCTGATTTAAATTTTCTAGAAATTTATTCATATATCTTTCTACAATTGCTTTTGTTATTTTTTCATCTTCTAATTTCATTTAAACTCCTCACGAATTTTTATAACCTTATTTACAACATCAACTGCATCTATTCCAAGAACATATGCACAAGGTTCAATACCAAAATCCCCTTTATGCAATAAAATATCAACATTTTTTTTATTGTTTTTGAGTTTAAAATCCTTTGACAAGTACGCATAAGAAAAGTTTGTTTTTTCAATGTTTTTTATAAATGCAATGTTCAAAATTGCATTTACGTTGATTTTATCTTTTAAATATAATAGAAGAGAAGAAAGGTGCTTACTTTTACCAAATCTTATTCCATTATTACTTATCACTTTATCATCTGCAATAATTAGTCCATTTAGAAAGGCTGCAACATCTTCTGAATTTCTAGCCCTTTTTTTTGCCATTGCCAAATTTATTTTTACTGCTGGTATTAATCCGCTAATATCTTTACCTTTTAGTAAAAGGTAGGCCTCTATCAAATTATTGATTATATTGTTATTTTCAGAACTTATTATTTCGTTTTTTTCAGCAATAAAGTAACGACCTTTAGATAGATTATCTGCAAAGGTTATGCATGTAAAAAAATTTGTGGAATTTCCATTAGAAATTCTATCAGAAATTATTTCCGCTAAATTAAAAATATCTTTTGGTATTTTTTCATTCGAGCTTAAATAATTACTAACCATTGGTTGAGTCAGATTTAAAATCTTGGATATTTTTGACTGCTCGATGGATCGGCTATATAAATTTTTTGCTATTGCTTTTTTGAGTAAAATTGTGTTATTTGTCTTTACGAAAAATGCTTCCTTAGCCATATTAATTATTTATATATATGTATAAATGATTTATATAACTTTCGAAATACCGAAACATTTTATACACGAATAATCTGATATCCAATTGTGTTAATAATAAGACAATTTCAGCCAACAGACATGTTTTCTGTAATAAAATTAGCATCAGAAACTCTTACAGAAAGATACAATCCAAGTTTGTTCAATTATTTTTATGAAACATTTCCAGAGGGTCTTATTGTAGTAGAGAAAGCCCATAGAATTATTGGATTTTTAATAGGTGTAAAGATAGATTCAGAATATGCAAAAATACTTATGCTTGCTGTATTAAAGATTTATAGAAAACAAGGCATTGGTTCTGAGCTACTAAAACAATTTTTAAAGGTAATTTCAAATGAGAATATAAAAAAGGTGGAATTAGAAGTTAGAACCAAAAATAAAAGTGCAATCAATTTTTATATGAAACATGGTTTTAAAATTAAAGAAAAACAAAGTAAATTTTATCAAACTGGTGAAGATGCATATACAATGATAATTGAGATCTAAGACTTTACAATTGCTTTCTCTTTTTCTGTCATAAAACGCTCTGACATCTGTTCAAGTCTGTTAGAAACCTTTTCTAAACCAGGACAATTATTATTTGAAAGAAGGTCAGCTATGCCTTTACTTAATGTAAATACAGCCAATTTATGTTCCCTTTTTGACTTATAAACTTGAAAAGGTGTTACATCAAGTCTAACATAAGCCTGAAACTCGACTCCACCATTATTTTTAACTATATCCTCCAAGTGGGTTTTCAATTGTAATAAAAACGTATGTAGTTGGATGAGCTCATCTTTTTGCATAATTTAACTTCCCTCACGCCCCTTTTTATACAAGATGACATAATAATAAGGCTTTTTATGGTTTTCTATTGAAAGTATTTAAATGATTTATAAATTACCAATTTTATATAAATGATGAGGAAAAAAGGATCATTGAAGCTCCTTTTTTGTTAAAACCTTAACAGACGTTGGCATTTTTACTACATTTCCCAGTTTTATTCCAACTATTTCTGAGATATTTTTGCTACTTGCAATGTCTAATAATCTTTGAGTAACAATTCCATCAAATACAACTGAGTCTATATTATCACTTTTTTTAAGGGAATCAGTTAATTCTCTTACCGGTATCTTTTTTATCTCTTTGTCATTTTTATCAAAAAGTACTGCTTTTAATGAACCAGAAATATCTTCAAGAATTTTACTGTATTTTTTCTGTTTATCAGTAATTATCCTTTCCTTTGATTTCTCTTTTTTTGCTACCTCGGTTTTAGCTTTTACCTCAACTTGTTTTTCCTCAGTTTTTGTTTTCTTCTGAGGTTTGTCTATATCATCCTCTGATTTTTCATGTTTTTTTTCAAATTTTATATCATACATCTCAGCATATTGTTCAGCAGGTATTTTGTTTTTTAAGGCTTTCATAATAAGTTTTTGAGGAATTTCTTCTACCTCACGAGTAGCTGGAGCACGCGCAACAAAATCTATATCAGCAGTTTGAAGGAGTTCTTTTAAGATGAGTTCTCCACCTCTATCTCCATCAACAAAAGCAGTTGAAATTCTTTCCTTTGTCAAACCTATCACAGTTTTAGGAATATTTGTTCCTCCAACAGCAATAACGTTTTTAATTCCATATTTTAATAGATTAAGCACATCTCTTCGCCCCTCAACAATAATTATTGCATCACTTTTTTCAATGTGAGGACCTGCTGGACAGTGATCCGGACCAAAATTTGAAATCTCTTCTACTTGTACTGCCTGTCTTACATTATCCGCAATGCTGTCTCCTTCAACTTTACCTTCTTCCATTACTTTGTTTAATAGCTCCTTTGCTCTCTCTATTACCTTTTTTCTTCTAACAACTCTTACATCTTCTACTTGATCAGCAGTAATAGTTGCCTTACAAGGTCCAACTCTATCTATACTTTCAAAAGCAGCTGCAAGAATTACTGTTTCAACCTTATCAAGAGATGTTGGAAGAGTAATAATACCTTCACTTTTACCATTCTTTGATTCAAGTTCAACTTCAATTCTTCCAACTCTTGCAGATCTCTGTAACTCTCTTAAATCTAATTCATCACCTAAAAGACCCTCAGTTTGGCCAAAAATGGCACCTACCACATCAGATTTTTCAATAATACCATCAGCTTTTATATAAGCCTTAATTAAATATTTCGTTGTTGCTGGATCAATTACCATTAATCATCACCTTGTAAATTTTATTTTCGAAAAACAGCACCTTTATCCGCTTTCTAGCAAATAATAGATGGTGAATCCACACAATTGCTAATGAACCTGAAATTATATACGAATTAAGCGGTTAAATATGAATTAATCTCAATTGATTAATGCACCATTCATGGTGCTATTTTTCAATTTTATTTTTCTCTTTAATACATATATATTAGCTTTGCGCCATATTTAAATGTTATGCCGATATTCAGCTTAGGTGTTTTCAATGAAGGAGAAAATATATATCGGCACAGCTTGGCCTTATGCAAATGGATCGCTTCATCTTGGACATATTGCAGGTTGTTACTTACCAGCAGATATCTTTGCAAGATATTGTAGAATGAAGGGTAAAGATGTTTTGATGGTTTCTGGGAGTGATGAGCATGGAACACCAATAACAATAACTGCAGAAAATGAAAAAAAAACACCACAAGAAATTGTTGATAAATTTAATAAAGAACGACATTTTTCTAACTCTATACAAAAATAATGATGCTTATAAAAAAAATGTAGAAGGATTTTTCTGCAATAATTGTAATAAATATCTTCCAGATAGATACATCGAAGGATTATGCCCACATTGCGGTTCTGATAAAGCAAGGGGAGACCAATGTGATGAATGCGGAAAATTACTTGATCCCCAAGATCTACTAGAAGTCAAATGTAAAATCTGTGGAGGTAAACCTGAAATAAAAATTACAGAGCATATTTTTTTTGCTTTAAGCAAATTTGAAAAAAGATTACTTGATTGGATTAAGGACAAGACCTATTGGAAACCAAGTGTTCTTAGATTTACTGAAAATTGGTTAAAAGACGGATTAAAAGATAGAGCAATAACAAGAGATATTAATTGGGGTATTAAGGTACCTGTTGAGGGGTATAGAATGGTCAAAAAGAAAAGGACAGCCAAATAAATGGGAAGAATGGTGGAAAAATCCTGAGTCAAAACATTACTATTTCCTTGCAAAAGATAATATTCCTTTTCATAGCTTGATTTGGCCTTCAATGATAATGGGCTATAGAAAAAATTTGAATCTTCCATATGATATACCAGCAAATGAATATTTACGTTTAAAAGGTGAGCAATTCTCAAAGAGCAGAGGAACAGCTGTTTGGGTTCCAGATATTCTTGAGAAATTTGATGTTGATACTATTCGTTATTATATTTCAATTAACATGCCTGAGAATAAGGATACAAATTGGATGTGGGATGATTTTATAGCAAAAAATAACGATGAGCTTGTTGGAACCTATGGAAATTTTGTTCATAGAGTGGTTACCTTCACATACAAAAACTTCGGTGAGATTCCAAAAATAGGTAAACTTGATGACTTGGATAACGAGGCGATTAAAAAAATAAAACAGTCAACTGAAGAAGTGGCTGCTTCAATTGAAAAATGTAATTTCAAACAGGGTCTTAGAACTGCTATGAATCTAGCCCAATTCGGTAATATTTATTTTGACAGAAAACAACCATGGAATCTTGTTAAAAACGATAAAGAAGCATGTGGAGCTGCCCTTCACATTTGTTTAAAAATTGTAAAAGCATTATCTGTAATTATGGCCCCTTACTTACCATATTCATCTGACAAGATATGGTCAATTATTGGACATAAAGATTCAATTCATAATGGAAATTGGGAATTTGCTTTGAAGGATCTTAAGGTTGGATCTGTTCTTGAAAAACCAATACCATTGTTTAAAAAATTAGACCTAAAAGATTTAGAAGGTGGAGAGGATCCATTTTCAAAGCTTGATTTACGTGTTGCTAAAGTCCTTGATGTAAGAGATCATCCTAATGCTGATACTTTATATATGCTTCTAGTAGATCTTGGAAAACTAGGAAAAAGGGTAATAGTTGCAGGCATGAAAC
>SMTZ1_10008734_pt1 | contig 10120 bp, 5 predicted proteins | sample DeeMarSWOR136_30_FD_25667 | JGI IMG/M metagenome (IMG submission 25667)
ACCGGTTGTCTTAAAATTCGATATGGACCTGCTTCCTGTAGTATATTATGGGGTTTACAGCAAAGGAGGACGAGATTTAAGAACCCTGAGAAAATTTATCAAGGATGTGGTTGAAAAAAGGCTGGAGTCTCTTCCTGGCGTGGCTTCTGCTGTGGTACAGGGTGGATGGGAACGCGAGATTGTAATTGAATCGTATCGTGATCGGCTAAAATCCCGAAACATCACTCTCGATCAAATCTCAGATGCGCTAAAACGGCAGAATATCGATCTGCCCGGCGGCCATATGGATGTGGGAAGGAATGAGCTAATAGTTCGCACCAAGGGAAAGTATACCACGTTGGAGGAGGTTAGTAACACAATTATTCGAGTTCAAGATGGAACTGCTATTTATATCAAGGATGTTGCCCGGGTGGTGGATGGCTATCGTGAGGTAAGGAACCACTCGCGCACCAACGGAATTGATTCGGTTCTCCTTACTGTTTCCAAAGAGCCGGGTGCCAATACCGTTGAAGTTGTTGATTGTATTAAAGACGAAATGGCTGATATTTGTACAACCCTTCCGCCGGATATTGAGGTAGTTCATGTTTACGATACTTCACGACTTATCCGGGGAGCTATTGAACAGCTTTCCTCCAGTGCATTCTGGGGATTTTTCTTCGCCACTGCCATCCTCTTCCTCTTCCTGTTTAGTTTTAGAACTACCTTTACCTTGATACTCTCGATGCTTCTTGCCGTTGTGGCAACCTTTATCGCCATTTACTTTTCGGGAGAAACACTTAATATTATGACTTTAAGTGGAATCGCGTTAGGGATTGGACTGATTGTTGATAATTCCATTGTGGTGATGGAAAATATCTTTCGGCATATTGAGAAAGGGGAGGAGCGAACCAGCGCTGCGAAGGTTGGGACCGCTGAGGTAGGGATGGCAATCTCTGCATCTACTCTGACCACGGTGATTGTTTTTTTGCCTATGGCCTTGTCATCCGGAGCGACGGGAATACTTACCCGCTCGATTGGCATTACAGTGGTCTTTTCCATTTTGGCCTCACTCGTGATTGCGTTAACGGTTGTGCCTCCCATGGGCTCAAGGGTGTTTAGGGTCAGAAGGAAGAAAGGAGATTTTAAACTCTTTGGTCGGTTGAAGGAGTTCTACGTGAGGTTGCTTCACCATGTCCTGAACAATCAGGGAAAGGCAATCATCTTTTCGCTTTCACTTTTCCTTTTGGCCCTTCTGCTGTTTCAAGTGGTAGGAACCGAATATATACCTAAAATGGATGAATCGGACGGCACGGCAGTAATAAAGCTGGAACCGGGACTTTCCCTGAAAGATTCCGATGCCTTTTTGAGAGAGATGGAAAAGGTGATTTCCTCTCTGCCTGAGTTTGTGTCCATGGTAGCTATGGTGGGACGCTCAGAGGTGAGTACCATTGATATGGTGTTCGGCATTGCTCCTTCCGATGTCAATGAGGGAGAAATGTATTTTGAACTTCGTCCTAAGAAGGAACGCAACAGAACCTACCGGGAAATATGCGATGAAATCTATAAAAATATAAACTTACGGAAGGGATGCGTTGTATATTTTATGGATACTATGGACTGGTTTTTAGGTGGAGGGGAACGCCCCATTGAGATAAAGATATTTGGCAGTGATCTCGAAGAGCTTTTAAAACTGGGGAAAGCTACTGAAGAGTGCATGCGTGAGGTTCAAGGAGTCTGTGATCTTGATAATAGCATGAAATCAGGCAAGCCAGAGTTGCAAATCAAGGTTGATCGGGAAAAGGCCTCAAAGCTGGGAATTACAGTAGGCCAAATTTCTTCTACAGTGGATACAGCCTTTTTAGGGAGGAAGTCTGGAAAATATCGAGTAGCCGGTGATGAATATGATATACGGGTAAAATATATCGAATTTGATCGGGATGAACCAAATGACCTTTCCTCAGTTATTATTTCGTCTCCCTTCGGGTCCACTCACTATTTGACTGAAGTTGCAGAGGTAGTTAAGGGTACCGGTCCTGCCAGGATACATCGGGAGGATCAAAGGAGGGTTGTGGTTTTGAGCGCCAATGTTTCAGAAAGAGACCTGGGCAGTACGGTTGAGGAAATCAGGCGGAAACTTTCCAAGCTTAATCTCCCAGAAGGATATTATATTAAATATGGTGGGGCCTATGAGGATATGGAAGAGATGCAAGAGGCGATATTGCTGGCCTTTATTTTGGTTATTCTGCTGGTGTATCTGGTTATGTGTGCCCAGTTTGAGTCTTTTCTTTATCCTTTGGCAATTCTCTTCTCTGTCCCCATGGCATTGATCGGTGTTGCTCTCATATTATTTGTAACCAGGACGACCCTTTCCTTGATGTCATTTATAGGTGTTTTGATGTTAGTGGGTATTTCAGTGAATAATGCAATTGTATTAATTGACTATATCAATCAACTGCGCAGAAAAGGAGTAAAGAAAACAGAGGCTATTATTGAGGCAGGGATAACCCGTCTAAGACCAATACTTATGAGTTCTTCAACCACCGTTCTCGCTCTTATGCCTTTGGCTATCTTAAAAGGGGATGGGAGTGAAATCTTTGCACCTATTTCTATAACCCTTTTGGGAGGTCTGCTGGTCTCTACTTTTCTTACCCTACTTATCATACCGGCCTGGTACAGTGTGTTGGATGGGTGGTCAAGTAAGTTGCTCGGGAGAGAACTTGAGTAAAGGATTTGAAAAGATATTAAAACACCTCGGGCTCTGGCATGTTAAAACAAGACCGACGCCCAGGTCCCATTTCCCACCAGCAAATCTCTATGGGTATTACTCTGATTCTCAAATCCCACCCTGGGATGATGGACAGATCTCAGGATCACACCCCACATCTTGTGTCTCCTCTTTGCTCTCTAAAATTTAACTATACTACCATTAACGTAAGAATTTTGAGAGTGATAATTTGTCAAACATGCTGCTATGTAGTATAAATCTTATTTATTCTTCCAACCTCTCTCTAATAGAGAGGACGCAGCCCCGTCATATTAAACTATCACAAAAGATTGCCACGCTCTTCAAGGCTCGCAATGAGCGTAATAATAAATGCATTTGAACCAGCATTATGTTACCGAATTTAAAATTCCTCATTAAAAAACTTCTTATCATATGGCCTGAAATAGGGAGACTTGACTTCTCCTCTTACCTCACCTTCCTCAAGTACTTCATATACGCGATAGATGGGATTTGTGTAGACCAGCCTGAATCTTGTAAGCTCCTCTGGCTTGAAATGAAATGTGTAGGCAACAGAGTCTTTCGGGATATTCAAGTTCCCTGTCCTGTATCTTATGGATTCAACCCCTGTGCTTAGTAAGATAGAGGCAGTATAGACAAAGTAGTTTGCCTGGTACTTCCTGCAGAAATGGTAGAAATCATCTTCATCCTCAAAAAGAGTATCTTCAAACTCTTTTACTTTTTCCCTTAACTTGTAATCTTCAAACTTTGAATGCAGCAGAACGGGTCTATCACAGAAAGCGAATATTGAGGGGCCTAGAGAGAAGGTGGTGAGAAAGGAGGCATCTTTTTCTGTGTTGTCTCTTACATATTTAATAAGGGTCAAGATATAGTTCCGCACAGGCATATCTGTATGTATCTTCTTTGTGGTGAGAAGATACAGGTTTAAGCTGAGCCCTAAAAGAAGGATAAGAATAAAGTCCTTTCTAATCTTTGCAAACAAACCTGTATGAAGAGAAAGGAAATAGACGAGGAATGCATCCATCCTGATGATAAGAAGATAAAGTATGGTGAAAGAGAGTGAGAAAAATATCAAAAAAGGCTCCCCCTGGGTGTGTCTCTTTTTTATAAATCTCAGGATGCTGGTTAAGAGGAAGCCAATCCCTAAGGGGAAAAGCGCTCCAAAGAAAGTGTAGATCTCCTTTATTGAAGGACTTATAAAGGATGTTGTCCACATCACATTTGCTTCCCATGGTAAGGAAGCGGGGTCTTTCGGTTTGACTCCCAGGTGGGTGATTTTGTTGAGCATCAAGGTATAGACATGCGAATACTCCTTTATGTGCGCAGGAGAGAGCAGGGTTTTAAGGGTTAATCCTGAGATCAGGATGAAGAGAAGAGAGGTAAGTTTGTTCCACCAGGCTCCCTTTTTGAAACTGAGACCGAGTATAACCAGTGTATAAGACAAAAACATAGAGTTGGAAAAAAGAAATCTCTCTGATCTCAGGGTGGGGATGAGAAGGCCTGCAAAAGTAGCTACCAATACTATCACACTGAAAAGTCTTATCTCCTCTCTGAAGTCCTCTCTAATGATGAAATTTAAAGCGATGAATACCACTACTATGAGATAGAAAAACTGGGTCAGATGCCAGGAGGCAAGCCCCACAAAAAGAAAGGCACTCGAGAGAAAGGCATAATCGAACTTCTGTCTCTTGAAACCGAGTATCAAAAAATATAAGTGGAAAAATATAAAAGGAAGTGAGAAATCTTCTTTGATATAGGCATGGGTCAAAGATGAGGATGAACTTGCAAGGGTTGTGGCATATAAAAGGGATGATATCAGTCCGGAAAACCTGTTGTTCCAGAGAAGGGCACTCAAAAGGTAGACCGGGAAGATGGACAAGGATGAATAAAAACAGCCAAAAACAACTAGGAATAGGTGGAAGGGGATATTTTTGGGAATAAATATCCTGTAGACATATCCCGCAACACTCTCCATAAGGACAGTTATCCTTCTCTTTATCTTAACCCCTTCAGGATGCTGGGCATCATTATAGTGAGGAGGAATACTTCCTGTAAAAGCCACAAGTTTTGCGAGTTTATACTGGAAGGCACTCTCTGTCCAGAACATGCCTGTATCATCCCTGGTGCTGAAACTCTCGTCATTCACAACACATAAGACCTTGAACCCGAAAAATCCCAGGAAGATCAGCAGGAGGATTATTATTGCTGAATTTTTTCTTATATCAAAGAAGTCCTTACTCACCTTTTTTCCCTAATATCTTCTCAAGCAGAGCCTTGTGCTCCCCGGTAGGCTCTATTGTGAGAAGATGTCTTAGAAGTTCCTCTGCCTTTTTTAGATTTCCCAGGTCAGAGGATAGTCGGGCATAGTTTTTCAAACTAGGGATATAATCAGAGTCAAGCTTAAGTGCCTTTTCAAACATCTTTATCGCCAGATTATGTTTTCCTTGTAGCGCATAGAGGGCACCGAGATTGTCGTAGGCATAGACGAATTTTGGGGAAAGCTCCAGTGCCTTAAGAAGTTCTTTTTCAGCCAGATCAAATTTCTTCTGTTTGAAATAGGAGACGCTTAGAAATGCATGAAGATCAGCCCGGTTCTTATCTATCTTCAGTGCATCTTGATAGGTCCTCACTGCATCTCTTAATTTGCTTGTTTCGGTAAATAGATGCCCCAGTTTTATGTAGGCATCAATAAACTTAGGTTTTGAATTTATGCACCGGAGAAATGAAGAGACCGCCCTCTGGTATTCCTTCTTCTCCGTGAATATCACCCCCAGCTGGTAAAAAGAGAGATGTGATTCAGGGTCAAGTGCGGTGGTCAGGTGATATTCTCTTATAGCCTCTTTTATGTTGCCCTTTTTAAGATACACATAGGCAAGGTGATAATGCACTGAGGCCAGAGAAGGCTGGTAGTTTAACGCTAGCCTAAACCTTTTCTCAGCATCATCCAGGAGACCTTGTTTAAAAAGGTCTTTGCCTTCATTTATAGAGATATCCGCACTGTCGGGAGACTGATAGAATTGAATACTATATCCAGGTAAGTATAGGTGAAAAGGTAAATAGATGAACAACAGTGTCGAAAAAATCAAGAGCAATCCTGTAAATATGGTCAGTTTACTCATAGTTTATATAGATTGTTGATTTTAGCTTTTATAAGATAACGTTGTTGACTAAGTTGAATTACGAACTTAAATATGTACCATGCTTATCATAGTTACTCAACTTAATCAACAACCCTAAAAATTTATTTACAATCCCTATAGAAATTGATAGGTTACGACTTATAAGCTTTTCAGTTCACATGCCTCAGCTGCATTGCTTTACGGCATTACTGAAAAAACTCTATATGTTAGAATACATTTCAAAAAGACGATGAAAAAACTTACATGTAAACGAATAAGTTTCCCCGATCCTATTCTTATTCTAATTCTTTTCATCGGGGCTATATCATATTTTGATTGAAATCACAAAAATGATTTAACGAAGTGATCAAGATTATGAGAACTAAGGAAAATAAAAGGGGGGGATCTATAAATAAAAGGCCTACTCCTAAAAAACAAACAACTAAAAAACCACAATATAAAGATTATCTTGATATTACAATAAGTAAACCAATAGCCTACTCTTTATTTGTTATTACATTCATCATCCTGGCTATTAACATCTATTCATATTATTTTACCTGTGATGATGCTTATATTTCTTTTCGTTACTCAAAGAATTTTGTTGACGGTAAGGGATTAGTATTTAATCCAGGTGAATATATTGAAGGTTATACTAATTTTTTATGGGTTATTATATGTGCATTTGGAATTGTATTATCTATTGAACCTGATACATTCTCGAATACTATTTCTATCCTATTATCTTTTGGCATACTGATTGGCATTTACAGATTTTACTTCAAACACTACGGTTATAAATTATGGATTTTCATTCCTAACTTTTTGTTGGCCTTAAATCCAAATTTTGCGATGTGGGGAACGAGTGGTTTAGAAACCCAATTATTTACATTCCTACTCCTAATGGGAACACTGGTAATTGTGGATCGCTTTATTTACAATGAAAACATTCCCTCCTTTAAAGACAATTCTCACTTTACAATATATTTTATCCTACTATCACTGACCCGACCAGAAGGAATATTACTCTATGGTAGTGCCTTATTAGGTATTACTATACTATGCAGAAAGTATTTTAAACAAGTAGGCTTTATACGAAAAGGAATACTTGGTATTTTTCTGTTTGGATTAATAATAGGTGGCTTTTATTCATGGAGACTTTTATATTACAACAATATTTTTCCTAACACATATTATACCCATATTATTGGCTTCGCATTAGAATATGGCTTGTTATATTTATTAATGTTCATTCTCGAACATTTTTATTGGACTTTAATCCCCTTTATGGCAGGTCTAATTTTTACATGGAAAATCTTATCAGAGAATAAAAGGAAATATATTTGTTTGCTTGCAATAATCTCTAGTCCATTTTTTATCTTCACAATAATGCGCGGTGGAGACCATTTCGAATATCGACCATTTAGTTACCTCCTACCTATTTGGATGTTGATTATCGTAGAGATTATTCGCCATGGTTCAAAAGGGTTAAATAAAAGATTACAATTTACTCAGGAAACTTTTTTAATTATTATACTACTATTTATAATACTCTCATCTTTATTGCCCCAGCTAGTTTTTAGAAACCTTCCCAAGGTTACAGTTAATAACCCAACGCCACATGTCTTTATATATAATAAAAAACTTAGAGACATACCCGTGTTAGGTGGATATTATAATATATTAGAAAAAATACAATTTTTATTGCAAAAATATCTAATTTGTACCAGATGGAACATTCACTATTACTTTAGTTTGCAACAAAAAATGTGTGCGGATAAAATTAAATTGCTAATAGATCGAGGTATCTTAGACAGTAGACTTAAGTATGGCTGTGTTTCCTTAGGAATAATACCATATTATACTAATTTATATTTTAAAGATTTACATGGTATTGTTGATAAAAAGATTGCATCACAACCCATCAGAAAAAATCATATTTTTCACATGAATCATCAAAAAGAAGCTTCATGGGAAACTTTAAGAGAGTTAAATATTGAATACTTCATAGAAACTGAACCCTTTATTATTAAAGGTACAAGTGGAATACCTTGGCGATTCCATAACGAGCCAGTTTACATTTTAGATGTTTTTCCTGATTTGTTTTTTCTCTTTGGTTCTCCTAAAAAGAGCATCAATGAGGTAACAACTACATTTCAACATAAAAAGTTAAACATTATGTATTTTAAATAAGGTGCACTATTCACAAGTCAAGTTAACAATTCTTGAAAAATTGAAAAAAGAGGTCATTTGCTCCTGACAAATGGTTTTTCTGATAAGGTTAAATACTAGACCCCTAAGAACCAAACAGCGATTATCTGCGGAAATTCGTGTCCTATTTATTTTGAATTTGTATTATTGGCACCCTTACTTCTCATTTTCCCCTCAACATCCTTCATCCACACCCTAACCTCGTAAACCTTTGGATGATCTTGAAAGAGATCGATGAATTTATTCCATATGATGAGGGCCTCTTTGTAATCACCTCTTTTAGCATATGCTGTTCTCAGACTTATGTATGCCTCAGAAAATGAAGGAGAGTATTTAATTATCAATTCCCACAGTGCTATTGCTAAGAAAGAATTTGAGGGGGTGTAGTATCCCACGGCAATCTTATTGAGTTCAAGCGGTGTGAGAGTGTCTATCAACCACGATGGTGTGAAATTAATTATACCACGCCATTAGTTTTATAGATAAGAATAATTGATTTTAACAATAGCCCCTACCTGCAAACGTTGGGGGCTTTTTATGTCCTCCGTTATAAGCACTAGATGTTGTGGTGACAAAAATGAGCTGAAAATTTAATACTACTACCATCAAGGACACCGATCAGAAGACCGAAATATTTAACATTTGCAGATGAATCTTACAATAAACACCTGCTTGAAAACTACTGGAGGAGCTTGCAAGAAAGCTAAACTTTTTTACTCATTTTAGTGTTACCATATATTGTAGTTTCTGTATCCTTCTTGGCTATCATTATCTTCAGTTGACATTTCACAGTGAGTTTAATATTATGAGTTTAGGAATGGTGAAAATGAAAAAGGATTATAAGAAAAGGCTATGATAGTAGCACTTTTTCTTAAACTCTAGTTCTGAGAAGGTGGGATTTTTTATTTGAAAACCCGTAGAAAAAGTAGGGCAGGATGAAGAACAACGTAATAGCTCTCTACTTATTCCTAGCATTGGTTTTCGTTTCTGCGTGTGACTTTCAGTCTATAAATTATCCTGAGAAGTGGCCGGAGGAATGTCCCATTCACCCTTCGCCTGAATCCTGGTTTAAATGTAAGCAGAGGTATATTTATGAGGTACACCAGACATCTGACTATTCATACATGAACGGCTATGGTGGCTACTACCCCGATTACGTGGATCCCAAAACATCACAAACTTATATGGTAAATACGTGGCTTTCTTCACTTTCGCCAGAAGTTAAAGAGTCGACAATGTATTGGAGGGCAGAACCATATGTGGCAGACTTTGTTGATGATGATGGTTGGACATGGTATTCAAAAGGGATGTCAGGTATTATATTAGATGGTGAATTTATAGTCTTCGACTACCCTCTTGTCCTGGGTAAAACATGGAGTGCCACGACAACAGTATGGGGATTTATCCCTGTATCCTTTGATGCAACGGTTGTAGCATACATTACAGAAGAAAATGAGGTAATAGTAGCAGATGGCTACAAATATGAGCTTCCTGTGGATGTGGCTGATGTTCCAATGCCCCTCGCTGAACTTGGGAATATCACTTGGGAAGACATGATAAACGTCTCAGATGAGGACGCCCAGATAGACTGGAGTGAGGTACTCATACCAGAAGGACCGCGGGAAGGGGAAAACGTCACAGGCTACTATGTAATTAAGGGAGAATCTAAGATGTTGGGGATTACTATAATACGACAGGAATGGTGGAAGGATGTGTGCGGCTATATACCCCTATATGACATATATAAATATCCACCCTTAACTTCTGGAGAAGAACATATAACAAAACTGGCTAAAAGATGGACAGGCAATAAGGATTTAGAAATCTAAAAGATAACTCAATAACCATCCAAAAAGAATGATATAATGACTCTAAAAATGTTTTTTTAGATAGTAGATTTTGCATACTCTGCTTCTCTTGTACGCCAACTGTATTACATCTTGTGTTTCCCCTCTGCCCACTGAAAATCAATACTACTACCATGCTTTCCAACTATTGAAAGGCTGAAAAAGTTGATATCAGCAGATCTATCTTACAATAAATACCGGCTAAAAACTATCTCCCATAA
>SMTZ1_10008735_pt1 | contig 10120 bp, 6 predicted proteins | sample DeeMarSWOR136_30_FD_25667 | JGI IMG/M metagenome (IMG submission 25667)
CAACACGTTGGAGATTGTAAGGCTGCTGATCGAAAAGGGAGCCGATGTTAACGCTCTGAACTCAAAAGGGTTTACGCCACTGCAGTTGGCTGAGAAAAACCACTATCCGGAGGTGGCTGAGTTGCTTCGCCATCGTGGTACGACAAAACCAGCCTTTGAGGGCGGGAACTTAGAAAACGCAATTTTTGGCGCTATCAAGAGCGAGGATGTGGAGCAGGTCAAGGTCCTTCTGAATGAGGATCCGAGACTTGTCAACTCACAGATTAGCATCAATCTTCCGTCTGGTCCTTGTGGAGGATGGACGCCACTGCACCAAGCTGCGAGTCAAGGCAGCGTAAAACTTGCCGAGTTGCTTCTCGACAAAGGAGCCGAAATAGACGCTATCCTTATAGGAACCGCCTCTTACAAAGGAGGTCTGATGCCACTACACGAGGCTGTAAGCAAAGGTCACGTAGAAATGGTTAAGTTGTTGATCCAACGTGGTGCATCAGTTGAAGCAAGGGAACGCGATAGTGGAAGGACACCAATTTTTTTTGCTGCGACGTCTTGTCATGTAGAAGTTGCACGTGCATTATTATCATGTGGATCCTCCATTGAAACCAAGGACAAATACGGTCAAACGGCGCTGATGATTAGTGCAGGGAAGGGCGATGTAGAGATGGTACGTTTGCTGCTTGCTAGTGGCGCTGAAGTGAACACAAAGACAAATGATCTTATGACGCCACTGCACTCAGCTGCGATGTTTGGTCACTTAGAAGTGGCCAAGCTGCTAGTCGAAAATGGAGCTGATGTTAACGCTAAGGCATGGGAGGGGTCTACTCCACTTTCTTATGCTGAGCATAAGCACCACACCGAAGTGGCTGAGGTACTTCGCAAAAATGGTGGCATTCTCGGCAAATTCACCTTGCCCGGGTTTGAACCATCGAAGTTTGCTTCCCCAACACCAAAGGCTGTACCTACAGCAACGAAACAAGTCGGAAATATAATTAGGGGTTCTGAATCTCCTGAGGTGTGGGCTGAACGATTAAAGGATAATAAAGATTTTCGCTCTTTGGCAGCGATCAACAACAGCGAAGATTACAGCCCAGAGTTCAAGCTGTTTAAGAGGAAAAACCTTGCCAACCAAATCCTCAGGGAAGCTGGAGCTGAAGCCGTAGACGCTATTATGGAAGAGCTGGATACAGATGGGGTGGGCAGCATTGAGTTGGCTAAGCTTCTGATACAGATAAGCGCCACCAAAGCGGTTCCGCTCCTGAAAAAGAAACTGGACCGGGGTCTTTTCGATTGTTGGGGCAGCAAAGTGAATATTGAACGGTTTGTTAACGAGCATAAAGAGCTTGTAGGTGAAGAGGAAATGGTCACTTGCGCCCTGTGTGGAAAGATTCGTCCAGTCACTGAAACGCAATTATTCTATGATGAAAATGGAAAAGTGAAACGGTTCTGCAAGGATACCTGCTGGGGAAAGCGAGGGCGAGTGCTTAAATCCGGAATCGGTACAGACTGCCCTTTCTACTCGGAGGGTATGTGCACTGCGGGAAACGGGGGTTCTCTTTGCAGTTTGAAAGTGGGTTCCTACGAGAGTTCATGCCATGTTTATGCAATGTATAGGGGAGCGGCCAAACGCCCATGAGGGTGAAGATTTGAGCCTCACTATTGAGTTAGCTGGTTTAGGATGTGAAGATAGGTTTCATTATTCTGTTTGGGGATGAGAATTTGTTGCTTGTTAGGGAAGCTATGTTTGAAGGTTTCAAGGAAGAGCAGATACTGAATAGAGACTGGGCGCGTCGTAGCTACAAGCGCGCATTTCGGTCAAAGCAAGAACTTGATTCCTTTCTCGGATACAAAAAGATCATCACTGAAAAAAACAGAGACAACTTTTGGGAGGGTAAAATATGCCTTTGTTCGGTCGAGGCAAGAAGATAGAAAAGCAAGATGTAGACGAGATGCTGCCAAAGCGTGACGTTGATGGGTTGTGTGAGGTCTTGAGATGTAAGGATGTAAATGTACGTCGGGCTGCTGCTGAAGCCCTAGGTAAGATTGGTGATGCGCGGGCTATCGACCCCCTCATAAAAGCGCTCCAAGCTCAGCGTTTCACAAAGTGGAATGAGCGTTATTGGGGGTTGAGAGCTGCTGCTGCTGAAGCCCTAGGTAAGATTGAAGATGTGCGGGTCGTGGATCCCCTCATAAAAGCGCTCCAAGAGGAGAACTTTGACCGCCGAGTTGCTGCTGAAGCTCTGGGTGAGATTGGTGATGCGCGGGCTGTGGACCCACTCATAAAGGCACTGCAAGAAGGTTACTTTGAGAAGAAGGCTGCTGCTGAAGCCTTGGGAAAAATTGGTGATGCGCGGGCTGTGGACCCACTCATAAGAGCTCTCCGAAATGGAGGCTTTGAGAAAGAGGCTGCTGCTGAAGCCCTAGGGAAAATCGACGACGCACGAGCGACTGAAGCTTTACGGCTTCACTTCAGTACGCGTACTTTCGTTGAGAAGAACGGCTTTGCTCCCAAGCGTATAATAAGCGTCCGCGATTCGCCAAATGATTCAGCTATCCCGACCATACGGATTGGCAACCTAGAAATTTCAGAGAACGCTTTTGATGAATTGTTTGGTGAAAGATCTCGACGCGCTGACGTAGAGGAGAAGGAAGTACAAAAAGCTTCAAAATTGTCTGATGCTCGGAAGCTCATTTGCAGTGAGTGTGGTGAAGAAATTCCTGACGCAGTCAGATATGAACCGCCGGATCTCACGATGCGCTGTTCTGGAGTTGCTAGGCAGTGCTCCTGTGGATGGACGTGCTGCATGCGCTGCGATCCAACCTATGATCAACCAGATAATGGACATGATTGCCCCCGATGTGGTCGACGGCGGTCAGGATGGGTTCAGTGGGATCCGCATCGTAATATGGTCGATAGGTCAGGATGGACTCAAATAGACGGTGAGACCGATCATTGGTTTGAGGGTGGTCTATGGAAAAAGTGGAAAGAGGATAGGGAATCCGATCGGTGGACTGCCATTCGACGCGCTTTAGCTAAGCGTCTGAACCTGCAAACGAGCGCGCAGTAAGTAGTTATTTATCAATAAATGATGCATCGATCGCAATTTTATTTATATGAAATTTCTATGGCAGACCGCACAAGCACGCCACTTGGTTTGTATGGTGCCCACAGGTTGCCAAATCTAATATAGAGAAAAAAGCCTATTCTATCTTGGGAAGTGGTTAGTTGGAGATCGAGATGGTTCTCTGTCCCTCCTGCGGCAAACAAACCTTCAAACGGAAATTCTGCGTCTTCTGTGGTGCAACAATAGTAGAGCAGCCAAGTCAAAAAGTTGAGAAGACTACTGAGTCAGAAGGAAAATCCAGCGATCGAGAGGAAATTGATATTATAGAAGAGCGTTTGAAGGATTTGCATGCATTAAGAGAAACCTTTCTTGCAGAGTCAGAGCGTTTCCAGAGCGATTGGGGTTCCTTAAAAAGCAACTTGGAAAAGAAGATATCGCTTCTTCGAAAGGATGCAGAAGACGCCAAGAAGAAGTTGGAGGAAGCGACCTTTCTTCTTAGCGTAGAGGAATTAACAGCGAAAGAGTACGAAGAAAAATCAAACACTCTAAACCTAGAGATGGAGAATAGTAACAAAGTAGCAAAAAACCTTGAGGAAAGAATCCGCAGTATAGAAGATTTCATTGCTGGATTGCCAAAGAATAAAATGAAAAAAAAAGGCAAAAAAACCGTGAAAACGGGCAAAGATAAAAAAGAAAAGCTCCTCAAACTGGAAAAAGCATATAAAGATGGAAAATTAAGCGAGGATGTCTATAAAAAACTGAGAGCAAAATACGCTTAAAAATGGTGGATTGTAGAGTTCTACATTTCTCTCATTATAATAGCTCTGGTCTGAGTGAAAAGGGAGATCCAAAATCGATTCTCCAAAGTCATTAGCGGGTGAATTGATTGAAAAAACGAAAACTCCGGAACCCGAAGACAAAAGTTAGTTCAAAAGAAGTCCTCAAATCGCTTCCAAAAACGGACTGTGGAGAGTGCGGTCTACCAGACTGCGCAACCTTTGCTGCTTTGGTTGCTGAGGGAAAAAATAGCCTAAAGGACTGCGTGCCAATTGCTAGAAAACAGATCCAAGTCTTGGAAAAGGACCGAAAAAAAACACTAAAGGCATTAGAACGCGAAAAACGCATCTTCGCCGAAGCTGAGGCATATCTAAAAACTAACAATTATGGAGAGATTTTGTCAATTGTTTTTTGGACCGATCCCCTTGCTTCTGATGGCAAAGAAATAGAAAGGCATGTTGCAATAACCACTGATGGGATCGTTATTCTGAACCAGCCCATATTTAAGCTGAAGAAACCATTTATCACTCTTACCACGAAAGGCTACCCGCCAGAAAAGGTAATAGACTATAATAACCCAGAAACCTACAGCGGCCTCATTCCATTTGAATTACCCGTAGAAAGCCTACTAAGAGGAAGCGCATTCCGAACAAACCCTTTCTTCTTCGAGATGAAAGTAGTCAAAGAACGGAGCGAATCGGACAATCCTTGGATTACAGTCATGACGGGAAAAAAAGATCGGCTGTTAATTCACTTCGACAGAAGCAAACTAGAAACATCTATATTTTCCACTGAAACACCTGAGAAAATGAGGGTTATAGAGATACCCTTTTGGCGCGGCAGCCCTTTCTCAATTTCAGACTTCAACAATCTCCTAAATGACATTAATAAAAAGCTCGATGAAGAAGAGAAAATACGCGATCCACAGACAGTTCAGATCCTGCAAAATCGTTATTGCAAAAAAACGAGGTTGGAAAAAGGACTGAAAGAACTTGAAAAGCAAATATCAACTTACCCAACAATTTTACTTAAAGAACAAAGAACCTCCAGAAAAAGCTCGCGATCTAGCCAAATAAGAAACAAAAAAGCTATAGTCCCAGAAACAAAAAAAGAAGGAGGAAATAAGATAAAAGAAGAAACCAGAAAAACAAAGTCCAAGCTGGTGGTCTGGGATACTTCTCACTATGAGCTTCTTCGGTTTGAATCCCAAATCACTGAAATATTGAAACTCATCAAAGAAACAACTGGACTAAACTTAGTATGGCTGAAAGGCAACTGGAAACAAGAACTTCTCGCAGACAAGAACCTGTTCGCAAAAACAATGATACTCGTAATCGCTGGGATGGGATCCCAAGGCAAACTCTCAAAAAAGGAGGTTAAAACAATCTCCAAATTTGTGGAAGAAGGAGGAAATTTGCTTCTGTCTTCTCCCCAATTCCCTGGGGAAGATATAAACCTAATAGCTAAAATCTTCAATGCGAGTTTCAAATGGAACAAGCTCAAAGACCAAATGCGTCACGAAGGCAAATACGAAGATCACGTTTTAATCTCAAACTTCCAAAAACACTCCATCACCGAAGGAGTTAAAACAGTATGTTTCGGCGACTACGGAGGATTTCCAATAGAGATCAGCGGCAACAAAGCCAATCCAATAGCATTTTCCGATAAAAACTCGGATCCATCTAAGGCAACAGTGCTAGCTGTAGCCAAATATGGTGAAGGAAAAAGCGTTTTATTCTCTTCTAGCACCACGTTTCAAGACAAATACCTCAATATGTACGATAATCGCAAACTAGCCCAGAACATCTTCACGTACCTTTCAAAACCGGCAACTGCTCCAAGCCCAGAAGAACCCGCAATAGAAAAACCAATAGAAAAACCAATAGAAGAAACATGTCTCACAACCGAAAAAGAGCCTATCTCAATCTCGACCGAGAGCGAGACCATTCAGGAAATGGTTACCAAAGAGTTTAGTTCCAAAAAAGAAAAGCCAAGAAAGAGACAGCAAAGCAAACCAATTCAGCCCGTAGTTAAACCTAAACAAGAAGCATTAATTTCACCAAAATCCGAGGAAGAGAAAGAAAAAGCTGAAAGACCAGCCTTAGGAGTGGATGAAATCGAACAGAGAATCGATCTCTTAGATGAGAAACTGGCTCTAGGCGAGATCGACGAGACAACCTACGACTTGGAAAGGTTCAAACTCAAATGTGACATTGAAGGCCTTAAACAACTTCTAAATAGCGGAAGCATAAACCTCGAAAAATACATGGAGGCAACAGAGAACATTGACCAACCTTCAACCGCAAAGGGAAACAAAAAATGCCCCTCTTGTCAATCACCCCTCTTCGGAATAGAATCGTTTTGTCCCCACTGCGGAGAGAAACTAGAGTGAGTGAAGAGAAAAGAATCAAAGATCTTCTAGCAGCCCTTGGTCAGAGATTGCGAAATGGCGAAATCTCCAGACAGAACTACGAACGCCTCAAAACCAAATATCAAGATAGGCTAACGCGTTTTCAAAGCCAAATCACCGTAACGTGCGCCAATTGCGGAGAAACAATCCGAGTTGACAAGAACAAAAAGCAAACTACGTGTTCATCTTGCGGATACACTAACAAGATGATTAGGGAAGAAAAAGCTCGCAAACCCGAAGAACAATTGATGAACACTCTGGCAAGTATCCAAGAAAGGCTACGTGATTATAAGCATTACAGAGAAAAAGTTGGGCCAGAAGCGATGGAAATTATCAGACACGATCTTGCCCAAGCTCGATTTAAAATTTCTTCAGAAAACTCGCCCTCAGCCAAATTTCTTATGCAAAGAGCATACAAAATCGAAGAACAACTTGAGGTTCTGGAACGTTACTATGAGGACTACGAAAGATTCGAAGAATTGGGTGTGAATCCGGATTGTTCATTGAACGTCACATTCAAAGCTGTGGTCCCTGACCGTAACTGCAAAACCAAATACTCTCCAAAACTGGAAGAAAAGGCGACAAGCATTGCGGTTGGAGAAGCTTACAAGTTGGAACTTGAGGAGATGAGCAATCGGCCTTTCCGGGGACTTGGCACTAAAGAAGTGAGATTCTACCTTAATCTGGCGCGAGTTCGAGGCTCCAGCGGTGTTCTCAGAAGTGAGGATCCCTTGCTTAACTTGCTAGAGGATATTGACCAAAGAAATAGAATGGGAGGAAAAATCTCAGATAAAGAAAAGAAACTTTTGGAGTTATACACTGGCTGGGACAGTAAGATTATTAGCACATTCCGGGTTCCAGAAGCAGATGTAATTCTCTCTCCAACTTGGGAGCTACTTTTTTCAATTGAAGAACAAAAAAAGGGTGTCATCCGAAAAAAAGTTAAGAGGGCTGCGGTGGATGTCTGGAAAATCGCGAGGGTATGGATCCCTCATTGGAGAATCAGATATTCATCGGTGATGGGTCAACATAGCTCACTATTAGGATCTCTCGCAGGCGAAGGATTTCGTCCTCCAGTGACCAAAATCTCGCTTTGTAAGGGCGAGTTTCTATCACCCACGGTGGAAGGAAACCCAAAAGAATGGTTTAGAAACAAAAGAAATAATCTGTTAACGGCATCTAGAAGATTAACGAGTTATGAAAGGCGTTTCAAACTTTGGACAAAGGAAGAAGATTACTTCAATTACGCATATCCCGTTCTGGACCTTTTCGATGAACTGGGACTGAAAGTCCAATATCAAAAAGGCTTCCTAAAAATGGGTTTAAAGATAGAGGGGAGGTGGCTTCAAAAAGGGGAGTATGAGAAAATTGCAGCTAGCTTGGAGCTTTCAAAGATTGATTATGTTTATTTGCCAGCATATTTTGGTTTGATTCACAGTAAGACAACCTATTGCGTTTGGTATTACTTGCTCAGTCTGGCTAATGGTGTTGTCGCGATTCTAAATCAAAAACATCCAATAGTCGAAATCGCAGCCAAAAAAGGAGGCTACAGATAGTGGAAGACGAGAAATACAGAAAGCTTCTGGAATCGCTCAAGAATAGATACGAAGCTGGAGACATAAGCCAAGAAAATTACATGAGACTATTCAAGAAATATCAAGCAAAACAGACGAGCGCTTCCGCTTCCCAAAGAGAAGAGAAAGCCTCTTCGAAAATAGGCTCAGGTTCCTCTTCTCTCTTGGAGACTGCAATGGGTACTGTCCTGACGCGAGCTTATGTTTGTGACAACTGTGGCGCGGCTATTCAAATTGTGGAAGGAAAAAAGACGTCAAGATGTGCATTCTGTGGGGTAATCAACGAGGTTGATTATCTGGAAAGAATCGCTTTTAGGTTTAGAGATGAGAAAAAGAAGCTTCTCAGCGGAGTTATCTCAAATCTTGTAACTTCTTCAATGTTTAGCCTAAAACTCCCAGCATTCATGAAATTCAAATCTATTGCCCTTCCATACGAGAACCGAGCTATCGAAAATGAAAGCAAAGCCTGGCCGGCAATTTGCAACTACTTGGACTCCACAAATTGGGTAAAAAACAACTGCCTGGAAGCATCAAAACACAGGCACTACGCGGCCGAACTCTACCAGAACGCAGGAGAATTCGCCGCGAAGCCGGAGCAGAAATTGGAGGAATTGGAAAAATTGCACTCTAACGAAGCAATCGGCTACCTCAACGCTTCATTAGGATTTTATGGGATAACTCAGCGAGAGCCCTCGTTGATCTATAAACGAAGAGTAGCCAATTCAGCCATTGAAGCGGTAAAGAATTTTGTCAAAGCCTACGATCTAACACATAAGCCCCAATACATAAACTACGCTGTGCTCTCAAAAATTCTCGCTTATAGGGGAGCTGAATTCTGGCTAAGCCACCACGAAACCCAAGAAATGCTTGCGCTGGCATTCTATTTGCAAACCAGTCCGAAAGCCCAGCACTGGGATAGGAAAGAAGCTATGCATTTGGCTGGTGGTTTAGCGGGGCAAGTGTTTGAGGAACACATTGACTAGTCGAGAGGAGCGATATGGTGAGATTTAGCCAAAAGGAGATCTATGGGAAAAGGCGATTTGGAAATTTTGAAATAACTGTTGCACGGGGAAAAATCAAGGGTTTCATGGGTTTGCACTCAAAAACAGAGGAAGGCATATTCATAATTGCCATCGACCAAAAGGGAGGAAGTTGGAGCGTTGACGGTATGGACGCCCTTGATTACTGCAAAGCCGTGATACAGGAAGCTAGATCGGATAAAGAAGTTCTCGAAAAGTATGTTCAGAGAAAATCGGCTCGCATCTTTGTTCTTGCCCGAGATATCCGTCTTGACTCTGTGGCTGCGATAGACTTCGTTAGATATCTACTGAAAATATTGCTGGGGGTGAAGACTGATTCGATAGGGATGAAAAGTTATCTCTCCAGAGCAAGAGTCTTAGCAACTGGATTGCAGGCTATTGAGAGAGAGATAGCTCGTCTTCAAAAAGAAAGATCAGCAATGAAAAAAGAGACCGACTCTGGCCTTTCCGAGCGGGATCTTGAAGCAATAACTATGAAAAAGTATTCCTTGATTTCGAGGATAGAGAAGGTAGCGAATACTCGCGCCCTCCTTCATGACCTAGATTATATTCAGCAGAAGATACAGGAAGCTATCAAGCTCGAAGAGCAGTCGTAAGATATTCCCGAGTAGTTTCTTCTACGGCAATTTAGGGATTTCAGCTTTACATGTTGGGCAGAACTTCCAGTCTTTGCTGATCTTGTTGCCACAGTTCGGACAGTAAAGAACATCTTTTAGTTTCTCTTTCACTTCTGGTTTCTCGGCTTTTTCAGCCAGATCGGGCATGAGCTTCGAAAGCTCAGTTTTGACCCCCATGGGTATGGCTCCATCCTTTAGCATCATAGCAAAGACGAGTGGCATGTAGAAGTCTCCGGAGAAGGGGCCTGCTGCTCTTGGTGCTTTGCCATATTCTGTCAGAGCTTGAACTAACTGATATCGCACCGGGTCTACACCTGCTTCGTTCATCATAGTTAACACTTTGGCAAAGGCTCTTCCTCGCTCAATCTGGGCATCCCTCTCGAATCGGGCAATGGGCACTGACTTCATGGCTTCAATGTAATCTTGAGGAAAATGGAAGTTGGGGATTTCTAGATTTAGGAATTCTAAACCGAACTGGGTGAACATCTCATTCAACCGAGTCCTGACCGTCGCGATAAAGGACTCTCGCTCCCTCTGAAGAGTCATGGGATCATAATGAGATAGTTCCGTTCTCACTGCAGACTGAATCATGTCTTTGACCCATTTTTCCAAGTCGGTGGGGCTGAAGTACCTCTGGGCAGCT
>SMTZ1_10014299_pt1 | contig 10120 bp, 9 predicted proteins | sample DeeMarSWOR136_30_FD_25667 | JGI IMG/M metagenome (IMG submission 25667)
ATCTTAGAGGGGCTGGAGGTTCGCAACGGCGACCTCATCACAACAGCCAAAAACTCCAGCGCTAAGTTCATTTCTGGAGCTTTTTCCAACACCGTGGGCCATTTGGACATTACCGCAGCTTATTTCTATCCTCCTACAACGCCACAGCAAACCACTAGTGGACCGGGAACATTAGCCTACGTGACCTTTAGAGCAAAGGGCACTGGGATCTCAAATATAACTTTGGGAGAAGCTCTGCTCCAAGGATACGATGCTGGCCCCCCACCAACATTCCCCTACATCATTTACCAAATCGAACCGCCTGGTGCAATACAGCCTCCTTATGGCTCTGATCACATAGGTCACGGCTTCTTCGACAACATTCCACCAGTTCATGACGTAGCCGTTGCCAACATAGTTGCCCCCGCTACAGCAATTGTCGGGGAGAACGTAACAATCGACGTGACCGTTGCAAACGAAGGCAACTTTACAGAGACCTTCGACGTAATAGTCACTGCCAATACTACTCAAATCGAAACACAAACAGTCACAAACCTAGTAAGAGGAGCCCGCACAATACTCACTTTCACTTGGAACACGACAGGCATAACCGCTGGCAACTACACGCTGAACGCAACCGTACTAATCACAGACGATGACATAAGCGACAACAATAGAACCGCAGCAATGGAAATCAAAGCCGCTCACGACGTAGCAATCATCGACCTCAAAATTCCAAGCCAAGCGACCATTGGAGAACATGTAACAATCAACGTCACCGTCGCAAACCTAGGTAGCTATGAAGAAAACGCTAATCTAACAGTTTATTACGAACCATCCATCCCAGGATCCGAACCTCATGTCATAAACACAACAAGCTTCACGATCGACAAATCTCCAACATCCAAAACCATCTCGATGAACTGGAACACCACAGGCTTAGTCAACGGTTACTTCAAGATAAACGCCACAGTGACGATCGACCAAGATGAAGACCTTAGTGACAACACCTGGACCCAGTACTGTGAACTTCAGTTGGCCCATGACGTTGCCATAGTCAGCATCTCAGCCAGTCCACAAACGGTTTTCGTGGGAGAACTTATAGAGATTGAGGTGAAATTGCGGAACTCCGGCGCCAACAACGAAACTTTTGAGGTTAAAGTCACCTACGATACAAGCCCAATCGACATCAAGTTAGTTGAGTCGATGCTTCCAGGGAATTTAACATCTCTCTGGTTCACGTGGAACACCACGGGAGTTGTTCCTGCTTCATACAAAATAACAGCCGAGGCGATGTTAGCTGAGGATGTAAACCCGACAAACAACGAAAAGATCGCCTCAGCCTATGTTAACCCCCCACTTGGAAACATTGAAGGCATTGTTAAAGACGCCAACACGGACTCGCCAATAGCAGGAGCCACCGTGACTGCTGGCAGCTACACCAACACCACCAACGCTGACGGATACTACAAAATCTCAGACGTACTCGCTGGAACCTACACCGTAACAGCCGCCAAGGATGGATTCCAGACCACTTCCAAAACCAGTATTGGCGTAGTCGCCGGACAGACCACCAACCTAAACTTCACCCTCAACCCCCTACCCACCAACGGAAATATCGCTGGTACAGTCTTGGATGCTTCAACTGGAAATCCAATAGAAGGAGCCAATGTCACTACCAACGGCCATTTCGACATCACCGACGCCAACGGACACTACAACATCTCAAGTGTTCCCGCTTGAACCTACACCGTAACAGCCGCCAAGGATGGCTATAATCGCTGTCGTGGCCATAGTTGCCATAGCAGGAATCGCGTTTTTCCTTCGTAATAGAATGGGAAAAACGAAATAACACCCTGCGCGCCGTGATAAGACACACTACATGTTATGAGGAAATATTGCAGGACGCGAAGGCTAGAGCATGGAGTACCTCGCGGGCGAGAACCATTCGAAATCGAAAAGGACTTCCCACAAAGAAAACATTGAAGAGAAAGCTAATTAAACAACAACCACACAACACCATTTCAACCGGTGAATTATATGACAAAAAACGGGCTCCTCATTCTTCTTCTACTACTGCTAACCATCAGTCTTTCAGGCACAAACAAGCATATAATTGGGACCTCATATACACAGGCTAGCCATGACGTAGCTGTCACCAGCGTCGCGTCATCTGTAACGTCTGCAAGGCTAGGAGACCTCGTGGATATTAGCGTCGTCGTTGAAAATCAAGGAACAGCAACCGAAAACTTCACTGTAACGGCATACTATGACACTACATCAATAGAAGCAAAACCCATAACAAACCTGCAACCTTCTCTCAACACAACTCTAGTCTTGACTTGGAACACAACAGGTCTAAAGGAAACAATCTATGCAACTAATGTTAAGGAGAAAAGCTACACGATAAAGGCCACGGCTACCACGGTACCAGGCGAGACAGAGACTCAAGACAACGAACTCGTCTCGTCTATCCCTGTCAGGGTTGTAATGCAGTACGTCGCAGTCGTCCCTCAGCGCACTGTCAACGCATCTATAGCACCAAACATGAATTACACGGTTTCAATCTACACTGATTACAGCGGTACGGACGTTTGGAGCTGGCAGTTCAGCCTATCCTATAACCCGATCATACTAGAAGGCATTGAAGTCCGCAACGGCGACCTCATCACAACAGCCAAAAACTCCAGCGCTAAGTTCTATCCTGGGTCTTTTGACAACACCCTAGGAGAACTATCACTGACTGGCGCCCTCTTCGAGTACGAAGCTCCGCCACCGCCTACGACTTCAGGACCAGGAACACTAGCCTACGTAACCTTCAGAGTGAAAGGCACTGGAGAATCCGACATAACCCTTATGGAAACAGATACAGAACTCTTAGGACCCGACACACGAACGCCTTTTCAGCAAATCATAAATGATTTTTTGCCGCACTTTGACCATATACTCCATGGCAGCTTCCGCAACACTGAAGCTCAAATAATCCATGACATAGCCGTCATCCGCGTCGAACCATATCCAACATCAGTCACTAGAGGCGAATCTGTTAACGTCACGGTTATCGTTGAAAATCAAGGAACAGAAACTGAAAACTTTGACGTTGAGCTCTACTCTGACTACAACCCACCGGTAACCGCCGAGATTATTGGAGCGCCAAAAACAGTCCTCGGTCTAGCGGCAAACGCGAACAAAACACTACGCTTCACTTGGAATACCACAAATGCGGCGATAAAAAGTTATACCCTCACAGCGATCGTACCCGAATTGGGCATCGGAGAAACCGACAAAGACAACAATATATTGTCGAGCAGCGAAATTGTTACAGTGAAGGAAAGACCGGGTACACCCATACCCGTTACTGAGATAATAATCGGCATAGTCGTAGTAACTGCAGTTATCGCCGTGATCGCGATCCTTCGCAGACGAATAAAGAAACAATTACCTGAATAGCATTAAGAACAGCCACTCCTTTCTTGACCCCTCGCAAGCGCACAGAAAGTCGCAATCCTGTATTCTCACTGAGAAGAAATGGAAAATGCAAAAGATGAGACTCGATGTTGACCCAGCACAGAAATCTATGAACCCAATGTTTAGATAAAGCTTAAATCGACTGTTTCTTTTAGTTCTTTCTTCAGCGCGCGCCTATTGAACGGATATCATCATGAAGAAGAGAGAGTCCACATGTTTGCAGAGGACGAAAAGAGAAGCGAACGTTCGCGGTATGACTGCTTCTCCATTGTTATGAAGCTGCACAGGTGGTTATTCGCATGCCCTTGAGAGACTATGTAATAAGAAGAACAATAATAATCGTCCCCACATTTTTCCTAATTACCATAGTCATATTTACGCTTATACACTTGGCTCCAGGCGACCCAACAGCTATCATGGGGGGCCCTAGGGGGCTGCCTCCGGAGATCAGAGACGCGATAAAAAGAGAGTACGGGCTTGATCAACCCATTCTTGTACAATATTTCGTCTGGATAGGCAAACTATTGCGCGGCGATCTCGGGTTTTCTTACATCAACCAGCAGCCAGTGTGGCAGATGATAGCTGAACGGATTCAACTCACGTTAGAACTTCTGCTCACCGCGGAGATTGTTTCAATAGTCATTGCAGTCATCCTCGGGGTGATTGCAGCTGTTAAACACCGCTCGATCACTGATGCAGCATGCTCAGTGGGCGCATTAGTCGGTTATTCAACACCTGACTTCTGGCTAGCGATGGTTCTCATTCTGACGTTTTCAACGCAGCTCAAACTCTTTCCCAGCTCCCAGCCCTACAGTGTTGGCGTACCATTTGCTTCGCCTTTCGATGCGTTCCTTGACCACTTGAGACATCTTTTTCTTCCCGTAGTGAGCCTCATCATCTTATGGACAGCCTATCTTTTCCGCATGGTAAGATCAGCTATGCTCGAAGTTCTAACACACGACTACGTCACAACCGCCAGAGCCAAAGGCGTAAAAGAATGGATTGTGATCTACAAGCACGCGCTTAGAAATGCCATGCTTCCGATTGTGACATATGTAGGTAACTCTGTGGGATTCTTACTCAGTGGTGCAGCCGTCATTGAGTACATATTTGCGTGGCCAGGTCTAGGAGCATTAATGGTTCAAAGAACGGAACTCAGAGATTACCCTGCACTCATGGGCCTCTCCATAGCCATCGCCATTGGGGTTCTGATTGCCAATCTCTGTTCAGACATAGCATACGCCATGGTAGATCCGCGAATAAGATATGATTAAAGGAGTGATGCTTGATGTTCCGCCGCTCTCGTAGGAACGCAGAGGACAAGAAAGAAAAAGTTCATAGACCCTCAAGAGCCACCCGGCTTTTCGTCGTATTGAGAAAACTCAAAAAGAGTGAAATGGCAATTGCCGGCCTCGGCATAGTCTCGTTTATGTCAATGGTCGCACTTCTCGCCCCAATAATTGCTCCGTATGCCCCTGAGTGGAAGGGAATCGCAAGGCAAGCCCCATCTATGGAGCATTTTTTCGGAACTGACAATTTAGGTAGGGACATGTTGACCTTGATCATGCATGGAGCGAGAATCTCTATTTATGTTGGAGTAGCTAGCGTCTTAATCGAAGTTGTCATTGGTCTGAGTGTCGGAATGGCTGCAGGATATTTTGGAGGAATAATCGATGAGATACTAATGAGAATAGCGGACGTGATTTTCACCCTACCTACACTTATGATGTTGCTATTAGCTGTCTCGATGTTCCAGGTTCGGGGTATACACATAATTATTTTGGTGATTGGAGGATTAGGATGGCCATTTCTGGCTAGAGTAGTGCGAAGCGAGTACTTATCTTTTAGAGAGGAAACCTACGTTGAAGCTGCAAAATCAATGGGCGCTACTAGCTGGCGTATTATGGTACGTCACATCCTGCCTAATATACTGTCTGTAGTTATCGTAATTGCGACTATGGATATACCTTGGGCCATCCTTTACGAGGCAACTCTAACCTTCCTAGGGTTTGGCGACCCCGCGTCATCCTCGTGGGGCGTACTCTTGCAGAGAGGAGAAGAACATCTCCGGACGTCTTGGTGGATCATGACTTTCCCAGGCGTGGCTTTACTCATAACCTCATTAGGTTTTAACCTACTTGGAGACGGTCTGAGAGACGCCTTAGACATAAAACTGAGAGAGTGAGAGATGAAACCACCAACGAACGGGGCCGTATTGAGAATAAATGACCTCAAAACGTACTATTACATCGCCGAGGGTGTAGTGAAAGCCATAGATAGAGTTAGCATGAAAATAAACGAAGAAGAAGCCCTTGGAATCGTAGGCGAATCAGGCTGTGGGAAAAGTACGCTGGCTCATTCAATTCTAAGGTTAATTCGAAAGCCAGGCAAAATAGTCGGCGGCGAAATCTGGTTTGAAGGCGAAAATCTACTGCGAAAAAGCGAGGGAGAGATGAGAAAAATAAGGGGCAGCAAAATAGCGATGGTCTTCCAAAACCCAACATCCTCCTTAAACCCCGTCTTTACCATAGGATCTCAGATTGCTGAAGCGATTAAACTACATCAAAACGTGCAAAAACACGAAATGAAAGAAAAAGTGATTGATATACTAGGAAAAGTTGGCATCGCCAGTCCCTCGCAGAGAATGAAGGATTATCCACACGAATATAGCGGAGGCATGTGCCAACGAGCAATGATGGCCATGGCTCTCTCATGCAACCCCAAATTGCTGATTGCAGATGAGCCAACAACCAACTTAGACGTGACGATACAGGCGCAAATCCTAGATCTAGTGAGAATACTGAGAAAGGAGTTCAACGCCTCTATACTCCTAATCGGGCATGATTTCGGCGTTATGAGTGAACTCTGTGATAGGATTGTAGTCATGTATTCCGGAAAGGTTGTAGAAAGTGCCGACTTGAAAACTATTTTCGAGGGCGCCAAGCATCCTTATACCAACGCTCTTCTTGAATCCATTCCTCGAATTAACGTGGAAAAGGACAGACTTCACGTCATTCCTGGAGACGTGCCTGAGCTCATCAAGCCGCCTCCAGGATGCAGATTCCATCCAAGATGTGAACAAGCCACCGAAGCTTGTGGGAAAGAAGAACCTGCGATCATTGAAATCGAAAAAGGGCATGAGGTCGCCTGTCTACTATACAATTAACACGGTAATCAAGAATGTCAGAAGCAATCCTTGAGGTTGAAGATCTAAAGAAGCATTTCCCAGTATACGGGGGAGTACTGCGAAGACAAGTGGCAGCAGTACACGCAGTCGACGGAGTAAGCTTCGATATAAAAAAAGGAGAAACCACAGGACTAGTGGGAGAAAGCGGCTGCGGAAAAACAACTTTGGGAAGAACAGCTCTGCATCTTATCAAACCGACATCAGGCACAGTTCGTTACATGGGGCGCGACATTTCTAAGTTAAGCGCAAAGAAAATGCGAAGACTAAGACTTGAAATGGCGATGGTATTCCAAGATCCGTATGCGTCCCTAAACCCCAGAATGACCATCGCAGATATCATTGGCGAGCCAATAGACATTCACCACCTCGCCAAAGGGGCGGAAAAAGAGAAAAGAATTATGGAGCTATTAGAGAGAGTGGGGCTAGTTCCCTATCATCTCTATAGATATCCTCACGAGTTTAGTGGAGGACAGAAACAGAGAATCGGAATCGCCAGAGCATTGGTTGGCAATCCTAAACTGCTCGTGGCTGATGAGCCCGTATCCTCATTGGACGTGTCCGTTAGGGCGCAAATACTCAATTTGCTGAAGGATTTGCAGAAAGACTACGGCTTCAGCTGTCTCTATATCTCACACGACCTCAGCACAGTCAAACACATGAGTAACCGAGTTGCGGTGATGTACGTGGGCAAGCTGGTGGAGTTAGCTCCAGTTAAAGACATCTTTGACGCTCCGCGACATCCATATACGAGAGCGCTAATGTCAGCGATCCCAGTTCCCGGTCAAAGACGTGAAAACAGAATCATCTTGAAGGGAAATGTCCCAACTCCCATCAATCCCCCAACTGGTTGCAGATTCCATCCAAGGTGTTACGAGTGCCAACCAGAATGTGCTAAAGATGAACCAGAGTTAATCGAAGTTGAAAAAGAACACTTCGTCGCTTGTCATTCAAAGAAAAGCACCTAAACCACCTGCCAGATGTACTATTCAATCGTGTGCTCAATTAATCGAACTAACGGATTGTGCGAGAACTTCTCTACATGCACCATTCTTGTTACAAAGCTTAGTGAGCACAACTTCAAGATTCAAAGCCTTTGAAATCCGACCTCTCTTAACAAGATCTATTATAAGGAATCGTTCAGCTTCTTCATGCTCCTTTTGTCTTAATGCAGCCACAAGTGTTGGATAGTAGAAAATGCCGTTCCTGAGAACTTCAATTGCCTCTGCGTCTTCTCTCAAATTCAGACACATGCTGAAAATATTTCTAAGAGCATTGAGTTTCCCAATTTTCTCAGAAAGCTCTTCCGTTCCTTTCAGCTTTCCTCTCACTGGCAAGATTATAGAATACCTTCTGATGCGCACGTAATCTTTATTTAACGTGGACCTAAGCTCGTGGAATTCCTCTTTGACTTCGTTTAGTCTTTTCAAAACGCGCGAAAGAACCCCATCAAGATCCACATTGAAAGTTGGGCCGACAATCTCATCCGACTGCGGAGAGTATTTTATCATCTCATATTTCAAGTAATTAGGCCTAAATAACATAGCGAGGTCACTTTCGCTTCCAGCACAGCCACAAAACATTGCGTTCAATGCTGTCTCACCTCGACCCGTTTCGCCATAGCTTCGACTCAAGTCTTCCCTTGATCGAGTGTAAGCATATTGTATTCTATGGTAAGGCATCCAGACCATGCCTTCTAGAGTGATATCCTTCAGGAACCCCTTTCTAAAGAGCCCCCTCTTTTTCGTAGTCGTTTCTATCAGTTTCTGGATTTCTTCGTCTCTAAACTTGGACGGCGGAATTACAGATAGCAAATCTACAAGCACTTACTCTTTTCGGATTCTTGATTCTATCCTTAGAAGCTCTCTCACACCTGTTAAAAACTCTTAGGATAAGACTCGTCACGAACTAAGCTTCTCCCTTGTCAAGAGACAGACGAGTGCAAAAGGATAAAAAAAGGTGTTGTCTGATATTCTTCGTGTGAAGAGAGTGGTGTCGGAGGACGTCAAGAAAATTCTTGCGCTAATCATCGTCACGCTTTCCTTTCTTTCTCTACCTGTTCTTTTGTTCGTTTTCGTTGTTGTACTATACTTTGACGTAACCTACGCGGTTCAGTTCTATCAAACAAGAAGCGTCATGGATGCGTTGGCCTTAGTGGGACTTACCATCCTGAGCGCTGGAGTGTTCTTGCTTCTTCGAATTTCAATCAAATGGATAAGGAAGAAATGAAGCGTTGACGCAAAGGAGGAAAATAGGAGGAGAATAAGTTGACGGGGTTCAGTGACAAAAGAAGAGTCCTAACGACATTATTTGGGGGAAAGGTGGACAGGGTTCCTGTGACCTCCCTCGCAGGCTGTGGTGGAACCGTAACGGTTGACATGCAAGATGCTGTTGACATACATTGCCCGGAGGCACACAAGAACGCAGAGAAGATGGCGAAACTTGCCATAGCAGGTTACAAGCTCACTGGAATCGAGAACGTTAGAATTCCCTTCGACTTCGTAGTGGAACCAGAGGCGCTAGGATGCAAAATTCGCTGGGGCACTGGTCCCGAAAGTGTCCCCGCCGTTTTGACTCATAACTTCGAAAAGCCTGAAGACCTGAAGATGCCAAACAACCTCCTGGAGAAGGGCAGAATTCCCGTTGTACTAGAGGCTATCAAGATTGTGAGGAAGGAGGTTGGAGACTTCTTGCCAATCTCAAGCCTCGCACTAGGTCCCTTCACCCTCGCCGGGGAGTTGCAGGGGTCCAGAACCTTCTGATTTGGACTATAAGAAAACCGGATTATGTCAAGGAATTTGTTGCCTTCGCCACGGATGTCATCGTGGAATACGCCAAAGCCCAGTACCGAGCTGGCTCGGATATAGTGCAAATCGCTGACCCAACAGCCTCACCCGAGCTAATTGGGCCCCCTTCCTTCAAGCAATTTGCCAAGCCCGCCTTGACGCACGTAGCTGAAAGCTTAGGCGGACCGAGGCTCCTCCACATCTGCGGAGGTGCAGAGGCAATCGTGCCTGACATGGTTGAAACTGGTTTTGACGGGATAAGCGTCGACGAAGCCGTTGATGTTGCGAAAATAAAACCGCTTGTGGGAAATGTCAAGGTCCTGGGCAACGTGTCCTCCAAGAGTACATTGGTCTTCGGATCACCAGAAGACGTGAAGAAAGAATCACGAAAGGCTCTAGCGTCTGGCGTCGACTTCCTTGAACCGGGGTGTGGTTTCTCCCCGTTGACCCCGATTAAAAACATCAAGGCAATGGTCGAAGCTGTTAAGGGGTAGTCACTAGAAGCAAGCTTTCACGTGTTTCTTTCATCCAGATAGACTCTGTGCACAGACGAATCGTGGGAAAAGCCACATAAACATGACACGATCAATAGGTGTGAAGAAAAATGACCCCATACGAAAGAGTAATGACCGCTTTGAACGGGAAAAAAGAAGCTGCTGACAGGATAGCCTGTGTGAACTCTGCCAGCGTTTCCACAGTCGAC
>SMTZ1_10008737_pt1 | contig 10119 bp, 14 predicted proteins | sample DeeMarSWOR136_30_FD_25667 | JGI IMG/M metagenome (IMG submission 25667)
TTTAATTCAAATTTAAAAAAATCTTAATTTATCCAAATAATCCTCCAATACCAACACTTTCTTCTTCTTCCTCTGGTTCTTTTTCTTCAGCTTTTGGCTTTTCTTCTTGGATTGAAGCCTGAATTCCTTCTCCAAAAATGATAGCATTTAAAATATTTGCTTCAGAAGCAGCTTTTCGTAAATATTCTTCCGACATATCTTCTATAAAGAAAGGCATCTCGAATAAAATTGCAAGTGCTTCTCTATGAGCCCTACCAAAATCTTGTTTAAACCCTTCAATATCCATATATAATATTTCTTCAGGGATAATTTCTCCATCGCTCCACGCAAAATGAATCTTAATCAACGATTCTATTGGTGTTATTCCTAACTTTTTCAAAACTGCAGCTTGTTTAACATCAACCAAATCACCAGCTTTATGAGTCCTTGTATCTTCACGAATGTGAATTGTATCATTCATAATTCTTGTTGGTAATCTTAGTGTCATATTTAATTCACTAATTACTTGTCCTGTGGGTAACCCAGTATCGCCTGCTAGAACCCAAATATCAACAGGAGTAATCTCATTGGGCTTTGCGGGTACCATCCATTCATTTTCATGAAATATTCTCTTTAATTCGAATAAATCAAGATTAGTAAATACTAGACTTGATTGCCCTGGGATATGCTTTGCAAAGTCATCCAAATTTTTCTTTTTTGATTCACTTTTAAATTGCTCTATCGCTCGTAATTGAAGTGATTTTTTAGACATTCTAAATACTGCTTTATCTCTTAAAATTTTCCTCATTGTTTGAAATTGCGTATCATTTATATCATGGACATCGATTACAGCGACATTCTTATACTTTTTAAATAAATCAACTAAATGATTGATTTCCTCTATTTTCCATTGTGGTATGTGTTTGCTTTTACTCATTTATTCACACCTCGATACTTTTTAGGAATTCTTCTGTCATTTTTACAGGTCTCCCCATTGTAGATTTAAGATACATAGACTTAAAATTGTTAAATTTATGTGGCATTTGTTCTGCAATAAAATTCACTACAGTTTTCATATTCTCGTATAATTTTTCTTTATCTAATGATTTTTTACCGATTTTAGCAAATATAATTGGTTGCTTTTTCATTTGAATCCTTATTACTTTTTTATACCGTTCATATGCTACATTTAAATCTTCAGGACTTGAAATGATTCCATAACCTGTCGGGAAAGGTTTTGGCATTTTACCAACTGGTCCAAGAAATCGTGCTAAGTATCGAGCAACATCTCTCATCATTTTATCTTCTACTACAAAAAAATCATATCTTTTAGCAAATTTTTTCTTAGTTTTTTTCTCTTCATTATTCAAGTTAATTAAACCCTCTGAATCAATAGTGTCGACCCCCAGTTTTTTCGCAGCTAACAAAATCTCATCAGAAGCAATCACACAGATATTGGGTTTATCTTCAACAGATATTTCATTGGACAAGATAATTTCTTTATCGATTCTGTTTTTTGGATCATTTAAATTCACATCCTTGATATTTATAATAAGATCAATTGATTCATCAAATTTTCTTACTTTATCTTTGAAACCTTCTTTCTTAATTATAGATCGATCAATAGCAACATCTAATGATCTCTTTAATAATTTGTCATCCACTTTCAATCCTTCTTATTCACCTCTGATTTTATCATCAAATTCCCCATTATTAATTTTTTCTTGAATAATTCTTGGATCCTCGCCTTCAACTGTTAAACCTACTGATAATGCTGTCCCTAAAACTGTTTTTAGAGCTGTTTTATATGATTTATCTAAGAATTTATCTCTTTTTGCATCTACGACATTTTGAACTTGATCAAGTGTTATATTTCCTATCTTTGTTTCTGAACAACTTGAACTCCCCTTTTCAGCACCTACTTCTTTAAGCAATAATGATGCTGTGGATGGAGTTTCAACGAAGATTTCGAATTGCTTTGTTTCCGGATCGCATTCAATTCTAACTGGAACCGTTAAACCCCTAAAGACAACCGTCTGTTTGTTGATCTCATCCACTACATCTTTAATATTTGCATCGAAAATCGAAATAATTTTCGTTTATGCCTGTGGGACCAACAGAAGGACCAATTGGGGGACCGCCACTAGCACTACCACCAGTCACAAGAGCCTTTACAACAACTTTTCCTTTTTCACTCATATAATTTCACTGTATTTCTTATTTAGATTTAGTTAAAAAAATATCTAAAAACAAAGACCGCGAAATTAATCTTCATTCCAATTTCAATATATTTATTATATCGAAACCGCACTAATTTGCGTCCTAAGTCTCTTAGAATAATATTTTTTTTAACTTAGTATGTATGAGAATAAAGCAGTGTTAAAAAATTTTTTCAAAATAGAATGTTATATTTATCTGCAACACAACCTACGTCCATGGTCTAAATTGCATTTAAAATATTCCTCAGATAATATACTTAATACAGTTTCAAGATCCAGATTAACTTTTTTACTTATTTCCTCAATCTCAATTCCAGGAGTAGATATTAATTTGAAAATTTCTTCCTTAATCTGTTCACTTATTTCTGAACTCATTATGATAAAATATTTGTTTTCCTTATTAAATTTTAACTGGCAAATCTGATCATTTCATCAATAATTTGATGATTTGGAATTATTAATTCTGCAGCACCTATTTCAGCAGCCACTTTATGCATTCCATATAGTATACTTGTCCCCAGTAGTCAAATGTTTTAGTCGTCTTTTTCTAAGATAACTTTATGTGATATTGAACCAATTTTTTCTATTGAAGCTTTAATTGAATCTCCGGGTTGAATTGGACCTACTCCACTGGGCGTACCAGTTGCAACAATATCTCCAGTGAATAATGTGAGAAACTTGGAAATATATGATAAAATTTCAGGAATCTTAAAAATCATATATTTTGTATTTGATTGTTGACGAAAGTCCCCATTAATACTTAATTCAATATTTAAATTATGTGGATCTTCTATATCATTAAAAGGAACGATTCTTGGACCGATGGGTCCGAATGTATCAAAATTTTTGCTTCTATACCAGGGCAAATTAATATTCCTATCACTTATCTGCATTTTCCTAGCGGTAATATCTAGAAAAATAGAATATCCTTCAATATATTTATTAGCTTCCTCAACTTGGATATTCTTACACGGCTGAGAAATTATAAAGGCTAATTCTACTTCATGATCTACCAGATTATATTCTTGATTTTCATATAATATCTTAGGATAAACAATTGGATTCTCATCAGTCACCAATGTGTTAACAGTTTTCGCAAAAAATACAGGATTTTTAGGTACTTGTGCGTTCATTTCCTTTGCATGGCTTACATAGTTACGTCCCAAACAAATAATTTTTGTTGGGCTAATCTCATATTCTCCAATTTTAATAATTATTTTTTATTCACCTTCCATAACTACTTTATTTGTAAGTGTACCAATCTTTTCTATTGTCGCTTCAATGAGATCACCTGGTTGTATAGAGCCGATACCACTCGGTGTTCCTGTAGCTATAATATCTCCTGGCTCAAGAGTAAACATTGTGGTAATATATTCCATGAGTTTCGGTATTTTAAATAATAGATTTTTAGTGTTAGAAAATTGCTTAGTCTCTCCATTTAGTTTTAATTCAATATTTAAATTATGAGGATCTTGAATTTCATCAGTGAGAGCTATTCTTGGACCAATTGGTCCAAAAGTGTCAAATGATTTAGAACGAAACCATGGCAATTTGGAAACTATGTCTTTTGCTTGCATCTTTCGCGCAGTAATATCGTTAAATACAGTATATCCAAGAATATGGTTGAATGTATCATCCATTGGAACATGCTTACATTTATCTTTTATAATAAATGCCAATTCTACTTCATAATCCACCCTATTATATTTTCGTTGGTTAAATAAGAACTTAGGATAAATTATTGGCTCATTATCTGAAATCAGGCAATTTAAAGTTTTTGGAAACAGAACTGGCTCTTTCGGAACATCTAAACCTGTTTCTTCAATGTGATCCATGTAATTTGTTCCAATACAGATTATTTTTGTTGGATTTATTGTACGTGTTCCAATCCTCATAATCAATTTATAGTTTTTTGAAATTAAGATTAAACTTATATAAATTATTACAGCTTTTTAATATTTAATAGATTAAAACACTTAAATTTACTTAATTAATAATTACTAGAACTTAATAGAATAACAATCTAATAGTTTGAGCAAAATGAGTGAACAAGGACCTAGCTCTGATTTAAAAGAAACTGAAAAGAAATCAATACTTCAAGCAAATCTCACAAAGAGAACAGCAACGTCAGCTATTTTTATAGGAGTTGGGATTGTATTGGCATTCCTTAATCCTTTTGCATTTGTTGAAGTTTTAGGAGGGCCTAAAATTTTTCCGATGGCTCATTTTATCAATGGACTAATGGGAGTTCTAATTGGTTTAACATTCGCATGTATAACTTCCTTAGGTATTGCTATTATTAGATTTCCCTTGGGAATTGGGTCTATTCACGCATTTCATGGAGGGATATCTGGTGCTTTTGTTGTGGGGATTACAGCTTATATTTTACGGAAAAAAAAGCCAAAATATGTAGAATATGCTGCTTTAACGGATCCTATAGGTACTGTTTTCATAGCAGCAACTATTGCAAATTTCATTTCCCCAGTTACTCTCTTATACTGGTGGGGATTATTCGCTGCCTCTAGTATTCCTGGTTGTATTTTAGGCTTTATTGTACTGAAAATATTAAAACGTCAAGGAATATCTTGGCAAGATTTCTTTCAAAAATAGTGTTTGTGGTTTATGTTATTTCAAAATAACCTTAATTTTGATAATTGTATTGGAACATATACTCTGTTATATGGAGAAACTAATACAAATAAGACTTATTATACTGGTAAATTCATCCAATTTCTTATAGAATCGAAAAAGATTAATCCTAAAGAAATTAGTATTTTAGATTTTGCCCCACCTTTAACTATAATTAGAAATAACAAAATTGGAGGAAAAATTGAAGATTTTTACAAAAACAGTACACTATGTAACAATTATTCCTTCCAGGGAGAAATTATCCCTCCACGACTTAAAGCGATGAATATTAAAGAGCTTTATGAAAATGCTTGTAATAATTTTAAAAAAACTTATAAAATATTAAAAGCCTTTAACGATAACCCAGCACCAATATTAATTATAAACGATATTTCAATTTATCTTCATGTAGGAAATAAGAAACTACTACTAGATTCAATAAAAAAAGTTAATACATTTTTTGGGAACTCCTATTATGGTTCTTCTATAAAAACAGATTTCACCTCTCTATTCAGCTTAAGAGAAAAAAGAATCGTTCAATATTTAGTAAAGAAAATTAAAAATTCTTATTTTATGGGATAATTTAGTTAAAACATATTTGGGCAAAATAAATTTAAAAAATGTCCAATTAATTTATCTACTAATTATAAATATTTCTAAATGAGTAAGATGAAAAAATTAATATTATTTGGACCCCCTGGAGCAGGAAAAGGCACTTTTTCAGGTCAAATAAAAAAGGTCGCCCCTGAAATCGTTCATATAAGTACCGGAGATATTTTTAGAGAGAATTTGAAAAATGAAACACCTTTAGGAATGAAAGCCAAAAGCTACATGGATAAAGGTGAATTAGTACCTGATGATGTTACTATTGATATGGTTAAGGATAGATTAAATAGAGAGGATGTGAAGAAAAATGGCTTTATCCTTGATGGATTTCCTCGAACATTAACTCAAGCTGAAGCATTAACAGATATAACTGAAATAGATTTGCTTCTATTACTTCAGGTTTCTAGAGAAATTATATTTAAACGAATATTAGGAAGATATGGCTGTAAAAGTTGCGGAGAAATATATAATAAATACACCCTTCCACCAAAAGTAGAAGGAATCTGTGATAAATGTGGTGCTGAAATTAAATTTGAGCAAAGAGCCGATGATAACGAAGAAACACTGAAAAATAGATTAGATACCTATGAGAAAAATGCCAAACCACTTATCAAGTATTATAAAAAAAGAGGAAAGCTGAAAAAAGTAGATGCGACAGATACATTGAGTTTTACTGAAAAAGATATAAAGAAAATTATAGAAATATAAAATTTTTCTTTTATTTTCATTCTAATTATGAATTATAATCTCTGTATCCCAATACCTATTAAATATGCAAGGATAGAAGAAGTTAAACCAATTATAGATAAAGCAATAAAATCAAAACCTAATCTAATTGAACTAAGATTTGACTATATTCCTAATATTCAAGCACTTTCAGTAGGTTTTGTAAAAGATTTATTAAATAATATTCATCCCCATGCTGCTGTTATCTTCACCTTAAGAAGCTCATCTGAAGGTGGCCAACTCATAATCAATGAAAGAGAACGCTTTAGAATCTTGAAAATATTAATAGAGTCTAAACCCGATTATCTTGATATTGAAATGAATACTGATAAAGATATTTTGAAAGAAATAATTAAATTAACTACCCAAAATAAAGTAAAAGTAATTTTTTCATATCATAATTTTAAAAAAACAATGACCCTTGAGGAATCAATCAAGCTTGTACAAGATTTCAAGCAAAACATAACTCAAGAATTATCTTTAGATTCAAAAATACTTGAAGATATTATCTATAAACTCATATTTACAGCTCAAAATTTCGAGGATAACTTAATACCACTAAAGCTTTGCAAAGAATTATCTAATTCAAATCAAAAAATTATCTCATTCTGTATGGGACCATTAGGGATCTACTCAAGAATTATATGTGTTCTTACTGGTTCCTTTTTAACTTATGCATCTTTAGAAAAAAAAACTGCACCCGGACAAATAAACATAAAAAAAATGAGAGAGATTTTTGATTTATTACATTAATTTTGTTTAAAATTGAGATTATGAAGAATTAACTAATCCAATTATCAGATATATTAGTCCAATTATCATTAGAATAATGCCGACAATAAAAAAAATAAAAGCCGGCACAAGTTGCATCCCAGCCCAGCCATAAAAATCCCAATTCATTATCATCTCCCAAGCAGTTCGGTAATCTCCAAAATCCACTAAAATGCCGGGATAAGTACTGATAAAAATCAGACAGATTGAAAAGATTATCAAACCTACAATTATCATTATCAATCCTGCTATTCGACTTCTTTTCAACTTTTTATCACCTCAAACTTTTCATGATTACAAACTTGAAATATAAACTAGATACCCTCCTGTTTATCTATTTTTTTATGTTGTGTCGATAATACCAAACTCACTAGTCCAACTATCAGTAGAATTATGCCGATTGTTAACCCAATTCCCGCAGAAATGGAAGCTAACGACCCAGCAGTCTCATTCCAATACCAAAGGCTAGTGAAAATGATTATTAAACTTACAATATGGATAATCAATCCTGCTATTCGTATTTTTTTCAGTTTTTCATCTTTTGCAGTTCTTTTTCTCGTAATAAAAATAGTAGTATAATACATACCGGAGAAAAGTACTGTAGAGATAATAATACCTATTGTTACTAATTCATAAAATGTGAATTTGGGTTCAACATATTCTTGAAAATCCACAGTATTTCCGTTAAATATATTATCTGAAATCTCATTGTTATTACTGAATTTTAAATAAATACCAATATCATTCTCTTCAATAATATTGAACCGTATAGAGTTATAATTACTATAATCTAAATTTATCCCATAACTATTGTCGTTTATAGTGTTTCCTATAATGGTATTGCGTTCACTATCACCTACACTTATCCCTCTAAGACGGTTATTGTTTACTATATTTCCCGATACAATATTATCATTACTAGAGTCTACTAATTCAATCCCTATTGACCAAGTATTATAATTGTTATTACTTACGGTGTTTCCCGATACATTGTTAAAAATACTATCTTCTAAAACTATCCCTGTGTAATTGTTGTAATTTGCTGTGTTTCCCGAAATAACGTTATTATTGCTACCTAATAACCATATCCCATCATAATAGTTGTAATTTGCTGAATTTCCTGAAATTATGATATTTCCACTATCCCGTACGTTAATCCCCCATAAATTATTATTAACGGTGTTTTCCGATATATTGTTATTACTACAGGAGTAGATTAATAATCCCCTATTACCACATGAGATTGCGGAATTATTAAATAATTCTCCATTATTAACATTAGAGAGTTTAATTCCCCCATCATCCCAATATATTCCTGAATTATACACAGTGCAATTTTCAATCTTAAAATACACATCAGAATTTTCAATTAACATGCAACTTCCTGAACCTCCACCATCTATTTCCAAATCTTCGATAATATATGGCTCAGAATAGGTGCCGTTCCCAGTACAGATCCCCGCAACCTTTGCAGCAATCCACCCGGAATTACCATTTATATGAATTTTTCCAGATATAGCTGAAATTTTTAATTTATAATTATCTAAATTACTATCATCCTCATTTTGCGTACTTTTATTGCAATTAACCTTATTAAAACTAGAATTAGTGGTAGTTATATGTGAAAAAACGAAGAATATTCCGAAAATCAGCAATATTATTATTTTAATTTGAATTTTTTTCAAACTTCCACTTCTCGATCTTTTTATGATTTTAAACTTGTAATTCAAATTTCTCCTTTTATTTTCACATAATCTATATTCGTCTCTCACTCGTTAATTGTTATTTCCATAAATAAAAATGTTTCTCTTCAATTTAGTGGCAATTTCATTATAAATAGTGGTAAATTTACTAAAAATAGCAGTATAAAACCCGCTTTTTGATTTTTTTCAATTTTTCATCCTTTAGATCTTTTTTTGATTTTCTACTTGCAATATAAAATAGATATTCCAGTGTTTATCTACTTTTTTTACGTAGTGCTGGTACCACCAAATATGCTAGTCCAATTATCATTATAATTACGCCGAAAATCAACCCCGTTATCGTAGAAACGCGGTTCATCATCCCAACAGCCTCACTCCACAAGCTAATTAAAATGGTTGTTACACTTGTAATTAAGAGTATCAACCCTGCTTTTTGAAATTTATTCAAATGATCATCCTCTCTATCATTTCATAATTTTAAACTTGAATATCAAATTAGCTATTCTACTATTTAACATTTTTGTAACCACCCTCGTTTTTCATTTGTAGATTTTGAATGCGCCGGGACAACTTAGTGTTAGAAAAATTAAAGAAATCTATGATCTACTATTAACTAATCATTAAATTTATCATCATTATTCCTTATTAGCACTTTTTCTAACACTCAAAATGAATAGGATTAAGAGTGGTATATAATTCAGAGGGAATACCAAAAACCATGCTAACCTGTACCCAAAGTTCTCGTTTGGGTAATAATTATCAGGATGATATAATATTTGAATTAAGGCTACAATGCAAATTATAAGAGCTATAGGAAAATCTAACCACCCCCATTTATTACCCATTAAATGTATACTATAGGCTATAAAAAGAACACCAAGAAAATATGCTGGTAGAACAAAATAGACTGTAGCTAAACCGCTAAAGCCGCCTAAGTAATAAAACACTATATCACCAAATATTCCAAGAGACGTAAATCCAATAAAGATTGTACCAGCAATAAAAAACTGTTTACTTCTTTTTTTTACAGGGTCTATATCTTTTCTCCCGTCTTGAAGAGATTTTGGTTTACTAATTAAAAGGTAAATTCCACCAATAATACAAGGTATACCAATAAATAGACCATACAAACTAAAACTGAAAATAATAATAGGTACAATTCCTATTATAATCAGAGCTATACCAATTTTTTTATGTTCCATTTTCTTTCAAATCTAAAGTTTATTGTTACGTCATAGAATAAAAACATTTTTCCTCAATGAACTAGTAAATATATCATAATTAGTGGTAAATTTATGATAAATAGTGGTAAATTGATCATGTTCAAATGGTTAGGCTTATAATATGAGGGATGTGGCAAGGAGCGGTAAGGATTGACTGATTTGAGATGAGAAGGGAACAAGTATGATCATGATCACGGTATCATTTCCCATTAAATTCATCATCATTCAAAATTCAGAACTATGAAGATTAAAAAAGAGGTATAT
>SMTZ1_10008739_pt1 | contig 10119 bp, 8 predicted proteins | sample DeeMarSWOR136_30_FD_25667 | JGI IMG/M metagenome (IMG submission 25667)
TACCCCGAGCCGCGGTCATTGCCCGTTCTCCAATCGCTGCCCGGCCATCCTCTCCACGAGGGCCTCAAGGGTCGCGAGGCGGGCCTGCACCTCGGAGTTCTTCTCTCTCAGCGTGGCAATCTCAGCGTCCTTCTCCTGGAGAATCTGGTAGAGTCCCTGGATGGCGGCCAGGGCCACGCCGTCGGCGTCGATGGTGGTGATGCGCCTGGCGTCTTCGCCCACGCCGAATGCCGCACGGAAGTCCTGCGCTGTCGGCCCGATGTGGCGGATAGCGGAGTCCTGAGCCTTGTAATTCCAAGTGCTGATCGGGATTTCAGCTAGGCGCGATAGGATTTCCTGTCCGTCCACGGGCGTGAAGTTCTCCTTGAGGTTCCGGTCGCTGAGACTTGACCACGAGCTGCCGCCGCTGCTCAGAACCACACCCGCCGACGGGGCACCTGAGGTAAAAATGGCTGACACGAACCGTGCGCCCCCTCTGGCGCGAACGTTGAACTGGTTGGTCCGAGTAGAGGCAAAGTCGAAAAAGGCGTTGTCCGCCCATACGAACGCCCCGCCGTGCTGTGCCTTAGCCTGGCGACCGGCCGCGAAGCTGTACGGGCCTCCAGCCGAGTTCTCTCGGCCGCCAGGGACGGTGGCATATATGGCGCTGGCCGTGTTGCCTTGGCCCCCGCCGACAGTCGTGTAGTTGCAATTGTCTGGCGTCCCATCGTCGTCTCCGGCCTGATTGTCTATGCCACCACCCACGGTCCCGTAGTTGTCGGTCACGCGGTTGACGTTGGCGTCGTATCCGCCGCCGCCAATTGTGCCGCCACAGACGCCAGACGTGACGGTATTGCCGCTGTAGCCACCGACCAGGTTGGGACTTACGGCGTTTGGCTCCAAACGCGGACACGCCCACGGCACGCCGTTCAGGTTCTGTCGCGGGTTGAAAATCTCGCTGGGTTCAAACGTCCCTGAGCCGTCCAGGTCAACAACGACTTCCAGCCACAAATCCGGGTAGGTTGTGAATACACCGCCGAAAGGCGTGTCGTCGCCCAGCACGATGGAGAAAAGGCCGTTCGTCACCTGAACGTCTTTGGTTTCATGCCAGGGGTAGGCGCCGGACCCCACGCGCACGTCGTGGAGACCGAATGCCATCCGGTACGTTCCATTGGTGACTGGTCCTCCCAGATGGTTCAGCAGACTTCCCTGATAGGTGATCGTCTCCGGCCCCGCATAGGCCAGAGAGACCAGCATGAAAATCACCGCGGTCCCCATTCCTTTTGCGCGCATCGTTTCGTTCTCCTTTTCCTGAGTGTTTGAACCGACAAAGCAGTCGGCCCGAAGGGTCATCTTCGCTTACGGCGGAAACGTCCCGATGTCAAGATGTGCTTGGCCTCAGCTGGATGTCCAAGCATGCATCCACTCAGGAATCGATCCAGGCCGAGCTGGAAGTCTTCGAACGTTACTCGCGGCGAGAAAATGAGGACTGGCTTTATTGAGGTTACAGAGGGCCGATCTTCGCTTGTGCCGGATTTGTGCCAAAAACTTGAACGGAAATCGAAGGGGTTTGGAGGCCGTTTGGGCCCTTCACAGATTACCCTGGGGGAGGGCTTTCCCGAGGTTTTGGTGGCCAAAGGCCCAAGCCGGCAGACGTGTTCGCGGGAAGAGCTTTTTTTCTTTGCGGCTTCGTTCAAGGGCAACGGCAACCTGTGTTAATGTCCCGCGTGTTTTCGCATGAACCCTACTGTGGTGGTGTGCCTCCGCTGGATACGGAACGCATGCTCCAGGATCGCCATAGTCTGGCCTCTCAGCGGTCGGTGTTATCTTGGTCGGGGGCCGCCTTTTTCTGGTCCCTCGTCAGCTTGCCAACAACATACTTTGGGTCGAGCATCTCACCGTTGGCCGCGTACCACTGCTGCAGCAGATTTCGATGACGGTTCAGAGTGTCCCGATATTCGAGCTCCACAGCCAGGTTGCGCATTTCGCCGGGGTCATTCCTCAGATCGATCAGCATCTCGCGAGGCTGACCGTGGTCGTATACTGAATATTTGTACCGTTCCGTCCACAATACACGGGACGCCTCATTCTCCGCGACGAGACAGTCTCGCCAAGCCACTTGCCGTTTGGCTCGTGCGGTCAAGAGTTTTATGCTGCGCCCCTTGAGCGCGGCCGGCGCTGGAATCCCGGCGAAATCGCACAGCGTCGGAATTAGGTCCAAACCGTTGGACACCAGGTGGGTCTTGTCGACCTGCCCGGCTAAAGTCGTGCCCGGATGACTTACGATCAAAGGAACGCGGGTCGCTTCCTCATAAGGCATCGACTTATGTTCAAGCCGGTGGGCTGCGTCCATGTCGCCGTGGTCGCTGGTAAACACAACGACCGTGTTTTCTTCGAGGCCTGCAGCCTCTAGTACGTCAAGCACGACTCCGATATGCTCGTCCACGCGCTCGGTCAACCTCGCATAGGCCCAGCGATGGAGACGCCATTGCTGCTCCGACCAATGCTCCTGAACGTACTTCCGGAACGCCCGCCAATCGCTGGTACGGGCGGCGGGTGGCTCGGCAAACGGGATCTCGAAGTTGGCGGGCAGCGGCGGGCAGACTGTTCTGAAAAATCCGTCCCGCGACATACCAACCGGCAATCTGAGGGCTTCGGCCAGGCACTCACGTTCACGAACACTTCCGGGAAACAGCAGCGGCTTGGAAGCCGCCTTCGTGTACGCATCGATCGCCATGTAGCAAATGTCGTGAGGGTTGATGAATGAAGCAACGAGAAGGAACGGTTTGTCGTGCTGCCGCCGGAAGAATCTGCCGCAGGCCCTCGCCAACTCCTCCCGCTCATCATCGATGAGGTATTCGAATCCGTACGCGGCAATTCCGTTCTCCTTGTCGTCCGGCAGATGGACCTTGCCGCCGTACACAGTCAAGTACCCATGGCTCCGGAAGGTGTTGCCCATCGCGTGGGCGTGGATTTCCGGAAGGACCGCGGCCCACCCGTTCTTCTCCATTCCGATCCGACTCGGTAATACGCCCGTCATCATGCTGAACCGGGAGGGAGTGCAAACGGGATTGCTGCAGTAGGCTCGTTCGAAGCGAACGCCCCTCGCAGCGAGCCGATCCATCGCCGGCGTTTTCAAATGGGAGTTGCCGGCACAACTCATCATACCGGCATGCTGCTGGTCGGTGATTATCAGCAGGATGTTGGGTTGCTTGGGCGATTTTCCATAGGTCGGCAGAGAAAGGAGAAGACTTCCGCCCATGGCGAGAAGGAGGATGAGCAGGGCCGGCTGTTTAGAGGGCATGTTGCACAATGGCATTTTGGGTTCTCCTGTTGGGGCAAACATTCAGGTGTTACCTGAAGATATTGAGAAGCGACGATTTCGCGCCTTTTGCACCGGCTTTCTTCAGCAGTCTTACGATTTCTTTGTGCTTGTTATTCGAGGCCAGTTTCAAGGCGGTGGTCCCCTGATTATTTGTTATATTCACATCTGCCCCTGCCTTGACCAAGTACTTCGCTACCTCCGACTGTCCAAACATCACCGACAGTAACAACGCGCTGTTTCCGGCACTGTCGATCGCATTCACGTTTGTTCCTTTGTGAATCAAGTACTCCACCGTGTCCAGTCGGCCAGACTGCGAAGCGGCCATTAGAGCGGTGAACCCATGCTTTGTTACTGCATCTATGTTTGCACCGTTGGCGAGGAGCAGCTTCACCAAATCCACATCCCCGTGGTACGCCGCCCAGTGCAATGGCGCAAGGCCGTGAGTGTTCCTTGCATTCACATCTGCCCCGGCGCGAATCAGTTCTGCGGCGACGGCTGACTGACCAAACGTCAAGGCAACCGCGAGTGCTCCATTTCCATGCTTGTCAGCAGCCTCAATATTCGCTCCGTGTCTCATCAAGTACCCTGCAACTTCCAACTGGCCCGTTTGTGCGGCTGCCATCAGCGCGTCGGCCCCCATCTCCGTTTTCCCCGCAACATCCGCACCTGCCGCAACAAGACACTTCACCGTGTCCAGCTCCCCAAAGTACGCCGCCCAGAACAATGGGCTTATCCTGTGATCGGTCTCTGAGGTTGTAGAATCGCATCGCGCAATGGAGCTCTCAGGATACGTGGCGTACCTCTCGATTTGGCTGTCCGAGGTTCCACCTGCGAGGTGCTGTTCTGCGGTCCTGTCTGGATGCATCTCTTGCGCATGTCTCACCCAGCTCGCGGCAATCCGGCGATTCGCCTCAACGGTGTAGTCGCGGAATCTGTCTGTAACGTCACCGGAGTGCTTGACATTCAAGCCAAGGATCCGGACGGGCGAAGCACAGGAGAAGTCAAAGGAATCGATCAAAAAATGCCGGACCTCAGGGTGCGAACGAGTTCGGAAGTAGACGACCCGGTTCTTGATATCGACCACATACGATCGGCGCGTGAGGTCGCTGCCCATGTTTTCGAGGATACGAAAGCAATAATCGACCGCTGGTCCGTGAGTCGCCGCGTCATACTCTCTCAGCATCTGCGCGGCTCGGACAAACCGTGATATCCTCTTATCCGTCACCGAGAACCTCTTCCGTCCACCGAAGCCTTCGTATCTTCTTAGCCGCTTGAGCTCGTACTCGTATGTGCTGTTGCAGAGCACTGTCACTGGCAGCTGCTTTCCAGTGTGGACGGCCAATTTGCCATCGATGTACTCGATGACCGCGCAATTGCCACTCCCGTCCGCCACAAAGAAATGCCACGACCAGCCGTTCGGCACAACATGGGAAGCACTCCTTATGACCTGTTCAACCGTGCTGAAACTGTCCAGATGATATTGGGTCCATTGCATCTGGAAGAGCCTTGGACGAAAATCGCGGGATGGGTATGCTTGCCCCCCAAGAGACATCTCTTCAATAGCCAGTCCTGCTTCGTTAATGCCAGCATCGGGCAAGTCACGCCCGATGCTGCTGAAAGTCACAGATCCATACTTCGAGATCCAACAGAAGGTCGGTGAGAAGCCCTCTTTGGATGCTATCAGTTCATTCCAGGTGCATCCCGTCTTGTAGACGTTGCGCTTGTTTACGCATAGGAAGCCGTCAAAGTCGGTCGATTCGTCCAGATTATGTCCAAGCAGAAGAAGCGAATCCCGCTTGAGCAGTATCGTCGAACAAGCAGAACACTTCCCTGACGCCGAAAAGAAGTGCAGGGACAAAAGCAGAAGTGTCAGGACTTTTCTCATGATATTCCTCTTGTCCGTGCCGATGTGATCGGAGATTCCCAAACGGGGCCTTCGTTAGGTTCGCCGTTTTCTGTTTCCGTCGGGGTCTTAGGCGGTTCGACTCCCCGCTGCAACCAGATTCTCGCTCGGAAGCGCTGCTGCCCGAGGCTCGATACGTGAAGTGGCCAGGATTTAGCTTTGTTTGCGATCGGATGGCGACCGTTCGCTCTGTTTGGACCGTACTCTTTCCACGGCTTCTCCTGGCAACCTGATTCTTCTGCGACCATCTTGCCTTATTCCGCACCCGGCGACGACCGCGGGCGCTCGATTCTCTCCAGAATCGCTACGAACCGTTCTCTGGGGACGGCCACCACCGCCATCAACTCAGAAATCGCCCCGCCCTAGCTGGATGTCTTCGAACGTTACACGCGGGGAGAAAATTGCGGCTGATTCTATTGAACTTACAGAGGGCGATTTTCGCTGTGCTGGATTTGTGCCACCGTTTTGATCGTTTGGAGGCTCGACCGCCACGTTAGTCGGACTTCCGGCTGAACTTGTCGGCCTCACCGGCAACTGCGTAGACTCTGGCCACCCTTTTCAGCGCCGTACTGCTGGGGCTGTAAATCGTCAACGGGCGTGGGGCGAGCATTCCAAGCATCTCGGGAACGTTGCAGACTCTCAGAATGTTGAGGAACTGAGGCGCCTGGTCGTCCATGTGATCCAGCGGCGGCGAGTTCAGGACGACACCGGCGATTTCCGACTCGCAGAGGGCAGCATAGGCGCCAAGCAGCCCGGCTGCTCCTTCCCCAAGCACGAAAACGGGGACCTCCTCTCCATGCTTGGCACGAAGATGGCGGGCCACTGCCGCTACGTCCCAGACACGGCCCGTGTCCACGGTGCGCCCCAGCAGGACGTGGGAGCGCTCGACGTAATTCGGCGGGCTCTTGCGCGTCCAGCGCGTGGGGCCGACGCTGCGCGGGGCGAGAAGGTACACATGGTCGCCGACCTTGCAGATCCGGGATGCCCAACCGGGAAGGGCATCTTCTGAATTCGGCTCTCGAACCACGAGAAGAACACGGTCGATCTTCTTCGCCGGCGAGGACGGCACGATCTGTCGCAGCTGGACCTTGATGGGACTTTCTGTTTCGAGCAGCCAACTACCCGGCGCCGTTTCCTCAAGCGGTTTCGCCGGCGGGATCCGTTCGGGGAAACACCGAAACGTGACCCGCCGAAGCTCGGCCATCAGCTTCTGTTTCCAAATCGTGAACTCGCCTTTCTGGGGAACGTCCATCTTAGCCAGTGGCACGAAGTGCTGATCGATCCTCGTGTTCAGTTCGTCTTTTGGAATGTCGGAGTCCTCGGGAAAGACGCGCAGCTTCTCCGGCTCGATCGGTTGCCGCCTGTTCTTACCGGACCCGGTCACCAGATCTACTTCGCTGTCGGTCACGACGCGAGGATCGTTTTTCAGGTGCGTGTTGACGAAGCGATAGGCGGCTTGGCGGATGTCTTTCCGATAGGCGTGCCCGCCGATGCTGACAACGCTGTCAACGAAGTCGCTCCTCCCATACAGGCTGTAGAGGCGTTCCAGCCGGTTGATGACCCGCTCGTTGGCATCCATTGGGAAGATTCGATCTCGATCGCTGTTGACGAACAGTTGTGCGCGCGGTGCGATCAGCGCGGCGATGCGGGTCCAAGGCCACTGGAATGTGTTGTAGAGGAACATGCAGTCGCAGTGTCCGTTGATCACACGGTTCGTTACGTAAGAGGGAAGGTCGGCCATTCCGCTGACCGGAACGGCCACCTTCACGCGTTCATCGGCAGCCGCAATCCAGAACGTGGCGGCGCCACCCCCGCTGATCCCCGTCACGGCAATCCGCTCAGGATCTACATCGGGGCGGCTGATCAGGTAGTCGATGCCCCGGATCCCGTTGAGGCCCTCGACACCTGCGGGTGTGTACCCCCGCGAATGCCACCACCAGCGCCCTTCTCGATAGGTTCCATGATGAATCGCCGCGATCTCCCCCAGCTGGAGGGTATCGAGCATCAAGCAGATATATCCGTGTCGCGCAAACCAGATGCCGTGGGACTGAAAGGCCGTCTTGTTGCCATTTCGACCGCGTCCTGAATGGCCGCAGACATACAGGACGGCGGGCAGACGCTGGCCCGCCTTGACGTCAGGCGGCCGGTAGAGATTGGCGGTGACGTACAGTCGCGGCCGGCTTTGGTAGTGAAGCATGTCCACCACGTACCCGTCCCCCTTGAGCGTGCTCGTGACGGTTGCTTGGAGCGGTGTCTTTGGGGGCATCGGCCAAAGGCCGAGCATATGAAGATACTCCTGTTTGTATCTGGGCCGCAGCTTCTGCCAATCCTCGACCGATTTGACATCCTGGAGGAACGCTTCATGAATCTTCTCCGTCTCGCGAGCGAGGTATTGCTGGATCATCTCATCGCCGGGCTGGCCGCGGTCGGGTGAGCCGTATGCCTGCCCTCTCGCGGCGGAGCACAGCGCGATAATCTGCAATGCGCTCAAAGCCGCCACGGAAAACCGTCGCATGGTTCCGTCCCCCTTATTTCTCGGTTCTGCCTTGCCAAGTACCGAATTGGCCGGTCTCTTGTGGAGCATTCCAAGTCAGTCCGGATCCTCATGGGAGAGTCAACCGCAATCCTTGCTTCGGCATTCTCCCATCAGCCGGTCGGGTTGTTGGAACCGCGGCCCGGCTGTCGTTGCTCTAAGGTGTCCTGAAAAGAGAATCAGGCGGGACAATCTAGTCTCATTCTGCCGCACTGGTCGAATCTTGGCTCGCTTCGCTACGGATAGGCATTCGAACGCGAGTACCCTGTACCAAGCCGACCAAGACTCTCCTGGAATCCGGTCTCAAATCGAAATGGGCTTCGTCGGACGACTACTAATCGGGCACTCATGGAACCGATAGGCGAAGCGAGCGACAATATCGGAGCATACATCAACTCGGACGAGCTGCGTCTCTTCGAACGTGACACGCGGGGAGAGATAGGATAGATTCCTATCACAGATTTTCGACAGTTGTGAATTGCGGAGCTTTGGTATTCGACAAGTTACGGATTCGCGAAAAGAGTTTGCCACTACAATTCCCCGAGCGTTGAATCCTCGTTAGGCCGGACGTGCCGGGCCCAAATGGGTGACCGGCGAAGGGGGGCGCAGGCCTGCTGCCGCGAAGGCCTCGTGTGCCGCACCCACCATGTCCGTGCGCAAGCGGTAACGCCGGCCATCCAAATCGACCTCAACCGCCTGCACTTGTACCAGGTCGCGCATCAAATTGGGCCAGGCAACGCGCACCTTGCGCCCTTCCAACCGCCGCTGCAAATCGACCTCCAATCTCAAGGCCAGGAAACTGGCCACGATATAGCCGATCGAGGTGTCGTCGCGATGGTGGTAGATCGGGGCGCACCGCAAGTGTTGACTTCTGTTCGCGAAATGTGCGTTCCACTCGCCAGAGGCTCTTGTAGGTCTGCGCGACCTCGATATGTCGTCTACCGCCACTACGATCCCGACTGGGAGGCCTGCGAATACTGTGTCGCCGACTACACACTCGCGTGCGCGCCCTGCGGCGAGAAATCCTGGGAGAATGATCTCAATAGTGCCGAAGTGGCCTGGTTCGATCGATTTTCTGTGGTATTGCTCTGTGAGGACTGCCCGGCTGAGTCTGAAGAAGCAGCGGAAAACTGCGACGATCTCGAGGACGGCGTGGCACTACCGGGCCAGATGGAAATTGAATTGGCTACGGTCCAAGGCCGCGTTGTTGCCGCAACCAAAGTCAAGAGCCAAAAGCCCTTCACGTTCACCGGTTTCCGCAATCCAATGCAGGCAGGGATGCCTGCGCTACGGCAATCCGCAATCCGAGCACGACTACGAGAACGCGCAAGAGAAGATCTATGCAAAACGCACAGAACCCTCAACGGAAGAATCTAACATCCAGGGTGAGGTGTTCCGTGAAAGGCGCGGCGTTCATGGAGTCGCCGTCGGTCCTTTTGTTGGCTTCAGTCTCCTTGCAGGAAGACGGACGACTTTGTGTCCAGACGCCCGCTGGATGGACCGAAGATCCTCACAGATTGCCGCCAGGTCCGCGTTGAACTTCCGCGTGTGTTCCATTCGATACCTGCGGACTTCTTCAACAATCGGGTCTTTCATGCCTCTGACTCCAGAAGCTCGTCGGGCGAGCATATTTCCGGACATGGGTATCCCGCCTCTTCAACCGTTTCCCTAATCATCAAACGGGTCAGCGGATTATTGAGGTGAGCGAAATTCCATGTCACGAGGATTTCGATTCCATTCACGGCGGCGACAGCAACGTGAAGCGCATCCTCCGGATGTTCCTGCGGGATACCTTTTCCGGCAATGATCTTCTCGGCCACCGCCTGAGCCTCCTTATCGACGTCGAGCATGGTGAACGGCTTGATCACTCCCAAGCGTTTGTCTGCTTGCTCCGTCTCCCCGCGCGCCGCCTCTTGATAAACCAACGCAGAGATGTACGTATCGAATCTGGAAAGAATCTTCGGCCATAGATCTCGCGTGCTCTCCTGGCGAGCGGCAACGATCAGGTCCCGGCTCGGTCCTGCCACAAAGTAGCTCACGACTGTGCTCTCGATGTATACCCTCTTCCTCATGAGATTACCATACCCGATCGCTGCGTTTTCTCAAGTGGAAACCTTCTGTGCCTTTGGCCGACTTCTAAGCGGAAAGACCCACTGCTGCCGCCATTCGGCGGCACCAAGGCCGCTGTGCGGTCGGCTATCTGCTCATGCGAAGTCTTCACGACGGTCGCCGCCACTTCACCTATCCCTTATTGTAGCTAGTCGCAGCTTCCCGAAAGCCCCACACCGCGTCAAGGGAATTGAGAAGCCTGGAACTCTATCCACTATAATCCCGGAAGAGGCTAGTTTTTTTGCTTTTTAGTGGTAGCACAGGCTTCCA
>SMTZ1_10008740_pt1 | contig 10119 bp, 11 predicted proteins | sample DeeMarSWOR136_30_FD_25667 | JGI IMG/M metagenome (IMG submission 25667)
CAAATGAACTTGAAATTATGATAAATAAAACACTGAAATATGAAAGGAATCCAGAAATAGGTGATTGGATGAATAGAATGTTACTTGCTGGAGGTATTACTAGTTATATTCCACAAGAATATGAAAGTTGTTTAACAAGTTTTATTATAAATAATTATGCAAAAGTTGAGGTAAACTATACTCATTTAGTAGAAGAAGAAGGCAATTTAACACGATCAAACCTTAGAAATTATTTTAATGATGGATATTCATCTGTTATAATGGCTGGTCATGGAGGAGAACCACAATATTATTATAAAAATCCATCTTCATGGGGTTATACTTCTTCAGATGCTGATTCGAGTTCTAATATTAATAAACCTTCTTTAGTCTATTTAGATGCTTGTACTCTTTCAAGTTATGATTATGATAATAGTATCGGAGAAACTCTTATAAAAAGGGAAGATGGTGGTGCGATTGGAGCTATTGGTGGGTTGCGGGTAACATGGTATAAAGAAGATGATGATAATCTTGAAATGTTAAATCGTGGAAATGCAAAATTATTTTGGAAAGAATTTTTTGTTAATAAAAAATTTCAGCAAGGAAAGGCATTATATGATTCAAAAGTTGCATATATTAAAAGCGATTATTATAATAGTGAATATATTTCAACAGATTTAGATTATGAGCGTAAAAATATTTTAACCTATTGCTTATTAGGTGATCCTGAACTTGATATTTATACCAATAAACCAAAATTAGCTCTAAATCCTTTCACTGAAGATATTTACGAAGGTCAATTAGTTTCGATAACTATAAAAGATTTAAATAGTAAAATTGTTCCTTATGCAAGAGTGAATCTTAAAGGGTTCAATGGAAAATATCATACTGTATATGCTAATGAAAACGGTTTGGTTAATTTTCGTGTCCCTGCTCAAGAAAATGAGGTTTATAATGTGACAATCACTGGACACAATTTAATTCCATCGTATTTCAATTTTACTACGATTCCAGATACATCTAAACCTCAATTGTTTGCAATAAATATGATACCTGGAAAACCTACAACATCTAATCAAATAACTTTTAGTATTGAAACCTATGATAATAAATCTGGAATAGAAAGTGTCTTTTTATTATTATCAAAAGACAGTTTTAATACTTATTCATATTATGGATCAACGAATAATTTTGAAGAAAATAAAGAACTATTCACAATTACTACTGATAGATTATCCTCAGGTGAATATTCTTACTGTATTGTTTCAAGGGATTATGCGAATAATACTAATGTGTTTTATCATTCTGGATTTAAATTTTATGTATCTGAGACTTTAATTAATTATATTCTTATAACATCTACTTTTTTGGTTATTGCAATTGTAGGAATCTCGATTTTCATTTTCTTCAAAGGATTACTAGAATATTCTCGTCTCGTTAAAAAGATTGATAAATTAGCTTAAATGGTAAATTTTTTATCTTTTTTCAGATTTTTCTCGCTTCAAATCTAATAGATATAATATAGAACTTATCGTACCAAATATACCTTGAATAATTAGAGCTAAAGCTATTAAAAATATCGCTAGAAGATCTTTAAATAAAAACAAAAAAATAAGAATAAATATACCTGCTAATGTAAATTTAAATATGGAAGATAATTCGCTAAACATAATTTTCCATTTTTTCGATTTTTGTAATCTTGATTTGATTTCCTTTTGATATTCCTCTTCTCCAGCTTCTCTAATATACCAACTTCCCTCTATATTATTAGCAAATAAAAAAATGCTCCACCATAATATAAAAAAACTGAAATAAAAATCTATAGATCCTAGTATAATGATAGGAATTTGTAATAAAATCATTCCTCTCCAACCAATCTTTCTTGCTAATTTATTAGTCTCAAGTTTTAATTCTTTGGTAACATATCTCGTACTCAACATATCGAGCAATCTACCGATAATCGTTATAAAAGCATTTATGATAAATTGATACCATTCTACATTTTGAAGTATTAATTGAAACATCATTAACGACTGTAACTCCCTTGTTTATTCCTTTTAAATTTAACGTTTAAAAGCAAAAATTTTAATTATTAGCGTTTATTATTCCTATTTACTTGTAACCATATAAGTAGGTATTTTCTTATAAAATAACCGTCCTTATATAATGGTTATATAGAGTATTTATAACCACATAACTTAGTAGCGATTCGCTACTGCGCTGGAACCATCCGAACCCGGAAGTTAAACTTGTCAGCGTTATAGATAGTACTTCAGTTGCGATTTACAACCCTTTCCGAGTTGTAAGCGAAATCTGCGGGAAACTATAAACTGTAAGTTCGCTTACGGTCATGGCTTACGAGGATAATACCCGGTCACGCCTGTTAATGTGGTTATACTTATATTCTTTTTTTGTGCTCCTCTAAAAATAAGTTTTTATATTATTAATTATAACATTTATTAATATTGAATAAGACTTTTAGTGAAACCTTGCCAAAAAAGTGGAAAGTAGTTTTTATTACCATCGGAAGAAAATGGTTTATAATTCTTTTAATAATCATCATCATTGTAGCTATATATAACCCCATAGCAGCAATTTGGATGAGCGGAATCACCATTGTATTATTTCTCTTATCATTTATTCCAGGATTGTTTTTTAAAAATAAACTTCATAAATTTTTGAAAAAATTTTATAAAATAGAAGATGAACTAATCGCAAAAAAGTTTAATAAACCACTTAAAAAAATTCGTGAAATATTATTTGACTTATCACAAAATCAAGAAAAGAAAGATTGGCTAATTACTTTCCTAAATAAGCAATATATATTCTATCACCCAAAGACTATTGATAAATTTAAAGAAGTTTATAATAAAGGTTATAGTGAGAAAGAGATTCTCGATAATTTAAAGGAATATAAACTTGAACAAAGATCAGAGATTAAAGTTATTAAAGAAACTCTTATTAAACTTGATAGATTAAGCGAAAGAGAAATCTCTGTTAAACAACATAAAGAAAAACAACGATTCACCTAAATTAATAAAAATAACAAAAATATTATTTTGATTGATAGTAATTAATTCAATTTTTTCACTTTCATCTATTTTATACAGTTTTAAGGTTAATTTCGATAAGCAAATTTGTAACCAATAATATAGATACGTTTATTTTAAGTGGAAAAAAAGAATAAAAATAAATTTTAAAAAGTCCTATTTAATCAACTTGTCCAAAATCTAAATCAAAGCTAAAATGTTTTCGGATAGGCTTCTTAACATTCCAAACACATTTTAATCCTTTTTCAAATTGGACAAGATCTCCTTTCTTGAATTCAATTTTCTCTCCAGTATCCGAATCAGTGACTTCCACTTCTCCATCTAAAATATAACAGGTTTCAGTATCACCATATGACCAATCGAATACACTGACTTCTTTACTCCATGTTCCCCAAGATTTTACCTTTAATTTCGTTAATTCTTCTTCATTTGGAATTTTCTTTTTCATTTTCATTAAAATTCACCTAATATATATCAATTAATTTTTCTAAAAAAAGACTAGTAGAATTTATTATACTAATATTAATTAAATTTATTTTCAAAATCTTTTTTAATGATTTAAATTTGAAAAAAACAATAAAAAACAAAAATAAAAAATTATTATTCAATTCAATTAGTTCAAAATATCGTTTTAAAAAAGAATATTAATACGTTTTAAGATTATAATTATAACATAAAAATTTCATAATCTTAGAATAAAAGCTCCGTATAATTAAAACTTGTAGAATTTCGTACATAAATAGGAAAGAGAACACAATAATGCCACAAAAATTCATTCTTAAGATCCTAACTGCAGGGGAAGGGGGAGTGGGGAAAACAACACTACTGCATAGATATGTAGAGGGAAAATTCTCAGCAGAAACTAAGATGACGATAGGTGTAGAATTCTTTCTTAAAGAAACAGAAATTGATACAAAACAGTGTACTCTACAACTCTGGGACTTTGGTGGCCAGGAAAGGTTTAGGTTTTTGCTTGAAAGTTATGTATTAGGAGCTAAAGGAGCACTCCTTATGTTCGATCTTACAAGATTAATGAGTCTTGAAAATTTGCAGCAATGGATTAACATTGTTCGAAAAGGTGATCCAAACCTTCCCGTTCTATTTATAGGGACAAAATTAGACTTAACTGATGACATTCAAGTAGATGATGATTACGCAATGTCTTTTTTAAATGAATTTAACTTAATTGATTATATTAAAATCTCTTCAAAAACAGGCGAAAATGTGGGAAAAGCTTTCGAAGTGTTAACAAGAAATATATTAGAGCGTCAAGCCTATTGAAATCTAAAAATAATCTGGTAATAATTGATTCTAATTTTATTTTACTTCCTTTTCAATTTAAAATAGACTATTTTCTTGATATTCGTCAAATTTTAGAAGGAAAACTAAAATTTATTATATTTCAACAAATACTTGATGAATTGGAGTCGAAAAGAAGAAGAGAGCAAAAAGCGACTAAATTTAAAAGGTTTCTTGAGTCTGGCTTGTTATATTTAGAAAAGAGTAGTGAGAAATATCCGATTGAAATTATGGAGGATGTTAAAAATGATTTTGAGACTACTGATGACTTTTTGTTAAAAAAAGCAAATGAATTCATAATAAAAGGTGATAATGTATATCTAGCAACAAATGATTCAAAATTACGTAAAAAGGCACTTAACCAACATATTAATACGATTTTTGTTAGACAGAAAAAATATTTATCTATAGATAGAGCTTAAAAAAAATTAATAAAAATATAAAGTAATGATTGCATTTTAGAATATAATCTATATTTATCAATCTTTTATTAAGAAGTACATATAAAGCAGATTTTAAGTTCAATTTTCATATAAGAGAATGAAAATGCTCAAAAGAACTAACTCCAAACCGATACTATTAAAAGTAATCACAAGTGGAGAAGGTGGAGTGGGAAAAACTACACTCCTACACAGATATATAGAGGGTGTTTTTTTGGCGGATACAAGATTAACTATCGGTGTGGAATTTTTTCTTAAAGAAATTGAAATCGATGGTAAAACGATACTTCTTCAAATATGGGATTTTGGAGGTCAAGAGAGGTTCAGGTTATTACTAAAAGGCTATGCACTTGGAGCAAGGGGCGCATTACTTCTTTTTGATCTTACTAGAGTATCAAGTTTGCATCGAATAGAACAATGGATTAGTATTTGTCGACCAGATGATATTGAAATTCCAATAATATTTTTAGGAACGAAGCTTGATTTAACCAACGAAATTGTGGTGACTGATGATACTGCCCTACAATTAAAAGAGAAGTATAACTTTTTTGAATACTTAAAGATTTCCTCTAAAACAGGAGAAAATGTCAATTTAGCTTTTGAATTATTAGCAAGAGAACTTGTAAAGGAATTATAATAAGATATATCTCTAGCTAAACTTTAATTTCTATAATCTATTTAAAACAATAGTTTTAATATCTTCCTTATTTAAATTGACAGGATTATTTTTCAGTCCAGCTTTCTCTACAATTTTCTTGACATCTTCATTTTTAATTCCATATTTTCCTAAACGTTCAATTTTTAATTGATTCGTCCACATTTCAAGTGTTTCGATTAATTTTGAACAATAGTGATCTATCATTCCTGTCTCTACATGATATTTTCCCTCCAATAAGGCTCCTATTTGTGCGTGTTTCTTTAGCCTTTTTCTACCTTCAGATCCTTGATTTTGGAGCATTTGAATATTGATTTTAGTAGCTTCAGAAAGAAGTGTTCCACATACTACCCCATGAGGTATTTTAAACATTCCTCCAATCGGAGAAGCTAGACCATGAACAATTCCTAATCCCGCATTAGCAAGAGTAATTCCAGATAATAATGAACCGTAAGCCATTGCTGCTCTAACATTTACATCAGATGACCCTGTTGAACATGCTAATAAGATGTTTTTACTTATATACTTCATACCATTGTAAGCTAAACTGTCTGAAATTGGATTTGCATTTGAAGATACATAAGCCTCAAGTAATTGTGTGAAAGCATCCATTCCACAAGCTGCAGAAATTGATGCAGGGCACGAAATCATCAGTTGAGGATCAATAATTGCTATGTTAGGTATTAGATTATCATGACGAAGTGATTTCTTAAATCCTTCGGGACCTACTTCACTAATTACAGCATTCTTGGTTGCTTCACTTCCGGTTCCAGATGTAGTTGGAATTGCGATATAAGGAATTTTCTTCCCATCATGAATTTTATATCCAATTCCCTCAAGATAGTTTTTAATAGAATCCTTTTTTGTTAGCATGGCTGAAATTGCTTTTCCCGCGTCAGTGACACTCCCTCCACCAATACCAACAACTAAATTAAGACTTTTATCTCTAAATTTTGTCACAATTTCATCTATAAGAATTGGAGATGGTTCACTTGGAATATTAATCATTGAAAAATTCATAGATATACTGTCTAATCTTAGAGTTATTTTTCCCCATATTCCTGATCGCTGAAGTGAATTACCACCAATTACAAATAAAACATTATTTCCAAATTTAGGAATAATATCATAAAGCTCCTTTAATTTACCTTCACCAAAAATGATGTGGGGGATTCTAGCAAAATTGAAAGGAGGAATCATATTATCTACCCATTAATTTTCCATTAAATTATGAAATTTATTATAATAAACTATTTATCTCTTTATAATAGGTAAGATTTATAATTTACTCTAGATAATTTGTTTTATACAATAATTACACCATTGGTGATCTACAATAAAAAAAGTTCATGAAAAAGATTTTGAATATAGAGGCGGAGAATCTGGGGTGAAATATCTTATGAGGGGTCCATCGATAGATTGGGGAGTTATTTTACTTAAACCTGATGAATTAATGGGTGAAAAAGCACATGGACACAACATTCTTGATGAAACATTTTATTTCGCGGAAGGTGACGGCGTGATGATAATTGATGATAAAGAGTATGAAGCACCTCAAGGAAGTGTATTTTTATGTGAACCGAAAGAAATGCATAATATCAGAAATGATTCGGATAAACCAATAAAAGTTGTATTTATTAAATCTAGATATGAACCTAATGATAAAATCTAAATTATAACAATTTAATAAAAAAGAGTAATTACGTATGGCTAAAAAACAAGTAAAAGGAAAAAAGAGAGGTGGCCCTCAAGAAGAACCTATAATTACCCGTGTTAAATTCCCTAATAAGCAATTAGGAGAAATGTATGGACGTATTGTTGGGGTTCTTGGAAATGATAGAATGGAAGTTTTTTGTGAAGATGGAAAGCATAGAATAGGTCGAATACGTGGAAAAATAAAAAAGAGGGTATGGATAAGAATTGCAGATCTGGTAATAGTTAATCCTTGGGATTGGGAAACAGAAACATCAGATAAAATGGGAAAATGCGAGATAACTTGGAGATATATGAAACACGAGATTTCTTGGCTTGAGCGAAAAAACCGAATTCCCGAGATTTTAAAAATAAATAATATCCCACTTTAGTTGGAATATTTTATTATTTTACAAGATTTAACCATTAATTTAATGCTAAAAAGGATATAATTATATTCTTATGATAAAACGCAAAATTTTTTAATTTTGTATTCTATTATTAGTATATACTTATTTTCCAAAACAAATTTTAAAAAAAATTTTAAAAACCCAAATTCAAATAGGAATTGTGAAAGAAATTGGTAGATCAAGAAGAAGAAATAAAAAGAATTGAAGGAAAAGAATTTAATTTAGAGGAACTTTTAGATAAGAAAGAATTTGAAGATAAAGAAGATCTTACTACTTTATTTGCCGTAAGAACCACTATAAATCAAGAAAGTAATATTTTAAAACAAATTTTCTATCGATTCAAAATTCTGGATGTAATTCCTGATATTAGAGCAATGCTAGTAAGCCCACTGTTGCCAGGGTATATTTTTTTCGAAGCACCTACGAAAAGAGAGGTACAAATAGCAGTGCAAGGAATACCACATATTAAAGGTAGGATTGTTCAAAATATAGAATTGAAAGAACTTAAACATGTACTTTTACCAAGAAGCGTAACAGAATATCTAGAAGAAGGTGATACCGTTGAAATAATCAGTGGTGTATTTGAAGGATCGCGAGCGATCGTAATGCGTATGCCTCATGACACGAGTTCGAGTGAAGAAGTTGTTGTAAGACTCCTACAAGAAGAAACTCCAATTACTATAAAAATTCATGGAGATTATTTAAAATTAGTTGAAAAGAAAAAACCAGTAGAAGAACCAATTCCAGAAGTAAAGGTTTCGATTGATACTACAACAGATATTGAAAAAGCAATAAGCTTCGAAGATGAGCTTGAAGAATTTGAGGAAGAAATTTCTGAAAGTTATAAAAGTAATGAAATTGAAGAATATACTGATGACGAAGAAGAAATTGAGGAAGAAGATGAATGGGCAAAATTCGATGGATTTTAATTTAATTTCTCTTACTTTTTATATTAAAAATTTGTAGTGTTAAGTGGCCTATTTTTACCTTGAATTCGAACTTTTAATCAACTAGAATTTTGAATTTTTACATGGTTTTATCGAATGTTTGTTGCGTCTTCCTTAAGACCATGATTAATAAAAGAATTTTTATAGATAGACTTTTATTTAAGATATAAAATCGTTTTATATACGACCTATTAAAATTAATTTCAGTAAAATGATTAAAAATATCTTCATAATGAAAGGAAACACCGGTGAATTAATCTTCTATAAAACTTATGAAGATATTTTCAATGTTAAATTAACTAGTAGTTTTTTAAGCGCAATCTTCTCATTTGTAAAACAAACCCTAAAAACTGAAGAGTTATCTGAAATTGAAGTTGGACTTTTCAGGTTTATATTTGAGATTGAAAAAATAGGTAAGGACGAGTTATTATTTGCTCTCTTTAGTGACCGAACCGATAATCTTGTTGAGATTAGAAATCAATTGAGAGCAATTAAGAATCAATTTATTAATAAATTCGATCTTACTTTACTTAGTGATAATTTTGATGGAGAAGTTTCAAGATTTTTTGAGTTTGAGAAGAATATAGATGCAATTATGGAAAATCAAGGTCAATTAGTTTCAGATGATATAAAAAAAGATTTGCTAAATGTTTTTAATGAGTTGCATACCTTTTCTTCTTTTGTTGTTTCTTCTGCTTTATTAACCCAGACAGGTAGGGTGATTGTGTCATCTTTAGAGCCAAATATTTTATCTGAAATCATTAGACTTTTAGAAGGAAGATTTATCTCTGGAAATTTTAGGGTAAATGAGCTAATCTCTTTAGAAAAATTTGGTGTTCTTTCTTTAGTAGGTATTGATGAGCATTTTATATCTGTCATTCAATTCAAGAGTAATTGTCCTTTTGAAACAGGATTAGTTATCTCAAAAAGGTTTTCAAACAGAATTCAAAAATTAATTTGTTAATCTTAATGAACTTTTTTATAGAGAAATAAACATTATTATCTATTTCATAAAACATTTTTTTAAAAAAAAAAGTATTATTTTGAAAACCAATAACTTGTTTTCCAAAATTTAAAAAGTTAATACACCTTTTCACTAGTATATTTAATTATCTTAATAATATAAAGGATTAAAAAGTGGGGTAAATAAAATGTCAAAGTTTGTAGACCAAGTAATTAATGATGAGATTTTAGATAAATTAAGTCTTAAAAATCGATATAATTTCATAAACAATAATTTAATGGCAATTTTAACGCCTGAGCAGTTTAATTTCTTCAAAAAGGTTCAAAAATTTTGCATGAGATTCGAAAAGAAAAATGAGATTGCACATAACCCTGAAGAAGATGTTTACGATTGGATTCCCACCTTTGGAGCAGAAGGGTATGTTACAAGGGCACATAATTTTGAAATGGTCGATGTTAATTATGAATATTATGGTGCTGTAGCAGACTTCCTTAGAACTCTCGCTCTAGATAGCTTCGACACACAATTTGGGATGGCTATTGGTGCTACAGTATTAGCGGTCAATCCTATTTACGAGCATCATGAAAGCATTCCCGCTCGATTAGAAGCACTAAAGGATCTTGTTATAGGTAAAGAATCAGGATGTATTTGTATAACTGAGCCAGAAAGAGGCTCTGATGCCG
>SMTZ1_10032299_pt1 | contig 10119 bp, 8 predicted proteins | sample DeeMarSWOR136_30_FD_25667 | JGI IMG/M metagenome (IMG submission 25667)
AGGGTCTTTGCGGCTCTTCGATTGATGTCTTTTTTACTGACGGTATTGTCAAGCTCGGTCCAGACGCCGGCGATTTCTTTACTTTTTTCCAGAAGCTTCTGAGCCAGGCTGAGGGCATCGGCAATTTCATAGTTGGCCAGGGAGTTTACCAGCTCTTTTTTGGTTTCGTAAAGGTTTGCCTCGGCCAGCTCAAGTTTGGCCCAATTTTGTGCCGTCCCAAAGCTGCCCTGAGCCAGACGTGCAAAGTATCGGGCCTGCTTTTCTTCAATGTCCATTTGCTGCAATTTTTCGATTATCTGCTCTTCGGCTATGGGGCCGAACCGAACTATCTGAGACCTTGATTTTGTTGTGGGCAGAAGTTTATCCAGGCCTGTGCAAAGCAGAATAATGGAGCAGTATGCGGGCGGCTCTTCGAGGACTTTTAACAGGCAATTCTGCGAGGAGTCGTTTAGCCTTTCAGCCTCGCTGATGACAAAGACCTTTCTTTGCGAAAGAGTCGGCCTGGTCGAGACCTTTTCAACAAGAAACTCTCGAATGACATCTATAGGCAAATCCACAGGCGGGGGCTTACCCTTGCCGTCTTTAGTGAATTCCCGGAGTTCCTTATAGATGTGATTGAAGTCCGGATGTGAGCCGGCTTCGAAAAGCTGGCAGGATTTGCATGAGCCGCAGTTATCGGCAAAGTCATTTTCTATAGCGGGATTTTTACAGAGGAGCAGCCTGGCCCATTCTAATGCGGTTTTGAATTTGCCCACGCCTTCGGGGCCGGCAAAGATATACGCATGTGCCCATTTGCCCGAGGCAAAGGCCCTTTGCAAAATGTCTATTGCTTTGTCCTGACAAAAAATTTCTTTGAATGACATCTATGTAAAACTCACCTCTGAGATAAGCTGCAATATCCTTTTATGAACTATTTCAATATCACCGTTGGCATCGACTACCAGAAAGTTGTTCTGCTGTTTGGCCAATTGTAAGAAACCCTCACGGACCCTTTGATGGTAGCCGTCACCTTTGGCCTCCATCCTGTCAAGTTGTCTATTTAAACGCTGCGAAGCGGTCTGCAAATCGACGTCGAGAATGATAGTCAAATCCGGCCAGACTCTTTCCAGACAATCCGTTGCAATTTTTATAACTTTGTCCATACCGAAGCCGCCGGCATAGCCCTGATAGGCACACGTGCTCGAGAGCCATCTGTCGAGTACGACGCATCTATTTGCTTTTAAAGCCAGTGCTATCTTTTCGGCCCAAAGCTGCGCCCTCGAGGCCATATAAAGCAGTAATTCTGTACGCGTATCCATTACGTGATGTTCGGGGCTAAGCAGGATTTGTCGAATCTTCTCGCCAATAGCGGTATCCCCGGGGTCACGAAAACTTACTGTTTGGACATCTTGTTTTTGCAGACACTCGGTCAGGAGTTTTGTCTGCGTACTTTTCCCGCAGCCGTCAGGCCCGTCAAGAACTATAAACTTGCGTGAAAATTTGTCTTTCAAGACTGTCTTCACCTAATCTTCTATTGGAGGTTTAAGTAAGTTTTCTTTATTTAAATATTCAGTAATACTATCATACTCCAAATTAAGAGAGCTTACAAATCTTATCGCAGTGACGGCTACCATTAGGCCGAGAAAGTTCGTTAAAGCAGTGAAGAAAATTATCAAGGCAAACTGCCATGTACTTATAGATTCATTGAGCTTTGGTAATACTGCCCAATAAAAAGTAGATATTGTTGTAATCATAAAAAGCGCTAATAGCTCCTTTGCATCGAAAAGCCTGATTTTTTTCATGAACTTGAAACTTTGGAAAACTTGACAATCCAGAACGATTATCAACGTAGGCATGAGTAATAACGGTTTGATTAAAATGAAGCCTGGTACAGTAAAACAAAGCTGGTATAAAAAAGGGGATGATTGGGCAGTCTTGAAAAAATTTGTATCTATGAATGTAAACTTTTTGACAATTAAAAAAGTCAGCCATATTAGGAGAAAGTATAAGGGTAGCCATATCAGACCCACTTTGACCATCCGGCCCAGGAAATGCCAGCCGGTTCGAAACAAAACCATGGGAGACTTTCGTTGTTTACCTGTAAGTTGGATAGTCTTCTGGAAACCAAATGTGAGTAGTAGATTCGTCAAAATAATTATAAAAAGTAGTAACAAATAACCGAGACCGAGCAGTGACTCAAACACCGTCTCTCCGGTGCCGGCTATCAGATGCAGCTTGTTAATGAATAAGGACAAAATGGAAAGACCAATGATAAAGGTTACTTCGGGCCAGCGGGCTTTGAGGATTGCTATTGTCTCTTTTATTTCATTCATTTATTGGGCTTTAGAATAAACCTTTTTCTTCGCTCAGGATGACAAAAATCTGGTTTCTTGTTTTCACAGGAATGACAGTAAGCTCAATCATCGCCAATTAAAACATCACCTTTGATTTGCCAACTGGAAATTTTCTTCGCCGACTAATTGTCTCATTTTTCGACAGAAGTCAAGGTCGGGATTGACACTCAATTCCCTGTCGGCGGCGGCAAAGACCCTGCCTTTGTCGGTCCTTACCGCGACATAAACAGGGCTTCTGCCTTTGTGGTGCCGGCAGATGCTCTTTATCATAGCTACCTTCTCTTTGGTAACGTCTTTAGCGTCCAGTCTGATTCTGACCTTGGCAGCTAACTTTTCTCTGACCTGTTCCAGAGTTATCAGCTCAACAGCTAATATATTCGGTCTTTCCCTTCTGTAATCGAGCTTTCCCTTTACGAAAACGACAGTATCCTGCTTCAATACATTATTGAATGTGTTCAGCACATCCGGGAACATTACCACATCGACCTGTCCCTGCAGGTCTTCGAGTGCGAAGACGGCCATTTTTGTCCCGGCGTTTCGACCTGTCTTTGTCAGGTTGTATCGTATCTTTGTTATCATTCCGCCGATTACAATTTGTCTGTCCTGCGGTGCTTCGGCCAACTGGGAGCTGTTGAGCGTGGAATAGATATTTATCGTCTCGGCGTGATGGCTGAGCGGATTGCTGGTTACGTAGAAGCCGAGAACCTGTTTTTCATAACTCAGCATCTGCAGCTCGGGCCAGGGTGCAACGTCAGGCAGGCATTTAAGGTCCTGTGAATAGTCACTTTCCTCCGTCATCTGTCCGAAGAAACTCATTTGGCCTTTTTGTTTGTCGGCCTGCAGGCTTGCGCCGAATTCCATTGCCTTCTCGAGACCGGCCATCATCTGTGCCCGGTTTCCGCCGAGTCTGTCGAAGGCGCCGGCTTTGATAAGGGACTCGAGAACCTGCTTGTTGGCGGCCCGTAAATCCACATTTTCGCAGAAATGGAACAGACTCTCGAACCTGCCGACTTCCCGGCGGGCAGCGATGATTTGCTCGACCGCCTTTTCACCAACGCCTTTGACCGCGGCCAGACCGAAACGTATAACCTCCTTTTTCTTTTGCTCGTCCTCCGTCTGCACATAAAGCGGCGTAAAATCAACGCCACTTTCGTTGATATCCGGTGCCAGGACTTCGATACCCATCCGGTCGCACTCGGCGATATAATCGACGACCTTATCCGTGTTGTCCATTTCGTAAGTCAAAAGGGCAGCCATAAACTCAACCGGCCAATGGGCCTTCAGATAGGCGGTCTGATATGCGATAAAGGCGTAGCGGGTCGAATGGCTCTTGTTGAAGCCGTAGCCGGCGAACCGTTCGATAAGCTCGAAAATCTGTCCGGCTTGTTGTTTCTTGAGCCCTTTATCGACACAGCCGGCTATAAATCTTTCCCGCTCCTTGGCGATAGTTCTGGCCTTCTTTTTGCTTATTGCCTTAATAAGGGTATATGCCTCCCGCAGCGGAATATCACCGAGACGATTACAAATCCGCATTACCTGTTCCTGATATATCATAATGCCGTAAGTTTCTTCGAGCACCTCTGTCATAATCGGGTGCGGCAGGCCCCATTTAGCGCCGTGCTTCCGGTCGATGTAATCCGGAATCAGTATCATAGGTCCCGGCCGATAGAGAGCATTGGCGGCTATCAGGTCTTCTATCCGGTCCGGCTTCATCTTCACTTCATCAGCAGGTCCTGCATACCGCCGGACTCAAACTGGAAAATACCTTTTGTTTTGCCGGCAGAAAACAGCTCAAAAACCTCAGCGTCGGTAAGGTCAAGTTTTTCCAGGTCGATGTCAACACCGTGGATTTCTTTTACCAATTGGCACGCCCGCTCGATTACGCTGAGTGTCTTCAGGCCTAAAAAGTCCATTTTCAGCAGGCCGACCTTCTCGACCATCGGCCCTTCGAACTGGGTTATGATGTCGTCGGAGCCGGCCGCCTTATACAAGGGCACAAAGCTGGTCAACGGCTCATCGGCAATTACAACACCGGCTGCGTGGACCGATGCGTGCCGGGCAAGACCTTCGAGCCTTTTACCGATGTCAATTACTTTTCTTGTCAGCTCATTTTGCTCGTATGCCTGTTTTAATTCGGGCTCGGTTTTCAGCGCCTTATCGAGCGTCATATCGAGCGAGAACGGCACGAGCTTGGCCAATCTGTCGGCCTCAATTAACGGCACGCCGAGCACCCTGCAGATGTCACGGATAACCGCCCGGGCCTTCATTGTCCCGAAAGTTATTATCTGTGCAACGTGGCCGTATTTTTGGCGGACGTAGTCGATGATTTTCGCCCGGTGGGCCTGACAAATATCGATATCGATATCCGGCATCTCGTTGCGATGCGGGTCCATAAATCGCTCGAAGAGCAGGTCGTACCGAATGGGGTCAACGTCGCACAAGCCGAGGCAGTATCCGACAATCGTGCCTACGCCGCTTCCCCTGGCGCCTATGGGGATATTATTTTCGTGTGCGTATTTACAGAAGTCCCAGACGATAAGAAAATAGCTGGCGAAGCCTTTCGACTCGATTACATTCAGCTCCCTGTCGAGCCTATCTTTTATCTTCTCGTTAATTTCGCCGTATCGTTTCTCTGCCCCCTCATAGCACAGTTTAGTGAGAAATTTATCGGGAGTCGAGCCATCCGCAGGCTCAAAACGCGGTGCGTGCCGCTTTTTTAAGTCAATCTCAACATTGCACCGCTCGGCAATCGCAATGGTATTATCGCAGGCCTCAATATTATCGGCAAAAAGCTGCCGCATTTCGTCGGGGCTTTTTAGATAGACGTCCGGCGGATAAATCATCCTGTCGGGGTCATCAGACCTCTTGCCGGTGCTTATGGCACAAAGGCAATTGTGGGCCTCGTGGTCGTCTTGTTCCAGAAAGTGCACATCGTTTGTCGCTACCAGCCCGACGCCCATTTTTTTCGCAATCTCTATCAGCCCCTCATAGATATTCGGGTTGTCTCCTTCGTGTTTTTGTATTTCGATGAAGAACCTCTCCGCCCCGAAAATCTTCAAAAAACTCTCCGCCGCCAAGTACGCTGCCTTTTCGTTTCCTCTGATAAGTTCTGCTTGGATTTGGCCTTTCGGACAGGCCGATGTGCATATAAGGCCCTCGTTAAGTTCGGCCAGAATTTCCTTGTCAATTCTCGGTCGATAATAAAATCCTTCGGTAAAGCCGATGCTTGCCAGCTTTAGAAGATTTTGATAGCCGATATTGTTTTCAGCCAGCAATATCAGATGATATGCCGCGTCGGTTATGCTGGTTTTTGTCCTGTCGAACCTGCTGCGAGGCGCGACATAAGCTTCGATGCCGAGGATTGGCTTAACGTGTGCGGCGATTGCTTTCGTATAGAACTCGATGACACCGAACATATTGCCGTGGTCCGTAACCGCTACTGAGTCCATATCGAGTTTATTACAGCGTTTGAGCAGTTTATCGAACTTTATAGCTCCGTCCAGCAGCGAATATTGACTATGCAGATGAAGATGTGTAAATCCCTTATTTGCCATAACTTAAGCCATCCCTTTGGTCTATGATATTAATGTTTGTATAATAGGCTAAAGTCTTGACTATGTCAATGAATGGCTTGAAGGTTTGTTGGCAAAATCGTAAAAAAATCTTGTAGGGTGGTGGCTTTCCCCACCATTTTTTCTATTTAACCCTTAATTCATTAACGTGTTATTCCAAAATAACTAATTGACACGGGTAGCCTTATGCACTATATTATTTTATGAGTGATTTTGGCAAGATCTTATTAGGAAGAAAATATGCTGACGCGGTTAAGAGTTTCCGGTTTTAAGAATCTTGTGGATATTGACGTGCGATTCGGGCCATTCACTTGTATTGCTGGCCCCAATGGTGCAGGAAAATCAAACTTGTTTGATGCTATAAATTTTCTCAGTGCACTAGCCGACCGTCCTGTGATGGAAGCGGCTTTGTCAGTGCGAGACGAGACTGGAAAAATTGCTGATGTCAGAAGCCTCTTTTATCGACATGGTGAGGAGCACCAACCTAAAATGTCCTTCGAGGCAGAGATGATCGTACCATCCGAGGGATCCGATGACTTGGGACAAAAAGCAAAGGCAACCGCCACATTCCTTAGTTACTCAATTGCTTTAGCCTATCGAAAAGACGAAACTGTTGCATCTCTTGGATACCTTGAAGTGCTCAAGGAAAATTTGAACTACATAACTCTCAGCGAAACCCCGAAGCATCTATTATTTCCACATTCTTTCTCTAAATGGCGTAAGTTCGCGGTGACAAACCGCCGCTATCGTTCACCATTCATATCAACCAGCGTAGACCAAAGGCCTCGCCTTATAAGGCTCCACCAAGACGGTGGCGGCGGCAAACCCTCTCCACGCAAGGCTTCTGATCTTCCAAGAACTGTCCTTTCCGTCACAAATGCTGCGGAAAGTCCAACAGCTTTGCTTGCCCGCCGAGAAATGCAATCTTGGCAACTTCTCCAGCTTGAGCCTTCAGCTCTTCGAAAACCTGATGAATTTTCAGCGCCTGCTAAAATTGGTCCTAATGGGTCTCACCTTTCCTCCACTTTGCATCACTTGGCATCTAAAGAGGTATATCGAAAATATGGTCACAAAACCGAGAGCAATCAAACTGCTGTGGTATATGCACAGGTTGCGAATCGTCTTGCTGAGCTTATTGAGGATGTGCATGAGCTTTACGTTGACAGGGACGAACGCAGAGAACTGCTAACATTATACGTTACCGGTAAAGACAGGACTTCACACGCAGCACGTGCGTTATCTGATGGGACGTTGCGTTTTTTGGCGTTGGCAGTAATTGCGCAGGATCCCGAAGCACGTGGATTATTATGTTTAGAAGAACCAGAGAACGGCATCCACCCGGAGCGCGTACCCGCGATGATCCGCCTGCTTCAAGATATTGCCACCGATCCCAACGAGCCGGTTGGCCCGGATAATCCACTTCGCCAGGTTATTGTTAATACTCACTCCCCACTTGTTGTCCAGCAGGTGCCAGACGACAGTCTCCTCGTTGCTGAAATTAGAGAATCCTTTCATAAGCAAGAACGCGTCAAAGGGGCGTGCTTTAGCTGCCTGCCCCAAACTTGGCGAGTAGATAAATCACCCGATCCCAAGCGTGAACATGTTTGCCCCAAAGGTAAGCTCCTCGCTTATCTTAATCCGGTTCCCCTTGCAAAGCACCGCGAAGAGCTGGAGGAGATCCTACCTTCCCGTGGGCGTCGAAAAATACGTCGGGTTGTTGATCGACAAGATGTGCAACTGCTATTGTTCCCGATGCCCCGTGATTAGAAATGGATGAATTGAGATACACGTTACTTTCCGACGGTTCTTCCAATAAAGCTCTTATGCCAATACTTACATGGTTATTACAACAACACTTGCATAATGTCGCCATCCAAGAGGAATGGGCTGATCTTAGGCTTCTACCCAAACCACCATCAAGATCCAGGCTAGATGAGAGAATACGGTTGAGTCTTGACCTATATCCCTGTGACCTGCTTTTCGTTCATCGTGATGCAGAAACTGCTTCTTATGATGGGCGCTCTTCTGAGATTAATCGAGCTGTTCAACAAGCACAATCTCTTATAGAAGTTCCTCCCACAGTTTGTGTTGTTCCTGTTCGGATGATGGAATCATGGCTACTGTTTGATCTTTATGCGATCAGGAGGGCTGCTGGAAATCCTCATGGAACACAATCTCTCAATCTACCTTCTCTTCGTGAGCTCGAAAACCTACCTAATCCGAAAGTAACGCTTTTTCAAATCCTTCGTAAAGCGAGCGGTCTGAGCGGCCGTCGCTTAAACTCATTTGACCATCGTTTGGCGCTTCATCGAATTCCGGACTACATCGAAGATTTCGGACAGTTGCGTACTCTCTCCGCATTTAGGAGATTAGAAAATGACACTATGGATGCAATAGGACATCTCGCTTCAATTAGATAGTGTAGCAAACCTGCTTTATTCTTTTTCCAAATAGTCTTTGTAAAATGCAATTTCCTCCAAATAATTTGGCATCTCTTATCTCGTTAAGCGTATCTCGCCGGTTTAACACGTCAAGGTCGGAGCTAATTCTTACAGGTTTTTCACTATGCTCAGGGGGGCCAAAAAAAGTTGCTTTTTTGTTGACTCTTGTTTGAATATATGTTAAAATACCCACATGTTTGCCGGTAGGCAAATATAAACCGCCGGTCGGCGGTAGATATAGCGGAGAACCGCACGTTTTCGTATCAGCAGATACACACCAAAAAGCATCGTTCGTAAATATCGAATATCCGTCCTTCCTTGGACGGAACCATTTAACCAAATTATCCAAATTATCCATATTAACTAAATTAAACAATGAACCACGAACTATGAACAATGTACCACGAAACACGCTTAACGCAACCGAAACGAGCTGCGCAACCGTCCAACGAAATACAATCTACGAATTATTACGTACTATCAGAGAAATATGCAAAACAAACCCAATTCACTAAATGTCCAAATTTATATAAATATCTATGATACAAAGGATTATAAAAATTTTATCCCGCTGGCCGGATATAAAAACAAACCCAATTCAAACCCAATCAAACCCAATTGCCGTAGAGCAAGAATGAATGTAAACTCACTTATAACAAAGGATTACAGAAAAAACGATGATTTCGCAGTCCAAAAAAACAAACCCAATTCAAACCCAATTTCTGTAAAGCCCAAAATGAGCGTAAACTTATATGTTATAGAGGATTATGAAAATGAAACCGCCTTCCGGCTACAAAAAAACAAACCCAATCAAACCCAATCTGTATTCTTGCCGTCGAGTAACGAATATATGTTTATTAGCAAAACCGCAAAAAAGTCTTGTGTCCGCCTTTGGGCTCTATTACAATGCTTCTCAGAAAATTTTAATAAGCCAGGGGAGCGAAAGGCTGAGTGTTCGGCTCAGCCCAAGCTGAGAGATGACCCTATGAACCTGCTCGGGATAATGCCCGCGAAGGAAGGCAAAATAGTTCTGAAGCACTCCTTCTTGTCCGCAATGGCGGATTACGGCAGTGCTTTTTTTTCGGAACCGAAGATAAAATCTGCGAAATCCGTGATCAAGAAAGGAAACGAACGTGATAGAGACAGACATTTCCAGGGTGATTTTGGAAGAGTATAACAGAAGATTATTAGAGCATCTCGAAAATGATGTTGTCATAGTCGGTGCAGGTCCTGCGGGCTTGGCCGCCAGCTATTATTTAGCTAAAGCAGGAGTCAAAACCGCCATTCTCGAAAAACGGCTTTCAATCGGCGGCGGAATCTGGGGCGGTGCCGCTGGCTATAACGTCATCGCTGTCGAAGACAACGAAATTTTGGACGAATTCGGCATAACTGCAAAAAAGCAAAAATCACTTTATATGCCTAAAGGCATTCTGTATATTACCGACGCGATCGAGTTCGCCACGGCCCTGGCTTATAAAGCGAAAAAGGCCGGAGCAGAAATATTCAATCTCATAGAAGCCGAAGATATCATTGTAAAAAAGGATGTTGTCGAAGGAGTAGTAGTCAACAACACAGCCATCAAGCTTGGCTTTTTGCATCCGCTCCAAGTTCCTCGTGGACGCAACGGGACACCCTGCCGAATTGGTTGCGATGCTCAAAGAGAGAAAGCCGGAGCTGTTCCCGAACAAGATAAAAGATGGTTTTATGGATGTCGAGTCTTCCGAAGCCGGCGTCGTGGAGAAAACCTGTGAAGTCTATCCGGGTCTTTTCGTG
>SMTZ1_10008741_pt1 | contig 10118 bp, 10 predicted proteins | sample DeeMarSWOR136_30_FD_25667 | JGI IMG/M metagenome (IMG submission 25667)
GTAGAGGGCTTTATCGGTCTTTTCTATTAGTTCATTCTTATTACTAGCATCTACGGGGAAAGAGGCTAAGCCCACAGTTACTCTGATGTTTCCAATGGCATTTCCCTTTTCATCAACCATATCGGTATTTTCAACTGCTTCTCTAATCCTTTCACAAACAATAGCAGACTCATTCTTGTTAGTTTCCGGAAGTATTATGGCGAATTCTTCCCCGCCATATCGGCAAATAACATCGCATCCTCTGGTGGCGTTTCTTAATATAGTCGCCAAGTTTTTTAATACCAGGTCACCCAGGGGATGGCCGTAACGATCGTTATATACCTTAAAATCATCAATGTCTAGCATGATTAAAGAAAGGTGACGTTTATACCTTTTTCCCCTCTCAAGTTCCATTTGAAGATATTGTTGAAAGTAACGATAGTTGTATAGTGAAGTGAGTCCATCAATACTTGAGAGTATTTTATAGAATTCTCTCTCACCAGCTAGGCGTTGAAATTTTCGTCTCTCTATATTTTTATCTACCACCAGTCTTATCTGATCACTATTGAAAGGTTTGGTAATGTAATCTACAGCACCAGCTTTCATTGATTCAACTGCCGAATTAACAGAAGCATATCCTGTCATTACAATAACATCAATGCCTGGATCTATAGATTTAACTCCTTTGATCACTTCAAGACCATGCATCCCTCTCATTCTTAGATCAGTCACTACTAGATCATAGGTGGAAACTCGAATCTTCTTCAAAGCTTCTTCTCCACAGGATGCAGTGTCAACCACATAATTTGATTCCACTAATAAATCTTTAAGTAACGATCTTACACCCTCATCATCATCCACAATTAAAACTCTCGCAAGGGTATCGTTTCCTTCCTTTGCTATCACGTTTTTATCAGCAATCTCAAAAGAAAAAACAGCATTATTTAAGGAAGCACTATCTTCATCTTTTTTCTTTTTTTTATCTTTCTTATTCATCTCCCGCCATTGAAGAAAAAAACCTTGATTTTGTTTCTACAATCAAGATTTTCGTTAGAGCACCTCGCAATGGTGATAATTAGGCATTCGGGTGATTTTCTATAGTTTGCCAGATCTCAAACGCAATCAGGGTTTCGCATAAGAATGATGGAGATTAATGTATCTTTTTCTAAAAGATAAAAATAACTAGATTGCTTAGTAATTTTCTTTTTTATCAAATGATTCAGTGACCATAGGATTTGCGGTGGCAATTAAAACAATCCTGAATGTTTGATGCTGGATAAATTATAAACTGGATATATACATCCAGTATAAAGAATCAAGTATCCAGCATCTCATCCGCTCGAAGTGCACTTATTTTATTAGGAGTGTATCATAAAAATGTCTGAAAAGGAAGATTTAATTAATCTTTTTTGCTCTCTTCCATCGACGGTGGAACCACCACCATTGGGTAGGATAGTGTTTTATGTAGGATTCAATCAGCTTAGTAAGTTTGGCAGTGTTTTGGAGGATATCGTTCTCCCTATTTTCAGTACTATTAAGCTTGAATGGTTGTTTTATAATGAGCTTATGGTGGTTTAAGGCATCCCTTATCATAAACATGGGAATGATGGGAGCACCTGTTCTCATGCTGAAAACCACTGGCCCTTTGAAGGTAGGAACCAGCCAGCCAAAAAAATCGACCCAAAGATCTTGAGAAGAAGCATTCTGATCAATCTGGAGAAAAAGGATATTGTTTCTTTTCAAGGCGGCTAATGATTTTGCGACACACATCGTGCGAGGTTTATCAGATATTGAGTCTAGACCAAATTTTGTTCTTAAATCTAATAAAGTTTTAGCTAATATTTTATCCTTAGGGTCGCGAGCAATGAGAGAGAAGCGGTAACCCTCTAAGACTAGTCTAGGACCAATGATGGGGAAGTTCCCCATGTGAGCACTTAAAGCCACTATGCCTTTCCCTTGGCTCAATGCGTTATCCAGGTGTTCTAATCCCTCGATACTTACGATCTCTTTTAAAAAATTGGGATCAGTACAAGCGAGTTTAGCTACCTCCAGTGCATTCTTTACTGTATCACGAAATATGATTTTCACGATTTCATAGTATTCTCTCTCTGTTTGTAAGGTGCCGAAGGCTATTCTTAAATTGTTGTAAGCTATCTGTTTGCGCTTTTTCATCAGATAGAAACCTGCTCTTCCAATAATCCCAGCAAGACAGTAAAGATACTTTAGGGGAATCCATTGCGCCAGTCGGAAGGCAATGGAAGCTCCTATCCGTCCCCAGAGATAGATAATTCTTTTTCTCAAATAAGGTTTCTTGGCCCTCTTGTCCATTTTCTTACTTATCTAATAGTTGTATGAAAGTGAACTGAGTATATCTCCTATTTCCCTTTCATTGTCAACTCATTTTATAGCGTATTGTTAATATTTTAGAAAAAAATTGATTTATATAATTTAAAATTTTTAGAAAAAATTTCTTGACTTTATTTATACCTATGATATGAGGGATTTTACTATTAAAATCTACTATGAAAGGGGGGAAGGTGATCAAAGTGAAATAAAGTAAACTATAACACAATAGTGAAAGGAGGGAAAAGATGAAATTATCCAAGTTTCTCACATTAATTTTAGTACTTACTTTTTTCTGTTCATTTTGTGTGGTCCTTTCATCCTTTGCTGCTGAAGAAGCTGCTAAGACTGCTCCCGAAAAACCAGCTTTATCTGGAAAAATCAATATCAATTCTGCTACTGTAGAACAATTGGAGATGTTACCACGTATTGGTACGAAAACTGCTCAATCTATTATTGAATATCGCACTCAGAATGGACCCTTCAAAAAAATAGAAGATCTTACTAATGTTAAGGGTATTGGTGTGAAAACACTCGATGAGTTGAAGAGTTATATCATTTTGGAGGGTGACACAACCTTGAAGCGAGAGTAGGTGTAGGAGTTTTTTGAATCTCATATTCTTTGTCGATAGATAAAAGGCAGAGATACACATCTCTGCCTTTTAATTTTTACCCCATTAGAAAGAAAGCCCCGTCTTTTATGTCGGGTTTCATACTGTTAAATGACTTTGTTTGAAAGTATGAGGTTTTGAGAGACCAATTAAAAAAGAGAGCACTAAGTTTTGACAGGGTTTAAAGCCCTGTCCAAAATTTCTAAAGGAGTTTACCTTCCTGTATGACCAAACCCTCCATCATTCCTTTTAGTGGGAGGTAATTCCATGGATAGCTCTAAATGAGCTTGGTAGACTTTATTGATGATCATCTGTGCAATGCGCTCACCCCTTTTTACTATAAAGGGGGTTCCCCCCAGATTGATCAGTATGATTCCTACTTCTCCCCGATAATCGGCATCTATGGTTCCTGGTGTATTAAGAATGCTGATCCCGTGTTTTATGGCTAGTCCACTTCGGGGGCGGATTTGTGCCTCAAAGCCAAGTGGCAGAGCGATACTAATTCCTGTTGGGATAAGCTTGATGTCGCCAGGTCTTAGCGTGGTGTCTTCTTTAACCGCAGCATAGAGGTCCATCCCTGCAGCGTTAGGAGACATATAGTGTGGTAGGGGTATGTCCTCATTTCCTGAATATTTTTTGATCGTGACCCTGACCTTTTCCATAGGAATCTATGTGGAGGTGGTGGTTTTGATGGAAAAGAGCCCCTCATTGCGGTGTTGCCAAAGGCAACCGAAGTAATCATCTTAGTTTGTTACCGCCTATAAGATTCCTTCGTCGCAACGTTCCCCGCAATGACATGTAACTCTTTTTGTGCTCTCACTACTATGTATTCTACCTGCTTTTCATAACTCATTCAGTTTTGTGTTTCTCTATCCTCTTTTTCTCTTCCTCCATCGCCTTTCTCCCCGCTTCGATAGCTGCCAAGAGTTCAGCTTTCTTTTCCTTAGTTAGTTCGATTCCTTCTTCTATTATTTTATCTGTTGTTTCCTTAATCTCTTCGATCAGGTGGTCAACGTTTTCTCTGATACTTTCAGTTAAATGTCGAGCCTTTCTTTTTGCTTTTTTGGTTTGAATCCTCAAGTATTGACGGGTCTTTTCACCGCTCAAGGGCGTATAGAGCATTGATATCCCTGCCCCAATCAAGCCACCAGCTAAAAAAATGAGTAAAGACCTTGATCCATCCCTTTCTTCAGTCATGTAGATCATCCTCCTTTCAAAAATAGGTGAGAAACATGTTTTTCTGAGTAACTTATATACTATATAATATATCCATTTTCATTTCTAGTTTTTTATGCTTTGCTGATGTGGGCTAGTTGCTCAATCTAAATTGGGTTTCAATACTACCCACGATTTCCTTTAAATGATTTTTAATAACAGGATGGTGATAAGTGTGGAGTTTATCTTCCTCTTTTCTAGTTACTATTTCTAATTGCCTCAAGGTTTCAATAATAACGGGATGCATTGCCCTGTTGTTTCCATCTTCGATCTTTATGGCTACTCCCCATCCTTGTTCCATTAGGCTCATGGCATACCCCCCTTCAGCCCCCGTTTTGGCAAATACTTTCTTACCTAAAACTCTCATGATATCAGTGCAGATTCTTTCATCGCCTGCAATCATTTCAGGATGAGTGAGGGTTGCATCCATCAATCGATAGATGGCTTGATCAGAGGTGGATGTGAGCTTAGCGTAAGATCTGGCAAGGTGTTTAAGAGGGATAAAAAAAACCGGAACACCACAGCCGTCTATTCCTATTCCAATTTCTTCAACAGGTACTTCTGTCATAGATGAGACAGTTTTCAGTATAAGATGCTGTACCGGATGATCTTTACTGATGTAGTTATCCAGTGACCATCCCTGATGAACACTGATAGTGAGCATAGCTGAGTGCTTCCCTGCACAATTATTGTGCAAGACAGAAGGTTTCTTGCCTTCTTCCTGCAGTCTCTTAGCTGTTGCGCGATGTGAGGGGGGGTGAACTCCACACTGCAGGGAACGTTCGTTCAAACCGATTTTACCCAGAATATACTTTATCAGGTTAACCTGAAAGTCCTGACCATTCAAGGAGCCACTCATAATAGCAAGCTCGGCAGGTGTAAGACTAAATGTATCTGCAGCACCTGTGGTGATGACGGGGAGGGCTTGAAGTGGCTTAGCACAGCTTCGCATACAGATTTTAAAATCAGGATCTCCTAATTGATAGAGTATCTCGCCTTTTTTATTTACTACTACAATATGACCCCTATGGATACTCTCGATCTGATTTCCCCGAAGTACCTTAACGAGTATTTCTGACATAGACTGTTTTCTTCCTGGAGATATTAGATCTCTTGGCGATAACGATCAAAGTAATTGAGGACCTTTTTCACATAGTGTTGGGTTTCTTGATAAGGAGGGATATCTTCATATTTTTCAACAGTTTTAGCTCCGGCATGGTAGGCAGCGAGGGTCAAGGAAATGTCATTATTGAATTGTTTTAATAGTCGCTTTAAATATCTAACTCCTCCATCAATGTTCTCCCTAGGGTGAAATGGATCGTAAACTTTAAGATCATTAAGGGTTTTAGGCATCAATTGCATCAGTCCTTGAGCCCCCTTTTTAGAAACTGCATAGGGATTGAAATCAGACTCGGCCTTTATCACTGCCTTAACTAGAGCAGGATCAACGTCGTATTTTTGAGAAATCTCTCTGATGAGCCGATCATAGCGTGTTGGACTACTATTTCTAAGCCTGCTCCTCTCTCTTCTGAATAGTCGATATCTAGGGCTATTAGGAATGTTGGTGAAGTGGATTGTTCCCTTTTCATCAACATAGCGATAAATGTCTGCACTAGTAAGAGATGGCAGGTATAATAAAGACAATACCACTACTATGCAGGAGATGTATATATATAGTTGTTTTAATGCTGGCACTTTCATATTAGAGGAACTTTTTTAGTAAAAGTTGAGTTTATGGGTGGTCAAACCCATTTATTAGTAGTCGCTCAAAATCTTGGGGATTTCAATCAATTAAAGATTAATCGTCAGGCTTAAAGAAAAGTACTATCGTACAAGTTTATTTTAAATTTTACACTTTGCAATTTTCATTTCTCTGTTCAAAATTCCACTGAATTTTGAGTAGATACATTTAATATGTATAATCGTATATGTTGGAAAAAAACTTTAAAATTTTAGCAAAAGAATCAGTGTTATTTGTTTTATCTTCTTAATACCTCAATCATCTGATTATGAATTATGCCGTTGCTGGCAACGATTTCTTTGTCATAGATGCTAAAATTTTCTCCCTTAAAATTGCTCAGGTTTCCACCTGCTTCTGTTACAAGCAAACTCCCTGCTGCAACGTCCCAAGGGAAAAGCTTTTGCTCCCAGAATCCATCAAATCTTCCTGTTGCGGTATAACAGAGATCAAGCGCCGCAGAACCATCTCTCCTTACCGCCTGAGTTTTCAACAAGAAGTTACGAAAATGGAGGATGTTACTGTTCATATCGTTCCTTACATCATAGGGGAAGCCTGTGCAGAGAAGGCTTTGGTTTAACTGTTGAGTAGATGATACCTTGATCGCCTTTCCGTTTAGATAAGCCCCTTTCCCTTTCTCTGCGGTGAAGAGCTCCTCCCTCACAGGATCATATACTGTAGCGTAGATTACCTCTCCTTCATGTTCGATGGCAAGTGAAATGCAGAAACAGGGATAGCCATGGGCATAATTGGTGGTGCCATCAAGCGGGTCGATAATCCATTTAAAAGAAGAGCTTTCCCCACTATCACCTGTTTCCTCGGCAAGCATACGGTGATCAGGATAACTATCTTTGATGATACCCATGACTACTTCTTCTGACCGTCGATCTGCTTCAGTTACCAGATTAATTTCTCCTTTATAATCGATAGATTGCACTTTACCAAGGTATTCCATAAGGATAGCTCCTCCTCCTTTTACTGCTTTTAATGCAATCCTTTTTAACTCCTCTTCAATCATTAATTAAACAGTGTAGAAAATTCCTTTTTTGGATGCCAAGATTGTAAGAAAAAGTTGTTGCGAATTGTATCTGCGTGCAGGCCTCAGTAAGTTTGATTGTTTTCTTAGTGTAGTTAAGAACTTACCCCGTGAAATAATAGCAACTTATCTTTAATTTATATATCTCTTTTATTAATGTGCACCTTAATACTACCGAGCAGGATTTTACCTCTGCTTACAACAATATCATACTCATAACCTTTTTTATCCAAAGAATAACTCTTCAATAGAGTGTTATCTAACAAAATAGATTTACCTCTGTCCTCTCCACTACCTTCACCAGAGAACCCTTTAAAATTCACCTTAATTCCATAATTATCAGAAACATTTGTTTTAACATCCACGATCTCTATTCTATCATCGTAATAAGTCTCTATCACCTCATGAGGGGCGTAACACATTTTTGTACCCCCATTTAACTTAACAACGAGATAGTCTAATTGAGGCTCAACGAAATCAATCCAGATCTCACCAATCCTTTTATTATTCATTGTAATAACAATGGGGTACTGCTTGCCTAATCCCCCTTTAGAATACTTTTGCCAGAAATCTTTTGAGGTATCAATCAGATAACCCCGATCCTCACCGGTGTTGTTCAATTTGTTGCCAACAAATCCTTTAAAATTAACATTAACTACATCCTGATCTGAGAGATTGGTGATAACAACATCTATAATTCTCAAAAGATCCCCTCTTACCACCTTCATATGCTCACCTTTTTTGATTACCCTCTTGACTTGATTTTTCTCAATGATGAGATAGCGCATCAACGGTGAGACAGAAACTTTCGTCACCGGATACTTCGGTTTCTCCTGATCTAGCACAATAGAAACCTCACCACAGTGATATTTATCCTTTTTAACGATGATCTCAGTTGGCTCTGTGATTTGTAAGCTTTTCCGATAGTCATTGCTGTTTCCCACTCTTAAGATATCAACAGATAACCCCCGTTCATAATTAGCCTCGATGTGAGATACCTCAACGCGATCCCCCTTTTTAACAAAAAGAGTTTGCTTATTGTAGACTACCAAGGGGTTAGCTTTATTAACAGTAACTACAAGGTATTCTAATTTAGGAGGATCGAGATAGATTTTAGGATTCTCAGGGATAATGCCAAATTCCTTCATAAAAGCGTTGATGATCATAGTCTGTAACTTTACTCTCAATATATAGGAAGGAATGCCCTTGGATGTCTCAATCCCAAAGGCTGGTATTTCATGGTGGGTGAGGGCATAGTAGGTTGCAGATTTACGCTGTTCAACATGAATGGTATTAGGTTCAGCTGTACGATGATTGTTAAAGCGGAAATGGTAGTCTTGATTGTCTATCTGGGAGTTAACTGTTTTGCATACCTTTTTCGCTAAATCACCAAGATAGAGAATTTTATTCTTCTCGGCATAATACTGGTCACAGTCGGCAATGATTGATTGACCATACCTCTTGGGATTACGAAGATCACTCTCCCACTTTTCGGAATAAAATCCCGAGCCATCATGTAAATTCAGCAGGTAATCACTTTCAGCGATCAATTTCTTAAGCACGTTTACAATTTTATTATCATTGTCTTCTTCAGAAAAATCAGCAAACTTCCTGTTCATGTCTCCCTTGACTCCCCTCTGATTTCTCACAATGGAGTAAAAGTTCGCCCTTGGTACCACGATCAGATTTCCCTTCTTAAGAGACATATCCACATAGAGATCAGCTGCCAGATAACCTCCTGGCTCATTTCCTTGAATACCACCGATAATTAACAAGGTTTTCCCCTTCTCCACTCCATAGATTTTGTAAACATTCAGCTCGTATTCAGTTCCTTGGAAATAGGTAATATGCTGAGTGGAAGAGAAGGAAAAATCTGGAAAGAGTAGTAAGAGCAGGAGGCAAGAGGAGATAATTTTTGATAGACATAAGAGAGATGAAGAAAGGATACACATGAGTAGAGTCCAATACCTTATGTTTGACCTACATCTTACTAATCTTTTTATCACTGAAAGTGGTAACTATCAAAAACTTAATTAATTATCTAAGAAAATCCTTCTATATGCAATCAATTATTTTAATAAGGTGTTCTCGGGTAGGAGGAAATGGCAGGGAAAAAAGTCGGTTATTTCTCAAGTTATGCTTAAAAAGGCATCTCATGAGTTGTAATCCATTTGGAGAATCTTTTCAATGTTAAAACCTTGCTTTAATATTAGTTCGCCCTCAGTGGAATAGACCATAATCATAACCTCATTAAATTTCGGTCCTATGCTTGGCTGATTGATACGAGCCTTAATCGGCCTCAAGTACTTGATAGCAAAACTTAAGCCCTCTTGATAATCAACCGGGGCACCATTCTTAAACTCTATGTGGGGAAATACTCCATACACGGGTGGTATCACGTCCTCATTCCCTCCCACAATAGTGATATAACCACTGATGTGCCTGTGCCTCCTATCTTTATTGACTAAATTAAAAGATAGTTCAAAATCCAGCTCAAGGTTTAAACTCTTCACCTGAAAATCATCAATTCCTACTAGTGAGTTGTCGATCACCGTAGACTCGGGTTTCAGTTTCAAGGACTCATTGGAAAAACCACTGCTGTAAAATGAAGATCCCTGCCCATTCATACTGCCGGCATATAACCTTCGGTAAATAATATTATCAGCCCACCTCTTATAGTGCCTCGCCTCCTTAATCTCCTCTCTCATCTGCTCCATTTCGGATTCCATACTACTAACCTTTTTTACTAGTACCCTTTTCTTATAGCGGAGATTACCATATTGAAAGATAAAAAATATCAATAATACATTCAATAAAAAAACAAGGGATAGAGAAGCGATTAATTTACCCGTGGTTATATTGAATGATAAAATCCTTCCTGTCTTCTTAAAGATAATAGTTAAAAAATTGTCTTGTATACTCATGGCAACCCCCCGAATGATCTAATCTAAACAATAAATCATCTACAGAGGTTTCCACGCTTCACTCACTATATACCATTTCCCCTCTTCTTTTTTTAGAAGTAAGGTTTTTAAACCTTCATCACTATAACGATCAGATCGATAGCGCTGGAGAAAAGAAACCTCTGCCTCCTTGCCTCCACCTTTAATACCTATTTCGGCACTCGTTATATTTACTTTAATAGTTTTATATCTCTTACTAAGAGAACGTTTATGCTTTTCCCACTCCTGCTTAT
>SMTZ1_10008743_pt1 | contig 10118 bp, 9 predicted proteins | sample DeeMarSWOR136_30_FD_25667 | JGI IMG/M metagenome (IMG submission 25667)
GAATCAGCATCGCAATTAGAACAAGACTCTCAGACCCCATTACGCAACGAGGCCGTCGCCATTCTGACCAACTAGTTCTGCATATTCGTCACTTGAGTACAGCTGAGTGATCCTTTCCACAGCGGCAAAGAGCAAACTGAATAACCACAGTTGACATTTGATCTTATGATGCACATGAGCAACGAAGATTACTCCAAAGACAGGCTCTGGCCAATACTGATTGAAACATCTCACGCCCTAGTCATGTTTGCGCATCATAAGGCATATGTGAGGGAGGTTCTTCTGAATGAAAAACCAGACATGAAGCCGGCTGAGCTAGCTCTCAGACTCAGCATCCCCCTAGGTGAGGCAATCGTGATTCTCCACGAGCTTGCAGAGTCTAAAGGTAGGAATGAGGCTCAGATCTGACAACCTGGGGAGGCAGCTACTGCACAACGTATCTATATGCCAGGTGTATTCCGGCTGTTGGGCTCTCTCTTATTATCCGCAAAATGTCCCCTGGTCTGGCCCCTATTGCCTTCACAGCTGGATCTGACGCCTTGATTTGGGGCAACTGGAATGGTTTGACTCTATATTGCGAAAGTATCTGCCCCTTCTCTTCCGAAGTCAAGATCTCATGCTTAGGGACGAGTTTGTGCTGGAAAATGTCGAACGATGGGAAGGTTCTGGGAAGGAGTTCTATCTTACTCTTCTTCGCCTGCAATTTGGCAGCATGCGTGTACTTTCCACTCGTGACTATGATGCCTCTCTCGACACCTTTATCCTCCATGGTCTTCTGCAATTCCTTAACAACTGCAATTCCCACAGTGCCTTCCTCAGGGATACACCATATTAAGGCTCTCTGATTATTCCTCCGAGTCCTCACAAGATAGCTCGTTCTACCATCGGTTTCTTCCTTCTTGGAAAGTCTGTAGCCTCTCAACTTGATCAGCACATTTACCTTACGTTCCTCCAAGCTCCCTTCAACGTTCAGATCTTAAGCCCCCTCTTGGGAACAGTCGAAACCAAATAGAAAGATTAACGCTTAAACTTTACGCTCGATGAAAAAACTGAAAAGCCAGTTCTCAGCTTCTCACTATCCAAACCAAGGATGCGTGCAAATGTTCCGAGAGTTCGCGAAAGAGGCCTTAGACAAAGCAGAAGGAATGAGAGCTTCATACGCAGACATCAGAACAAGCGATATTCTCAATGAAATTCTAACAGTGAAAGACGGCGAACCCGAAACAGTCACCCAACTGCAAAGAGGGGGATTTGGGATCAGAGTAATCGCAGACGGAGCATGGGGCTTCGCAGGCTCCATTGACATAGATCAAGATGAAGTTAGAAGAACTGTCGAGAGGGCAGTCAGTGTCGCAAGAGCAAGCGCTTTGCTGAAAAGAAGAGACGTATCACTGGCTCCTCAAGATGCTCAAGAAGACCACTACGTCAGCAGCTTCAAGAAAAATCCATTTGACATCCCCTTAGAGGAGAAGCTTGAGGTGCTCATGCAAGCCTCCAGGACCATCAAGGGACAGTCCCAGCTGATCAGAGCTGCCTACGCGCACTATCGAGGATACCGTGAGAACAAGCTCTTCATGAGCACTGAGGGTGCAAAGATTGATCAAGAGATAGTATGGTGCGGCGGGGGAGTATCCGCCATCGCTGTGAAGAACGGAGAAATGCAGACAAGATCCTACCCTGCCTCCTTTGGAGGCAACAACGCCACAGAAGGATATGAATTCTTCGAATCATTATCCCTGATCGACCATGCAGAAGACACGGGCAAGGAGCTGTTACGGATCTTCGAAGCCGAAAAATGTCCATCTGGAAAGGTAGATCTCATCCTTACTGGAGACCAACTCGCCCTGCAAATACACGAGAGCTGCGGACATCCGACAGAACTTGATCGAGTACTCGGGACAGAAGCAGACTTTGCTGGAACAAGCTTCCTCACACCCGAAAAGCTCAGAAGCTTCCAATACGGATCAGAACTGGTTAACATAGTAGCAGACGCCACAGTACCTCATGGACTTGGCACATTTGGCTATGACGACGAAGGGGCAAGGGCCAAACAGATACACCTCGTCAAGGATGGTGAGTTTGTAGGATACCAGAGCTCTCGAGAGACTGCAGCTGAACTCAGCCTGGGAGAGAGCAGTGGAGGAATGCGTGCAGATTCACCACTCGCCCTACCAATCATCCGAATGACGAATATCAATCTGCTGCAAGGAGATTGGGAAGCCGAAGAAATAGTCAAAGACACGAAAAACGGCGTCATGATGATGACCAATCGATCATGGAGCATTGATGACAAGCGCATAAACTTCCAGTTTGGCACAGAAGTGGGATGGAATATAAGAAATGGAAGCAGAGAGAGCTTAGTCAAGAATCCTACGTATATGGGCGTGACCCCCAGATTCTGGGGATCGTGTGATGCTGTAAGTAGAGACGACTGGAAGATGCATGGGGTGCCAAACTGCGGAAAAGGTGTACCAGGCCAGGTCATGTTTGTGGGTCACGGTTGCGGAACAGCAAGATTTCGCGGTGTCCGAGTAGGCCTAACATAGAGGTGAAAGAAGTGGCAATAGATAGACTGTTGGACATAGCTGACAAAGCAGTAAAGCTGGCAACCAAACTGAATGTTGACCAAGCCCAAGCCTCAGCGTTCATACACGACACCGGTTTGACTCGGTACGCCAACTCACAGATACACCAAAACGTTGTAGTCAAGAATGGCGGTCTTCTAATCAAGGCGATAATCAGCAATCAGATTGCTACCATAAGAATAAGCACTCTCGAAGAAAAGCAGGTCGAAAAGGCTGTGATTCGGGCATCAAGGATCGCCAAAGCTTCACGTCAAAACAGAGATTTCAAGAGCCTACCTGATCCGGAACCTTGGAATCCCATTGAGAAGAGTTTTAACCAGGAAACAGCAGACTGCTCACCCCGGCAAAGGGCAGAAAAAGCCAAGGAAGCAGTGGAAACTGCTCATTCAATATCATCCAACATTAAGGCCGTCGCAGGATACATCTCAACCAGCTCAGTGACGTATGCCATAGCCAACTCTCTTGGTGTGTCAGCAGCAACGAAGCTCTCCACAGCCATAATGAAGACCACGGCCATCTCAAGATCAGGATCCTCTGAAGGATTCGGAACTGCAGAGAAGTACTCTAGAAACATCAAGGATATCAAGCCTTCACTCTTGGCAAAGGAAGCCTCAGAGAAAGCCGTTAAAAGCCTAAGTCCTGTCAGACTGTCTCCTGGTGAGTATCAGGTAGTGTTGTCTCCCTTGGCCTTTGCCACACTTCTGACATACATGGGCTACATAGGATTCTCAGCAACTCCATACCAGGAGGGGAGATCGTTTGTCAAGTACTGTCTCAATGAACAGGTCTTTGACGAGAAGCTCAACGTCAAGGATGATGCAAGGGATCCCAAGACATTGTACGCTGCGCCATTCGACGGCGAAGGGGTCCCCAAGAGACCTGTGCAGCTGATACAGAAAGGAACAGTCACTGAGGAAAGCATATGCCACAACTCCTTCACTGCAGGGAAAGAGAACAAGAGGAGCACAGGGCACGCCGTCCCCCCGATCAGTGAGTTCTTCACAGAGAGACCTCTCCCATTCAATGAGACTGTAAGTCCATGCCACTCTAGTACGGAAGAGGAAATCGCCGAAACAAGAGAAGGGATATTCGTGACTACCTTTCATTACGTCAACCCAGTTGAACCCACAAAGGTCATCCTGACAGGCCTAACTAGGGATGGAACCTTCCTCATCGACAAAGGAGAGATCTCGAAACCGATCATGAACATGCGGTTCACCGACAGCATGCTCTCAGCCTTGAAGAACATACCATTGATCAGTCGAGAACTGGAAACTGTTCAGTACACAACTGTCCCTTCAATCAAACTGGAGAAACTCAGATTCGTAGGCGTGTCCGCCTACTGATTCCCCTTTTTTTCTTGAAAAGATAGAACAGTTTCATAGTCACCAAGAGGACTGAAGGACCCTCACACTCGGAGCAAGACTTCCTCAACGTACGGCTTCATGATCTCTGCAAAATGAGAGATTACATCGTCAGCGTATGACTCGACAGTGTTGAAGGTTTTGTCCAGAGTGTCTCCGGGAACAAACTTCTGGAAGACGAAACGCATTCCCCCCTTCACGATCTCACCTATCTTGTCAATGTCCCCCTCGTCAACGAAGCCCGGGACAACTGTGGCTCTAAATTCATATTCGACATCTGAACCCTTAAGAATCTCCAATGTACGCAGCAGATCTTCCGTATTTTTTGCTCCTAAGCGCTCATATTTAGAGAGTGAGGTCTTCACGTCTACGGCAACGTAATCTACGTACGGTATGCAGTCTCTCAACACGTTTGGAAAGAAACCATTCGTGTCAAGTTTGATTGTAAGACCTATCTTCTTCACCTTCATCAGGAACTTCGGCAACTCCTTGTGGATACTTGGTTCCCCTCCAGTGACGACTACAGCTTCAACATATCTCGTTCGCTCTCTTAGAAGCTGGAGCACAGCCGCCTCGTGAAGAAAGGGGGGTCTAGGATTCAAGACTATCCTCCAGTTGTGGCAGAATGGACAACGCAAGTTACAGCCGGGAGCGAAAAGCACTGTGGCTATTCTACCTGGGAAGTCATTAAGACTTGTCTTCTGAACACCACTGAACTTCATACAAGACACTTAGACGCGTACTGTTGTCAGAATCTCAGATCTACCAAAGTTTCTGCGTATTGCAAATTCTGCCTGCTTTCCGTCATTCCACTGGTCAGTCGGCCTCAAGTAACCCACAACCCTTGAGTATACTTCGCATCTTCGCCCACATTTGGGACATTGCTTATGTTCTCCAGATACATATCCATGGCTTGGGCAGACACTGAATGTAGGCGTCAAGGTGAAGTAGGGAAGATGAGAGTTCCATGCAACTTTCTTGGCAAGTTCGGCTGCTGCCTTCCACGAGTAGATCCTCTCACCAAGATAGATGTGGAAGACTGTTCCGCCTGTGTAGAGGGTCTGCAAGTTGTCCTGGTGTTCCAGAGCCTCAAATAGGTCTAGCTCACAGTCGACTGGAAGCTGCGAGGAATTCGTGTAGAATGGCTCAACACCTTCAGAGAGGTACTTCTCATTTGCGACAGTGATGTCATGATGTTTACTCTTATCGATTCGTGCAAGTCTGTAGGAGGTTCCTTCTGCGGGCGTTGCCTCTAGATTGTAGATGCTTCCAGTCTGCTCTTGGAAGTCCACTAGTCTGCTGCGCATGAACTCAAGCACCCTGGCTGCAAACTGCAATCCTTCTGGCGACTCTATGCCGTGACCTAAAAGGTTAAGCAAAGCCTCGTTCATGCCGACTAGACCGATCGTAGAGAAGTGGTTTCTCCAGAAGCTTCCTGAACTATCCTTTATGCGAGTCAGATATCGTCTAGAGTATGGGTATAACCCGTCGTCTGTGAATCTCTCCAAAACCTTTCTCTTTGTCTCCAGACTTTCCTTCGCTATCTCCATCTTCCCGCCCAGCTGTTCGAAGAACTCGTCTTCATCCTTTGTTAGATATCCAATTCTTGGAAGATTGACTGTAGTCACGCCTATGCTGCCTGTAAGCGGGTTCGCCCCAAAGAAGCCGCCTCCACGTCTTCGCAGCTCCCTGTTGTCTATCCGAAGGCGGCAGCACATGCTTCTGACGTCTTCAGGTCTCATGTCACTGTTTATGAAATTCGAAAAGTAAGGGGCGCCATACTTGGCCGTCATCTCAAAGAGCTTCTCTGAGACCGGTGATTCCCAGTTGAAGTCCTTCGTAATGTTGTACGTAGGTATGGGAAACGTGAACACACGTCCCTTTGAGTCTCCATTATACATAATCTCCGCGAAAGCTGAGTTAAATGCATCAAGCTCGTTCTGCATGTCGCCATATGTTTGATCCTTCAGTTCTCCCCCAACGATAACAGGTTCGTCCTTCATGAAGGGTGGGACAGTAAGATCCAACGTTACGTTTGTGAAGGGTGTTTGGAAACCTACACGCGTTGGCACATTCATGTTGAAGAAGAATTCTTGAAGCGCCTGCTCAACTTCCTTCTCCTTCAAACCATCGTAATGTATGAATGGGGCTAGATACGTGTCGAAGTTGCTGAATGCTTGTGCTCCTGCCGCTTCACCTTGAAGTGTGTAGAAGAAGTTCACTATGTGTCCAAGAGCGGTCCGGAAATGCTTGGCAGGCACACTCTCAATCTTCCCAGCTACGCCACCGAATCCATAAAGGAGTAGATCCCCGATGTCCCATCCAACGCAGTATGGGCCTAGGACACCGAGATCATGAATGTGCAGATCACCAGAGAAGTGAGCACCTGCGATCTGTGGAGGGTAGATCCTTGTGATCCAATATTTCGCTATGACAGTAGATGAAAGGTAGTTATTCAGTCCCTGGAGAGAGTAGCTCATGTTTGAGTTCTCCCGAACTCGCCAGTCTTGGACTTCCAAGTATTGATCTACCATGTCAGCTGAACTCAATAGTGCGGCTAGTTCACGTATGTCTTGCTGCTGCTTTCTATAGAGAATGTAAGCCTTGGCTGTTCTTGCGTGCCCGTTCTCGATTAGAACTTTTTCAACCAGGTCCTGAATCTCTTCAACAGTGGGAACGCCTTCTTCGCCAAAATGCTCCCTGAGCACTGTAACGACTTGGTCACTCAACCTTTTTGGCGAACCACGGTCCTTGCCCCCAACAGCCTTAGCCGCCTTCCAGATGGCCTTTTCAATACGTTCCTGATCGAAGGGCTCAAGTCTTCCATCACGTTTTCTGACGAACTTCAAGTTCTCACCTCCTGGAGTACACGTCGAAAGTCTTCAGGCTCCTCAAAACTTCGGTGTACAGACGCAAATCGAATGTACGCTACTCTGTCCAAGTTCTTTAAGTGCCTCATGACAATCTCTCCAATCTTCTGAGAAGATACCTCCTCCTTTCCCTTCATCATCGGAACCTGCCTTACGCTTTCAGCTAGATTCCTAATCTCCTCCATAGTCACAGGCCTCTTCTCACAAGCCTTCTGGAGACCTCTCACAATCTTGTTCAGATCAAAACGCTCTATTCTCCCATCCTTCTTCCGAACCATAAGCTCCACAGATTCAATATACTCGTAAGTAGTGAAACGCCGTCCACAGCCCAAGCATTCCTTTCGTCGTCTAGTCGCATTGTTCTGTGAATCCCGTGTTTCGAGTGTCCTTATACTCTCAGACCCGCAGGATAGGCACTTCATTTTGGTTTCCTCTACAATTGATCGACGTGGGCGCGTATTGCGCGTCTAGCGTCTTTGTCGCAAAACAAGCACTAAGTCTAGTGCTTGAGTATATAAAGCCTTTACACAGCCACGTGAGAATAACGGATTCGCTTGTCCTGAGAGTCATGTAAGACGTAAACATGGCCAAACAAAAACAGCAAATCAATTCTGGGCTTTGAACCTGAAAAGGGAAGAGAAACCGACACTCGTAGTGTGGTTAAAACTCTGGCTCCAACGATCCTCCAGGCATCAACGCTGCGGGTATCCGTTGTGGTGAGGGTTTGCTGATTCCAAGGTCACAAGGTTTATTAAGTATCACTATATACGAAACAATGGTGTTTAGACTTGGGCGGAGCCTCCGAACGTGATTGTAAGGAGAGATTGAACAGAGTAAGAGAGAGACTCAGCAAGCGAGCAAGTGATGTACGAAAAGACTTTGAAAAAATCGAGAAGATGAAAGTAGAAGCACTCAAAAAGACCGAAGAAGTGAGACGAAACGCAGAGAAAGATATCGATGGGATAGAGAAGGAGATCACCAAATCCAAAGACTTGGCCCCAGAATCTAAAGAAAGACTTCGATCAGAGATTCTGATACTGAGAGATGAGATCAAAGAGAGATACACCGGCCTGAAGACGAGAATCTCTGAAACCATGATACCGACATACGCATGACAACCGAACTAGAGCGGAACAAGCTCATGGGCAAACCGCGAAATCGAACCGGGCAAACCGCAGCCTCATAACAGGCCACACTTGCTGACCCTAGTTGCTGATCTCAACCATCTTACAGAGCAGCAGACTTGATAGATGACAAGATGCTTGGATCTTCTACGTGTCTGCAGAAAGGTGGCCAAATCCATACCAGTTCAGAAGATTTGTCCGTCTGTCAATCTGGACCCTGTTACGTGAAGATTGTTTCTAGAGGTTCTTGAATCCAGAGGGCGAGCACTTTGACTTGGTTCTAGCGTAGAAGAAGAGTTTTGAGAGGGCGCTTGGGTAAACATACCCGTTGCGCGGGCGCCCAGATTGCAGGAAATTTGAATAGGCGGAACTCACAAGCACGAATCGGTTCTATGGAAATGGAGGAGTTGGGAGATCGCTGGATACCTTCTAGGACTTTCTGCTATGCGCTAGCTGCCCCTTTGTCTCGAGTTCTCTCACTCTTGTTTCAATGAACGCCGCCACTTTGTCTTGACTGAATTTCTTCTCCTCCTTCTGTTTCTCAAGCTCTGCTCTTATTGTCTTCAGGGTCCGGGCCACGTCAAATGGCTTCACTATGTAAGCGTCAGCTCCCTTGTTCACCGCGTCTATCGCATTCTGTAGCGTTGGGTATCCTGTCACTATGATCTTTCTCATCCTAGGTGTTGTTTCCCTAATTCTGGAGAGAAGTTCTGTTCCCTCCATGTCAGGAAGCCGAATGTCAATGAGAGCTACATTATAATATCTTCTCCTAGTCTTTGTGATTGCCTCTTTTACAGTGTCTGCTGAGTCGACAATGAACCCTTCATCTTCCAATATTGTCGTCAGAACCTTTCTTATGTTCTCATCGTCGTCAACGATGATGATTCTGGCAGTCTCACCCAAACCTTCTCACCTCCCTCTATCTTCTTTCTCATTGGAACGTTCACTGTGAAAGTTGTGCCTTTTCCAAAGGCTGTCTCAACATGGATGACCCCTCCGTGAGCCTCAATGATGCGCTTGCATATAGGCAACCCAAATCCCATTCCCTTGGCCTTTGTTGTGAAAAGGGGTGTCCAGAGCTTCTTCACTGTCTCTTTTGTCATACCTGCTCCGGTGTCTGAGAACTCGAACTCCATGCCCTCTTCCGATTTTCTACTTGTTACAGTCAGCGTTCCTCCTCGAGGCATTGCGTCAAAAGCGTTTCTAATAATGTTCACGAAGGCCCTCTTCATTTTTGCAGCGTCAACCTTGAGCTTCGGCCTTCTTGCTGTCAAGTTGACTATCTCGATATTTTCTGGAGTATCAACCATCATAAGTGTCTCGTTGGCCAGTGAGCGGGGATCGATCTCTACTAAATCTAGTTTCATTTCCTTAGAGTAGTCCAGAAGGTCGTTTATGATCTTGTTTGAATAAGTTATGTTTTTTTCTACGAGTCCAATCATGCCTTCGACTCTTTTCCTCTTATGGCCTACGTGCCTTCTCAGATAGTACGCCGCTCCGGCGATGCTTGTGAGGGGATTTCTTAGGTCATGGCCCACCATGCCCGCTAGCTCACCTATAACGGCTAATCTTTGGGCCTTGAGCAGGCGAGCTTGAGAATCGCGGAGCTCACGTGTTCTCTCCTCTACCTTTTGCTCAAGCAGCCCAGCATATGATTCCAGCTGCTTGCGAGCATTTCTCAAGCTCTCAATTAACTGAGCGTTCTCAATTATGATAGCCGCTTGGTGCAGGAAAATCTCTAGCACGCTAAGGGACTCAGAAGTCGGTCTTCGACCGTCTAATGGGTCGTCCATGCTCAAAATGCCGACTATTCTTCCCCCGGGAGTGCGAAGAGGGGCGTAAAGCATATCCTGAGGATGCCAGTCAACCATCTCCTCAGGTGAAAGCCTACTCGGGACCCCTGCGTACGTAGTCGCTTCACTTGGCGGAGTTTCTGGGGGGACTCCGTGGACATACCTCCGAACCCATTGGTCGCTCCAAGGAAGATAATAGAACTCTCCGATTCTGAATCGTTCGAAATTCCCGCCCAGCCTCTCACGCCAGACGTCTCCAGGCGCCTTTCTTGCGATCAAAATCTTGATCTCATCGCGCGTCAGACCTGATGTGACAAGATCCGTTCCTTCAAGGTTCTCATCTCTGAGTGAGATCACTATTCTTCGCCATCCTGATCTCCTG
>SMTZ1_10012091_pt1 | contig 10118 bp, 11 predicted proteins | sample DeeMarSWOR136_30_FD_25667 | JGI IMG/M metagenome (IMG submission 25667)
TCTCCCCCTTTCGATAGACCTTTCCGAAACCCACATCAAACAACGCTTCCTATCGATTCTGACGCACCCTGCCGAAAGGCCTTCCCGGGAAACGCACCCCCAGCTTGGAAGCTGATTTCTAGGCCTCCTTGTCCAAATCCCCTCCATCACCATACATACGTTTGGCCTTCGCCCGGTCGCCGATGATCGCCTGAACCACGTAGGCATTGTTGGGCGGGCAGCCGGGGACAAAATTCTTCCCCCGTTTCGCTTCGGGTACGCATTTCCCCACGGCGACCACCCGATCGGTTTGGGCAAAAGGGGGAATTTCCGGGTCTCCAGTAATGACCGTGACGCCCGGCAAATACATGAGCTGATCGGCATTCTTCATATCCACGATGGCGCTAAGCACCGTATTGCGGCACCCCGTGCAGGTCACCCCGGCGAAGATCAAGTTGAAGCCTTCCACTTTGACGGGGATATCCTCGCTGGAACGTAAAAACCGCCGGCGGACATTGTCGATCGGCTCCCCGACGACCTCAATCGCATCCAGCCGATAAACCCCCAGCCCCCGCCGGGCCCCATTCATCGTGAGCAACACTTCCTCGGGTTGAAAATCCATGACTTGGCCGCAGACGGAATCAACCGCCACCAGGTCCTTGCTGGCCAGGACAAGGTCCATCTCCACGGGCTTCCCGAATATGGGCCCCAATCCTTCCTGGCAATAGATCCCGTCAACGACAGCCAGGCGGGGTTTCACCGCCGACATAAGGTCGATGACCCCTTCAAAGAGCCCCTCTTGGTGCATGGTACGCTTGAATTTATCCGTGAGAAGTCCCTTGAGCTTCTTGATGGACAGGGTGATCTCAGTCTGATCGTGGGTCTTCATCTTCGGTATGGATACGATCACATCCGCTTCGACCACCGGTTGGAAGACCTCGATTTGCTTGAAGACGACTCCGTTGGGCACATTGACCGTGGCCGTCGGGGTCTTCTTGAGATCGATAATTTCGTAGCCATTCTCCTTCAAGGTCCTGTACCCCGAGCCGTCGATGACCTTCTGGGTATCCACACCGACGGCGGACGACTCGGCGATCAGCGCTCGGGCCCCTTTTGCCCGGACGATTTCGGCGACGGCTTGGGTGACCTCCGGCTGAGTGATGCAGCCCTTCTCTGTTTCGGTCGGTGGAGCCACCCAACTGGGATTGAGCAAAACAGTCTTCCCCGGCTTAAAAAGGTCATCTATTCCCCCGATGAGATCCAGGGACTTCTCCACCGCGGCACGGATTTCCGCATAGCCCGGTTTAGGGGTGGTTTTTACGATTGATACTTTCTCCTTGGACATTCCTTCCTCCTTTGCATTGAAACGGAGCACAGGGAGAGAAAGCTGAGACCCCAGAGCGTTTTCTCTGTTTTCTTCGCCATCTCTATGGTCTCATTTAGTTCCCATAGGAGCATATATACGAACATGTTTTTTCGATCTCCAGATCAAACTTGACCCCGGCAGGGATGACAACGGTTTCTCCTTTGGCGACTTTCTTCCAGTTCGAATTGGGGAGTCTGATCTTGAGGTTTCCGATCGTAACGGTGATCGTTTCTTCCTGATCGGTGCCGAAATTGTATTCCCCCGGGAGCATCACCCCCGCTGTGAAGCGTTGGCCTTCATACTCGGCGCCCAGGCTCTTCACCTTTCCTTCCAGATAGACATTCAGCTTGATTTCCATCGAAAATCCCCTTCCTCCTGTTTCCTCTTGCCAAAGGATTGATTATCAGGCTTGTCCAAGTCAGATTCCCCGCCGCAGAGCGGCTGGCTTGATGAGTTGGGCCGCCTCAAAGGCGGTCAATCGTTTAACCCAAACATCGCGCGAAAGCGCACCTGGTTGCCCTAATTTCAGAACTAGCCCTTCAATCCACCCGCTTCTTCTTGAAACTATCGAAATATTAATTTCGGCAGCCACAAGATCGTATCTGGCCAGATGATAAAAATGGCTAAGGCGACAGCCTGAATGCCGATGAAAGGCCAGGCCGCTCGGTATAGGTCATCCATCGTTACATCTTTTGGGGCGACGGAATATAAGTAAAACAAACTGTAGCCAAAGGGAGGACTTATATAAGCCATTTGCATCTGGACCATAAATAGGAGCGCGAACCATACCGGATCAAAACCAAAAGAAACCATAATGGAAGTAAAAAGCGGCGCGCAAATCAGAATAATCGCCACCGTTTCCAGGAGCATTCCCAGGATGAAAAGCATCACCTGGCTGGATATCAATACGCCCCATTTGCCCCCCGGCAGGAGGGTAAGGATGCTGCGCATGAAATGCTCACCGCCAGCAATGATGAAGACATTGGTAAAGGCGGATGCGGCCACCACAATCCAGCCTATGACTGCAGAGACGCGCATCGTGCTGATCGTTGCCTCTTTGAGAAGTTGCCAACTCATCCGTCTGAGGATGATGGCCGAGAATAGAGCACCCGCCACCCCCATCCCCGCCGCCTCGGTCGGGGTGGCGACGCCGGTAAAAACAGACCCGAGCACCATAAGGATGAGAATAAGGGGCAAAATGACTTGTTTGAGGGAGAGGAATTTTTCACGCCAGCTGGCTCTTTCCTCAAGGGGCAGCGCAGGGGCGAGACCTTCATTCAGGAAGCTCCGAATGAGAATATAGGAGATGTACAGGGCAACGAGAATCATCCCTGCAGCGATGCCTCCGGCAAATTGCTGTCCTACGGATACGTTGGCCACCAACCCAAAGATCACCATGAGGATACTGGGAGGAATCAGCTGTCCCAATGTTCCCCCGGTGAGCACTGTCCCCGCGGCCAGCCGTAAGTCATATTTATATTTCCTCATATTGGGCATAGCGACCAGGCCCATCGTGGTCTCGGTTCCTCCCGCAATCCCCGTACAGGCGGCAAAAACCGCACAGATCAGCTCCGTTCCGACGGCCAAGCCACCCCTCACCGGACCCGACCACTTGTAGATCATGTCGAACATATCTTCGATTAACCTGGCGCGGTGAAGGATCATGGCCATTAATACGAAAAGGGGAATCGCCACAAAAACAAAATCTTCCAACACCTTGTAACTCTGAAACACCATTTGGGGCAAGGCATTCCATCCCCAAAATAAAGCAGTTGCGATGACCGCTGTTCCCCCCAAAACAAAGACGAATGGAAGGCCCGAGATAATCCCAAGGCTCATGATCACCAATATGACGACCGAAGAAATAAAACTGTCCATGGATGCTATTTTCCTTGTAGGGCTTTATGGAGATCGCGGATGAATTTGGCCACACCTTGAAGAAGCATGAAGAAAGTCGCCACGGGAAGCATCCACATATAGGGCCATCGGGGTGCCATCCAGGCCTCGCTTACACATTCGTTCCGCAGGGTGGCGTCCCAACAAACCTGTATCGACCCCCAAAGGAGAATAACGCAATAGGCGAATAACAAAAAGGAACTGAATAAATCGCTAATGGCTTGACCGCGGGGAGACAATTTCTTGTGAACCAAGTCCATTGCGGCATGAGCCCCCAGAGAGATACAATAGCCGCCTCCGATTAATAGATATCCGCCGAAAAGAAATTTACTCATGGCCATGGCCCAATCCGTCGGGGAGCCGAAAACTCGCCTGGCTACGACTTCAAACATGACAACGAAAAAAAGCGGCCAGATGGCAAAACCAATTATGATGGACGGCTTCTCGGAAATGGTGTCGGCAGCCCGCAAAAAAGAAGAAAACATGTATACCTCCCCTAAGGAATCCTTCCGGATATCCTACCCGTTCCGCTTTAGCTCCTTGCGACCCTTAAAATTCGTTTAATCATAACATGTACAAATTAGGTCAACTTACAATACATACATAAGAATCGCAGTCAAAGTGCAACCGGTTGAAAGAAAATATCCCACCAAGTTTAAGATCACTGATGAGAAAATGAAAAGGGAAAAAATTAGGGCGCATCATTTCCATGGTGAATGGAACTGCAGTATCAATCCATGCTGTTCTAATTTTTGGACATGTCATTTATTACCGAATCTTTAGGGTTTGAATAGTATTCTTCTTATGTCCATCTCCAGGAAAAATTCCATGCCCAAAAGATAGGGAATAAAACCGGGGAAGCAATCCGCTGGGAAGAATAAAGGGCTTTCCCTCAGCCTGAAATTGCCGCCCGACCGGGAAGCAGGCGGCAATTCCAGGCGTAATAGAGCTTCATCTTGCTCACTTGGCAATCAATCAACCTGATAACCGCAAGCTTTGGCGGTATTCAAGTATAGCTTAATAATCTCCGCACCTTCAGGAGTTTCGGCGGCCAATTGACTCCATACCTCCCGGGCCAATTTGTAGATCTTAGCCATTTCATCAGGCGGTATGGTACAGAGCTTTAAGCCATAGTCCATCATTTTCTTCCTCGTCTCAAAATCCAACCGCTGGCCTTCGACGAAGAAATGAAGGGCCGTCGAGATTCCCGCCTCAGTGACTATGGCTTGAAGGTCTTTGGGCAGTTTATCCCAGGAAGCCTTATTGGCGATGATATCCATGGTCGCAGTGGGGCAGATGAACTGTGGTTCGATGATATATTTGGTTACTTCATGCAAACGTAGGCCATACACATTTACGTATCCCCCTTTATCCACGCCCTCGATGGTCCCCAATTGTAGGGCGGTATAAATCTCCGGAGTGGCGATGTAAGTCGGCTTGGCGCCCAATTTGGAAAATACCCGATCGCGGGGCGATGCTGTCCTGAGCAGGAATCCCTGGAAGTCCGCAAGCTTGGTAATGGGCTTCTTCGATAGGAAGGCAGTCGGGGGATTGACAGCATGAGCGACATGGTGAATTTTCGGTCCGTAGAGTTTTTTGGTTATGGCCTGGTAGCCTGCAGTGCGGGTCAACATGATATGTTCCGTGAATGTATGCATGGGGCCGGCAGGAACCAGGGCGTAAACCCCGAAAGCTTTATGAACGCCCGCCAGATAATACCCCCCGGTGACCGCCATCTCGGTCAAGCCTCTCGAGACTCCGCTGACCGATTCGGTTGGAGGAAACGGCACCCCGACCTGAAACATCTTGAGCGTAAGTCTTCCCGAGCTCATTTTCTCAACTGCGTCGCAGAAGTATTGAATCCCCTTGTATTCCCAGTCCGAAGGAGTACCGAAAACCGAAATCTTCCAGTTGAATGCCGCCGGTTTTGCCTCACTTAGGACCGGCAGAAACAGCATCAAAATAGAGACGACGCAAATCAAACCCATCAACATTTTCCCCTTTTTCATCTTTCCTCCTCCTATGAAAATATTGAACACCCTTGCCGGAGCAAGTTTCGGATTTGATTTCTCTAATCGGAGGGGCTCATCGGAGCTCGAGTATTCGTGAAAAGCCCCCCGAATCTTTGATTATCCAATAATCATAAGCGGACCGAACCATCCTCAGATAACCGATAATTCTTTGCTGATTTCTTCTAAGGCATGAATGGCTCGATCCAGCTGTTCAATCGTGTGCATTGCGGATATTATAATCCTTAACCGAGCTTTTCCTTCCGGCACAATGGGGTAACTGAAAGACTGCACGTAGATGTTTTTTGCGTATAACCTCCTACTGAATTCCCGGGCTTTTCCTCCGTCTCCGATTATGATGGGGATAATCGGCGTCTCGCTTTCTCCATAATTCAACCCAAGGTCTTTGATCCTTTTCTTGAAATAATGGGTATTTTCCCATAATTTAGCGACCCATTGCGGTTCGTTTTCGATGATCTCCAAGGCAGCCAAAGCGGCGGCAGCGACGGGAGGCGGCAGATGACCGGTCGCGAAGACAAAAGGCCGGGCTCTTCGGAAGAGAAAGTCCATTATTTCTTGCGAAGCGGCGATATATCCGCCCATGCAGCCGATCGCTTTTGACAAGGTTGCCATTTGAATGGTGATCTTCCCGCGCAGATCAAAGTGATCGGCGATCCCTCTACCATTTTTCCCCAAAACGCCTTCTCCATGGGCGTCGTCGATATAGGTCATAGCATCATATTTTTCAGCCAATTCAACGATCCTTGGGACAGGTGCAATGTCCCCTTCCATGCTGAAAACAGCATCGGTTATGATGAATTTATGATGAGCAGCGGTATCTTCACGCAGCATTTTCTCCAAAGCATCCATATCTTTGTGCGGATAAACTCTTATCTTTGCTCCAGAAAATCGGCTCCCATCGATGATACTGGCATGATTTAGGGAATCACTATAAAGGATGTCGTCTTTATCTGCCAGAGTGCCGATCGCACTGAGATTGGTATCATAACCGGTTTGAAAGGCAATCGCACTTTCCGTGTTCTTGAATTGCGCAATTTTTTCTTCCAATCTTTCTTGAATGCGCATCGAACAGACTAAGCGGCTGCAGCCTAACCCTACGCCCACCTCGTCGATGATTTTCTTGGCCGCCGCTTTGACTTTGGGATGCGAGGCCAGTCCAAGATAGTTATTCGAACAGAGCATGACGAACTCTTTCCCATCGATGATGACTTTGCCGCCTTGCTCCCCTTCCAGGATGTGTTTATCAAGGTAGGTTCCATTTCTTTTTGAGTCATCGAGAATACTGGAAATACGCTCTGTAAGTTTATCCTTCATTTGCACTCCTAAGGGCGGAAATATCTTTCAGGGCAGGGTACCTTTGTGTCTTGCCATAATGTTACTAGATGATGAGGCTGCCTCCATTAAGATCAAAGCTGGCTCCGGTAATGAATGAAGATTCTTCTGAGACCAGGAATGCCACTAGGTTTGCGGCATCGGTTGTCGTTCCGATTTTTCCCAGAGGAATATCCTTCTTCAAAAGTTCAATTCTTTCGGGGCCGGCCACCGCCCGGAGCATGGGGGTATCGATGATCCCTGGGCAAATGGCATTGACATTAATGTTATAAGGCGCAAGCTCAAAAGCCGTCTGTCGGGTTAAACCGAGAATCCCTGCCTTTGAAGCAGCATAATGGGAACCGCAATTCTCACTGACGCTTCTTCCTGCGGACGAAGAAACATTAACAATTTTTCCGTATTTTCTCTCTTTCATAGGCTTAATCACAGCTTTGCTGAAATTGAAGGCTCCTTTCAGGTTGGTATTGATCAACCGGTCCCATTCTTCGTCTTCAATGTTTTCAGTTAGGACAGGAACCGTACCCGTGATACCCGCATTATTGATCAAAATATCAATTTTATTGAATGTATGCAGCGCTTTTTTAACTGCCTCATAAACATCCTTGTAGTTTGAAACGTCGATATGAAAGCTAATCATTTTCCTTTCGAATCTTTTGATCTCGTCTTGCACCCTTAGAAGATTATTTGGCTCTATATCAACCATTACGATATCGCAACCAGAACTTGCTAACTTTTTTGCATATTCCTCACCCATCCCTGATCCTGCGCCGGTGATCAAGGCAACTCTGCCCGTAAAATCATAGGTTGCGCCCATTAAATTCTCCCTATTTAATTTCGAATGCCCATTGATTCATTAAGAACTCGGTTTGGAGCGTATGCAATATCATAAAGAGAAGTAAGCTGTCAAGGGAATTTTGCCACCGCCGCCCCGATGGGAATGTTCACGGCAAAGGGTTTACTGGTTTATTTTCTGACCTTCCGAATCTGCTCCCGCAACCGTTCTCCGGCCAGATAGAAATCCTCCGTAATCGCATCCACCCCGGCGTTCGTACCCAGCGTCCCCAATCCGCCTGCATTGGACACTCCGGCTGCAAGCTCTGCCCCGCTCACCCAGTTCATTCCCGCATTTTGAACATTTGATCCCGATGAGATGCGGTTCTTTCCCTTCCATCTCGAAAGACCCCGGAATGACTGATATCAGCTGTTTCTGCTGGGGTACATTTTCCATTTACATATACCCTCCTTCTATAGAATACCTTCTTTTTTCAGACGGGTGACATCCTCGGGTGAAAGACCCAAGACCCTGCCGAGGACTTCCTGATTATCAGCGCCCAGGCGGGGCGGAGTGCGGTATTCGGTAATCGGGGTGACCGACATTTTCACCGGATTCCCAAAAAAACGCAGGGCTTCACCGAAATGATCGACGGAAATCACCATCCCGCGGTGTTGAAGGGCGGGATCAGCAAACACCTTGTCGATGGTATTCACGGGCCCACACGGAACCCCCGCTTTATTCAGGATGATTACCCATTCTGCATTGGTTTTTCGGGAAAAAACTTCGTTGAGGATCGTGTTCAGCGCATCTCGATTCTTATGCCGGTCCCCCAGTTTGACAAAACGCGAGTCCGAAGCCAGTTCGGGCATTTCTATGGCTTTGCAGAGCAGGTCCCAGAATTTCTCATTCGCGCAAGCCACCGCCAGGTAGTAATCTTTTGTTTTAAATGCCTGGAATGGGACGATTGCCTGATGCCCCGACCCCAAAGGCTTGGCCACTTCACCGCCATGAGAGAAGTAAAGCGCCGGGTAGGTGATCAAGGACGTTAGGGCATCCAGGAGGGAAATATCCAAGAATTGCCCCTCGCCAGTTTTTTCCCGGTGTCGTAGGGCGGCCAATATACCCACCAATGCCCACATGGACCCAGCCAGGTCTCCCATCGCCAAGGCGCAAAGGGCCCGTCCCCTCTGCCCCGGTCATGCTCATCGCTCCGCTCAAGGCCTGGATGATTAAATCATAAGCCGGACGCTGGCCATAAGGGCCTTCGGAACCATACCCGGTGATGGAACAATAGATAATCCGGGAATTGATTGCCTCGAGCCGCTCATAATCGACTCCCAACTTTTTGGTGACTCCCGGCCTGTAATTCTCTACGACAATATCCGCTTGTTTCACCAGCCCATAAAATATATTCTTCCCTTGCTCCAAGGTGAGGTTCAGGGTCACACTTTTCTTGTTGCGGTTCAGGCTAACATAATAAAGGCTTTCCCGTTCGTGGAAATACGGGGGGATTTGCCGGCTGCCATCGCCACCCCCGGGTTCTTCGATCTTTATGACTTCGGCACCCAGATCTCCCAGAACCATGCTGGCAAAGGGGCCGGACATAAAGGTAGTTAAGTCTAAGACCCGAATCCCTTCCAAGATTTTTTTCATTCTTTCCCCCCGTAACAAAATACCTTCCGGCATTTTTTTGAAAATTATTCTTCCAACATTTTTCGCCAATCAATAAGACCCTCGGAAATGGTCTTTTTAAAAATCTATACCGTCGGAAATTCTGCGATTCGGATCGGGGGGAGAAGCCCCGGGAGAAATAAGGGTTTGAGAGGGGTAATTCTGCTTCCGTGGCTCCTTCCGCTCCCGGGAACAAACAGGGGCGGACGCACTGGAGTGCGCCCGCCCACGCTGGTTGCCGGGGGTGGTCTTTTCCCCAAAACCCCGCCGCTGGATTATGGACACCTTTCGATCACCACGTTGAATGGGTTGAACTCCACCTGTACCATCGTTTTGTCCCCTGCTTCGCTCCCGGAAGTGTCTCCCACAAAAGTCCATTTCTTCACCGGGGACATACCCCCTGCCCAGTAAATGTCATCCCGGGTGTCGGTGTCGATGTAGGAGACAGAATCGTAATTCAGCACGTCAAAGGAACGGATGAGCCAGCCTTCCGGGGCGAGGTAAATCACGGAAGTCGTCTCTCCCGCAGCGGCGGTGTAATCGCTTTTCGGCCGGCTCCTGCCGGTGTCCCATTCCCAGGCTTTCATCCAGATGGTGGCCAGGAGGCCTTTGCGGTTGGCGCCCATCTTGAGCGTCACACTCGCGTCGATCTTCGGCCCGTGGCCGTCAAACTCACGGTCTCCCAGGTTGTATCCAGGGATGTTCGTGTGGGGCGGAGTATAATTCCGCGTTCCGGGGTTCACCCGGACGGTCTGGGTTTCGCACTGTTCTTCAAACTCTGCTGGAATCACCGATACGGAGGACTGCAAAGCATTGTTCCAGTAGAGAAGAATCTTACGGTGGTTATCATTTAAACCAACGGCTTCACCCCCCAGGTTGAGCGTCATGTGGTAATGGGTAACGATATTGAGATATTGAGTGACATTGGTCTGCTGGCCGCTTCTGTCCTCTACGTAGGCGGCGATGGGCATCGTATCCAGGTCGAAACCATAAAACTCCAGGCGATTGCGGCGGGAGGCCTCCAGGTTCATGTCGACGATGAGTGGAACCGACATGCAGAGATAAGGTT
>SMTZ1_10019320_pt1 | contig 10116 bp, 5 predicted proteins | sample DeeMarSWOR136_30_FD_25667 | JGI IMG/M metagenome (IMG submission 25667)
CTGCTCCAAATATATCACTCTGTTTCATTCTTATATTGTTCCGTGTTAGCAATGCATGAATCTCGTTTTTAATCCTTGTGATTTTCTTACCTAGGGACACACGATATCTGCAGATGCTTCTCATATGTTCATAAGTTTCATCAGGAACATATGAGGAAGGGAGATAATCCATCCGGAGTAGATTAGCCAGATGAAAACTGTCTGTTTTATCAGTTTTCCTTGAACTTTCTGCTATAACTCTTAGTCCTGCAGGGTGAGCCATAGTAACATCAAGTCCTAGTTTTTTTATCATATGATAAAGGGGTTTACTTGCAGTACTTGCCTCCATTGCTATCTTACAATTTTTATCAATGGTTTGTACCCAATCCTCCATAGAAGCTGTTTTTATTTCCTTTTCTTCCAGTGTTTTTCCTGCTTCATCAATTGCTGCTATATAGCAGCTATTTTTATGTACGTCTATTCCTATATACATAGTTGTTAACTCCTGAACAAGGGTCATAGGATTTTGGAATCCAACACTCTGCTCTTCAGGCTCAGATGGTGGCCTAAGATGGTGGGTCGTATTAGGCAGCCAGTCTTATAAAAACAGGCTATAATGCCCAAGGAGAGAAACAGCTGCCAAATTTGACCCTTGTTCAATTTATTCACTTCATCTTGATTTAAAGTATCTTATCACTTGATAAAAAATCTGTTTTTCATACCGTCTTATAAATCCTGATACAGGTGCATTGAAAGTACTCCTGACAATTCCTAATAGACCTGCGATTTGTACAAGAAAGAAAAAAACAATCTGTTCTTTACTAATGACGTCAGATTGTTTTTGACTGAAAGATCCATCTATCCAGGCTCGCATTGAAAACAAACTAAAGCAAATTAAAGTTGCAACTCAGTTATAATAGTATAACAGGTTTTTTAGAAATGGAAACCTTTCTAATAACCTTAGGTGCAATAAATTATATGTTGCTTTGTCCCTTGGAATAGTAACTGTTAATATCCCCCAGTCACTAACAGCACCAATGGTATTCCTTGCTTTTATTTTAACCTCAAAATTTCCCTGTTTTAACCATCTATGGCTCACGCTTATTTCTTCACCTGAATCATACGGTCCAAGCCAATCTCTAGTTGTATTATCTCCCCAGTCAATATAATAGTAAACATCATCATCATATGGGTCAATAGCTGAAATAAAAAATGTATATTTAACCCGTACCTTTCCACTTGTCGGACCGTTAATTGATGGAATATCTGGTGATTGAAATTCACTAATATTTTTAAAAACATATGCAGAACCAGACCCTGACTCATTACCATCTGCCCCCATTGCACCAATTATTGCATAGTTTCCATCTATAGCAACAGACCAACCAAACAAATCCTCCTTTATTCCATCTGGTGCAAGTAATTTTACATGTCTAGACCAAGTTGTCCCAATACGTTTAAAAACATAAACAGAACCAGCATCATTACCGTTGTCATCATCTCCTCTTGCACCGATTATTGCATAGTCACCATCTATTGAAACAGATTTACCAAAATATCCACAGATTTTTCCATCAGAGGGCAATAATTTAACCTGCTGAGACCAAATATTACCATCACGTTTAAAGATATAAGCCGAACCAGACCTATATCCATTATCATCATCTCCCCAAGCACCCATAAGAGCATAATCACCATCAATCGAAACATACATACCAAAATATTCATATTCCCCTCCATCAGAAGGCAATAGTTTAAATTGTTCGGTCCATATAGCCCCATCACGTTTAAGGATATAAGCCGAACCAGAATCATATCCATAATCATTATCACCCGGGGCTCCAATTATTGCATAATCACCATCAATCGAAACATAACGTCCAAAACAGTCATCCGCTTCTCCATCAGAGGGTAATAGTTTTGATTGTTCGGTCCATATAGCCCCATCACGTTTAAAGATATAAGCCGAACCAGAATACCACCCGTTGTCATCATCACCTACTGCTCCAATAAGAACATAATCACCATCCATTGAAACAGAACAACCAAAAGTGTGATCTTCCTTACCATCAGAAGGCAATAATTTTGATTGTTCAGTCCATACAATCCCATCACGTTTAAAAACATAAGCAGAACCTGAACTATGTCCGTTGTCATCATCATGAGAAGCTCCGATTACTGCATAGTCACCATTGATTGAAACAGAGCAACCAAAAATTTCCCAGCTTTCTCCATCAGAAGGCAATAGTTTAAATTGTTCATTCCATACAGTCCCATCTCGTTTGAAGATATATGCTGACCCAGACTGACCTCCGTTATCATCATCCTCATATGCTCCAATTATTGCATAATCTCCATCTATCGAAACAGAGTGCCCAAAGAGGTCACCAGTTGCCCCATCAGAAGCAAATAGTTCTTGTATATCATTTCTGTCCAACATAGGGTGATTTTCCATCCTTGTCTTTTGAAATGATTCCTCAAATACTTCAAAATCTAAAATATTTGAATTGTTGATTTTTTCAACATTACCTCTTATACTAGGCACAGGACTCACCACAACTAGCAAAATAATGAATCCAATTACCAGACTTTTGCAAGTTGAACAATTCTGCATTTCAATTCCTCCCTTTATATTTAAATATAGGAGACCATAATTTAAAGGTTTTTATTAAGTTAGTAGTTTGACAAATCTGTTTTAGAAGATGTATAAAGAGTAGGTGACATTCACATTTTTTGGAATAATGGATGTAATAGGGATTTAACAAAGCGTTTTAACCGGTGATTCACTAGAAATAAGGCGTGATCATTGGAAATGGTTAAAAATTATGTATAAGATGAATACTAGAGAATTAAATCATGCTGTAAATAATACTGTTTTCATAAAACGAGGTTCCAAATGAGTTGGCTTTATTTGGAAATTCCTGTTTAGATTATTAGGCAAATGGGATAATTATTAATAACCGTACTACATTGAAGATTTTAATATTTTTGGAGGAGGTAATAAAGAATATGAAAACAAAAAAATTATACACTATTTTAAAAAAAAGCATTGGAGGACACAAGAAATTAAAAGAATTATTTTTCCCGTAATAATAATAGGTGTGTTAATGATAGGCGGATGGTCTCTTGTATCTGCACAACAACAGGAAGATAAATTAATAATTAACATCGAAGGTGGAACGGGTTTTTTTGTAACTATATCTAATCCCAATGACGAAGGAGAAATTTCTGGTATTGAATTGACTTGTGATGATGTAAAAAATAGAATTATCTATTTCCCAGATACATATAATTATATAGGCACAATTGAAGCTGGAGGGAGTTATTACAAAAATATTTCGGCTTTTGATATATTAGGTGATGCGGTTGAGCTTATATATCCTATTGAGGTAGTTTTTACGCTTAGCTATGGAGAAACCACTATAAAAAGAACTGTTTATTGTGCAATTTCTGGTTCAGAGATCACTATTGTTGGTATTTTTTATAATGATGGTGGTAGTTATGAAGGATATACTCTGTATACACCCTATATGTTCGAAAGAACTTATCTAATTAATAATGATGGAGAGATTGTTCATAAATGGGATAGTGGTTTTTTACATCCTTATGGGATGGGAGTATATCTTACAGAAGATGGAAAGCTACTTCGAACTGAATTTGATAGTATTATAGATCAATTTTACCATAAACCTTGGAGACCGTGGAATGAACCCGGCGGCATGACAGGAAGAGTTGTTAGGATGGACTGGGATGGAAATAAAGATTTCATATTTCCATATTACAACAAAGAATACTGTTTACATCATGATATTGAGCCGTTACCAAATGGAAATATTCTAATGATTGCTTGGGAAATTAAAACTGAAGGAGAAGCTGAAGCTGCCGGTCTTGAAAATTGGGATGAACGCTGGGGTGACTACATATATAGTGATAAAATCATCGAGGTTAATCCTGACATCTGGAATAAAGAAAAGGATTATGAAACGGCTATTGTCTGGGAGTGGCATGCCTGGGATCATATAGTTCAAGAGTATGATGATTCAATAGAAGAAACCTATGGTTTAGTAGAAGATCACCCTGAGAGAATTCATCTCAATATGATAGCTCACCAGGATTTTTTACATACGAACTCAGTGGAATATATTGAAGAATTTGATCAGATTTTGCTAAGTTTTAGAAATATTAACGAAATTGTAGTAATTGATCACACTACAGATACTGATGAAGCAGCTAGTCATGAGGGTGGAAAATATGGAAAGGGTGGAGACCTGTTATATCGTTGGGGTAATCCAATAAATTATAAACAGGGGGCTGAAGAAGATCAGCAATTGTTTATGCAGCATGATGCTCGGCTGATTGAATCCGGTTGTCCTGGCGAAGGACATTTTAGTGTTTTCAATAATCGGAATCCAAATGATGAAGATGATTCTAAATTTTCGACAGCTATAGAGATTGATCCACCAGTTGATGAAAATGGGTTTTACTATTTGGAAGAAGGTAGTGCATATGGTCCATCAGAGCCAGATTGGATATGGGGAGATGAAAAGTTCTATTCCAGTATAATGGGAGGTGCACAACGATTACCAAATGGAAATACTCTTATTTGTGATGCAGCAGGGGAGGGGATGAAGATGAATGGAAGAATTTTTGAGGTAACTCCAGAAGATGAAATTATATGGCAATATACTAATTTTTATCCAACATGGATTGGGGATAGGTTGCATGTTAGTGATGTTTTTAAAATGCAGAGATATCCATTAGATTATCCCGGTATTGGTGAACTTGAGTCAGAACCAGTCTCATGGATTACAGAAATGGCATATCTTATGACAACTAATCCATCATATGAGCCCTTATATATAACATCAGGTATCTATGTTTCTCCCTCATCTTATTTGCAGTCATCTCAACAAACTGTAAATTTTTATGATATGTCTGAAAGTTATTATGATAACATAACTAGTTGGGTTTGGGACTTCGGTGATGGAAATTATTCTTATACCCAAAATACTTCCCATACTTATGCTGCTGAGGGTGTTTATACTGTTACATTGAACGTTACAGATAATAGTACTAATAGTACTCTATACTCTGTTTCTTCCCAGCTGGTTTATATTGACTCTGGGCAACCTGAGATAGCCTCTGTTACCAATACTCCTGATATAGCTGGATTTGGTTCAGATGTTACTATTAATGCAAGTGTATTTGATAATCTTAGTGGTATTGATACCGTTTGGGTTAATGTAACCTATCCTGATGATTCTTATAGTAATTCCACGATGGATTTAACTAGTGGTAGTTATTATGAATATGTTTTTGATGACACCTGGCTTACTGGACAGTATAATTATACAATTTGGGTTTATGATAAATCCAATAACAATATAAGCAGCTCTGGACACAGCTTTAATATTTCATCACAGGCAACAGTTTCTGTTTGTACCGTTAAAGATGAATATTGTAATAATGAGACGGTTAATCTCACCGATCCACCAGGTGGTTCCCCAGAGATGGGGTACAAGTTGCTGAATGATGGTGATGTTCTGCATATCTGGAACAGGTTTGACAGTTATTATTTCAACACCAGTAGTGGTATTCAGCTTACAAATCATTATGATGAATATTGGTCTCATAATGTTTTGATGCTCGGTTATTACAATAATGATCAGTGGAACCTTATCTATCGGACTGATGATCTCACTGGTTTCAATAAAGATATAGAAAGTGATAATGAGACGTTTGTGAATGCTACTCTGTGGAAGGATCTCAGTTATAGTGGTTATGATTTCCGGTTGGCAATCAGGTATCATCTAGGTATCGATGATAATGAGCTCATTGTTATTCCATATATCAAAAATATCGGTCAGGATGATATACCTTTTGTTCTTGGTTTCGGATGGGAGATGAAAGATATACAGATAAACATGACGACATCCGGTGATTATATCGATGTCAACAGGACTATTTATTACCTGAATCAAACACTTGATAATGTTTACTCTGATCTACCGGAGGCTGAGTTTTATCTTATGGAAAATATCACAGAATCAAATGTTAAGTCTTTGTATTTGAAATGGAACCAGTCGCTTAATTACAAGCTTCAGGTAAAATCACGGGATGGTCAGTATAACGCACCTGTTACATTGTTCATCAAGGTTGGAACATTGGATGCTGGTCAGGAGAAATATACTAAGATGTATTGGTATGATGCTGATCAGGTGATCTATTATTTCGATAGCTATGATGATAGTCCTTATGGTGAGGCTTGGGCTGCATTCCCGGGTTATATGGTCGATGGAAGTATATCTTCCTCTGCTTCTACGACGAGTAATGGTGATGTTGAGTTGTGTACTGGTAATAATTGTTCTGGTACTGATATCGGTACGATAATTACTGTTGAACTTAGGGTGAAATCTTATTATTCAAGCAATCAGCGTGATACTATCCTGCGGCCTGTTTTCGGTGGAACAAATGATGGTGCAGATCATCATTATCAAACCGTTGTTATTGATACATGGTCTCAGTGGTTTGATATAACAAATGATCCGTTTGCTCCTCAATCCTGGGATTGGAATGATATAGAGAGTCTGGATTGTGATGTGGAAGCAGAAAGTTCAGCTGGTCCACCGTTTACGTTGCATTGTTCCAAGGTTGAAATCCGTGTTGGTTATATACCTTACTGATACTGATGGTGACGACATGAACATCACATGGTTAAGCAATAGTAGTGGTAGCTGGCAAACCTTTGGAATAAATAACAGTGTTAGTAATGGTGTTTGTCATCAGACGTTTTCAAATGCATCGGTGAATGGCCAGTGGTGGTACTGGAAGGTGAATGTTTCCGATGGCGAAGAATATACAGTAAGTAATGTATATAAGTTCTATACTGGTAATCAGTCGAAGATAGATAATACTGGTTCTACTGATATCAAGGGCTATCTGTTGATTCAGGTTCAGTATTATAACTCTTCAAGTAGTACTTGGGTTGTTGTTGATGACACCGTGAATGAAACAAGTCCGAGGACAATTAATATCAGTGAGCAGTTAGGTCTGGATACAGTGTTTAACGGCTTGGTGAATACAAGTAATATTTCAGAGTTTGGTAATGGTACGTATCGTATTTATGCAGCTTTCCGAGATCCAAATGGGAACATCTTAATAGGTGATGATGAGGCTGAGCTGGTAGCTACGTACGAGTTCACAGTGACATTTTGAGTAGAATCGAAACTCAAATACTCAATATTATCAGGCATTTAATGCCTGATTCTAAATATTTTTTAGATTGAGTTATATTTTATTTTTTTTGTAAAAGAGCAATAAAAATCCTTTGGAGCGAGCTTGAATAATTTCAAGTTCCAATATTTCTCAGAAATTTGTAAGGTAAATAAATTAGTCAAATATCATCTTTAATTTGGATTTCTATTTCATGACTAATAAAATAAATATGTGTTGATTTACTGATTGGCAAGAAAAACTTTATTTAACCTTTAAGGTTCATAAAATATATATTTTTCTCCAAAAGCAATTCCTCCCATCAACTTAATGCGATTGTAACATTTAAGTTTTTCTTTGTAAAAAAAATCAGTTAAAAAAAAATTTGAAATAATTCTAACTTAAGATAAATTACATTTGTAACAAATGCTCTCTTTTTATTTCATTCTTGTAGGCAAGGGCAACCATCAAAGGTGTTGATATAGTCTTTTGTCTCTGATAGAGTATATATGGATTGGTATGGTAGTTTAGAAATGGACTTGTATAAGGGTGGACAATATTTAACCATGAGCATTCCAACACCAAATGCAATAGCCATAATATATTGTCTTAAATATTCCAATCCCAATAAAAGGAGAACAGTATGTAATATAAAAACTGGTATTATAAGCATTATTAACAAAATACAAATAATCATATATCCAACCGAATCTAATAAATTTAGTATTGTTCCACATTGCTTTGTAATAATTGGTATATGCCTATAATCTTCTAATATCTTATCGATAACAGTTCTTATCTGATCAACCAAACCACCTATATCTGTCTGTTCAGTTAGGTTGTTACTTACTGTGTTCTCCTGTGCAACCGTTGTAAAAGGAGTAACAAGCATAAGACTTGCACACAAAATGGTGATAAGGATAGTTTTCTTCATATTTATACAACTTCCTCAATAGTTTAATAGAATAAAGAGTATATAAATGTTTTATATTTGTAAAGTAAATAGGCATCTGTAACATTTCTTAATTACACCGCACATATTTCATTATTCCTTAAATGAGTATAATGAGGAGGATGGGATATGTGGTATTACACCTGAAATCAGAGAGCTTGGGGTACACAACAGATAACGGTAGCATTGTTGTCTCCGCCACTATATATAAGATATCTGTTGGAAACTGTCATCGGTGAAGAATGGAAGAAAATCAAACTTAGCAGATAAAATATAAACAATGTGTTGAAAAGACATAAGAGGAATAGTTCACCTTATAAGAAAAATAAACATGAATGGAAATATTTCAGAGCAAATGGTCCTAATGATATGTGGCAGAAAGATATCAAAGAATCATTTCTTATCGGGGGTAAACGTATGAATGCTCTTCTTATCCTTGATGATTACTCAAGATTCCTTGTCTCAGTACAGCTATTCAAATCTATCACTACAGAAATTGTTACACAAACTTTAGATCAATGTATAACCACATACAACAGTCCAGGTAAGATACTAGCAGATAACGGTCCTCAGTTCAGAGAGACATTTCAGAAATGGTGCATTGAATCAAAAAGAGAGATTGATGTGGTTAATGCACCACCATTTTATCCACAATGCAAAGGAAAAATTGAACGATGTATCCGTAACTTTAACGAGGAGTATATTCGATTGGACAAAGTGTTTGAAGACATCTCATCATTTGTTGGAGAATATCAAGAATGGTATAATAATGAATGGTATAATTCCGGCATTCATGATCTTCCTTTGAATTTATATCATTTAGAAAATGTTGCCAATCTTACTTGACAATACAATATTGTAATTAATAATCAATATGTATAAGAATCTAAAAAAGCTAAGATGATATATGAGTATCTATGCATCCAAAGTGCTGTTTTTCGAGGAGTTTTGGTGTAGATAAGTAAGACGTAAATAATAAAAGAACTTTAAAAAATAGAGAATTTTTCAAAATAAATACGATATTTATTGTTATGGTAACATTTAAATTCCACAACTAGATGTAAAAAATGAGGGAGGTTAAAGTTGAAATGAATAATCAGAGTAAGTTTCTTGGTAAAACTCTGGTAGTTGGAATTATACTATTATTCATTATATCAACAATAGGTCCAGTAGTGATTGGATATAATGTCAAATCTGATGTTATAATAAATGAATCATCATCTGGTAAATCACCTGCTATAAAATGGGAAAAAAGATTCGGTGGAGAACATGCAAACGAAGATTGTTATTCTGTAAGACAAACATCTGACAAAGGATATATTCTTTGTGGAATGTCTGCATATTATAATCCATTTAGATGGATTGATGCATGGCTTGTTAAAACAGATGAAAATGGTGAAATGATATGGGAAGAAAGCTATGGAATCCCTGACCCGAATGGACTTGATGTTGCTTTTTCAATTGAGCAAACTACTGATGGCGGGTATATTTTCTCAGGATTTAATGCCGAACAGGCAGGATGGTTATGTAAAATTAATAATATAGGTGGTGTTGAATGGAGTAAAACATTTTATTATGCAGATCGATTATTTTCAGTTCAACAAGCCCCGGATGGAGGTTATATTACAGCAGGTGACTATACTATTTTGATAAAAGCGTTTCCAAATGGTACAGAGCAATGGTGGAAAAAATTATCTATATCAGGACATTCTACAGCTATAGATGTAGATGTCACCGAGGATAATGGTTTTATAATAACAGGATTTTTCAGTCAAGAGGATTACCAAGCAGTATTTTTAATTAAAGTTGATTCTAATGGTGTTGAAGAGTTTCAAAAAACCTTTGTATGGGAGGGTTATCACTTTCGAGCTGACTCAGTTGAACAAACATCTGATAGTGGATATGCAATAGTAGGTAGTGTATATTCAATCCTTACTCCAGTGGTATTGATTAAGACCGATAGTGAGGGAAAT
>SMTZ1_10008746_pt1 | contig 10115 bp, 6 predicted proteins | sample DeeMarSWOR136_30_FD_25667 | JGI IMG/M metagenome (IMG submission 25667)
GAGCCCCATCTTCATCGATCCCAAGCGCCCTGCCTCTAACCACCTCCCCCATGCAGGTAACCTCAACCCTTCTTCCTTTCACCTGCGAAAGGCTTTCCCATCTCCTTCTTAACTCGTCTTCTTTTCCCTCAGCAAGTCTCGTATACCACACATCCATCTTCCCCAAGCATTCCCGTATAAGGGCCACCCTCGATACCTCCTGACCCAGCTCTTCTCGCAAGGACGTGGCTAGGTTTCGTATGGGCTCAGGCAGGCTGCCGCGAGAGACATTCACGTTGATTCCTATGCCTACGATCACAAATTGCCCCCTATCCGCTCCCACACCTGTTTCTGTACGGATTCCGGCGAGTTTCTTCCCACCCACTAACACATCGTTGGGCCACTTTATGGTCGGCACGATCCTTGTGACGTTGCCAATGGCTTCGGCGCATGCAACAGCAGTCATTAGAGTTATAAGGGGCAACCTCTTCGGCGGCATGTTTGGCTTGAGAATGACAGACATGTAGATGTTACACCCTGCTGGAGACTCCCAGCTGCGCCCCATCCGTCCCTTGCCCTTCTTTTGCGCATCCGCTACTACGACCTCCCCTTGCTCTGCTCCATCTCGGGCCAGGCGAACAGCAACATCATTTGTGGAATCCACCTCCATGAACACATGAAGCTTGTGACCAAGTACCCGAGTCGCGATACCAGCTTCAAGGTTTCCCAGCAACTCAGATGTCTCTCTGCAGGTGTTTTTCACTCTGCCACCGTATCATAGTGGGAAAACCGCATGGAAAACGTCCCCCTCCCTTGGGTCATAGACCTCAGGGCTGTGGAGTATCCGAACATCCGCTTCAGTGGCGTCAACGCCTTGATTGCTGCCATCTTCCCTTTTGTGCCAACCGATTCGATCGACCCTTTTCTCGCCTGGATATCGCCAATCACCTCACCCATAAAGTCCTCAGGTACCAGGGCATCCAACGCCATCAGCGGTTCCAGAAAGACAGGATGACCCTTTTGGCAAGCCTCCCGGAGGGCTTGCGATGCAGCCACCTTCAGGACCATGGGAGTGAATTCATCCTGAGTGTACCGAACACCTTTGAGGTGTACCTTGACATCCGTGAGGGGGTACCCCAAAAGGGGACCGGCAGTTGCTGATTCTTCCACGCCGGTATGCATCGCATCGATGTATTCCGGGGGGATCTCCTCCGAAGCTACCAAGGAAATAAACATAATTCCCTCACCCCGCTCATTGGGAAGAACTTCTAGATGAACCTCGGCGCTGTGCAACACATCATCTATCACCTTGCTGAACTTGATTTCCGCCTCCGCCGGGTTCTCGATAGTCTCACGATAGACTACCTGCGGGTTACCAATGTTGACGGAAAGATTATACTCCTCCACCAAGCGCTTAATCAGGACATCAAGATGAAGCTCCCCCATGCCAGAAATAATCGTTTGCCCGGTTTCTTCGTCGTACTTTACCTTGAACGTGGGATCTTCCTCCCCCATTTTATCCAAAGCGATACTCAATTTCTCTTGTTCCTGATTCGTCTTGGGCTCCACCGCCACAGATATGACCGGTTTGTAGAATTCCATCGGCTCCAGTACAATGGGATTTTCTCGAGCACAAAGGGTGTGCCCCGTCGTCGTATCCTTAAATCCCATAACTGCCACAATCTCCCCTGCTCTGGCCCTATCTAGCCTCTTGCGTTGGTTAGCGTGCATCTCGAAGATTCTCGTCACACGCTCATTGTTCTGCAGAGTGGCGTTGTAGAGGGCCTTCCCCACCTCCATCACTCCCGAGTAAACCCGAACGTAGGCAAGCTTTCTTCCCTGATCCATCGCAATCTTGAAAGCAAGTGCGCAAAGAGGCTCGTTCTCATCGCTGTGGCGTCGCTCGGTCACTTTCGTGTCAGGGTTCATCCCTTTCACAGGGGGGATATCCAGTGGCGAAGGGAGATAGTCAACAATGGCGTCCAGTAGTGGCTGAATGCCTTTGTTGCGAAGGGCAGCACCGCAAAGCACCGGAACGAGTTGCAAACGGACGGTGGCCTTTCTGATAGCTCTGCCCAAATCCTCCTCAGAGACCACTTCTCCGCCCAGATATTTCTCGAGCAAAGCATCGTCGCTCTCTGCCACCGCTTCCACAAGCCGCTCCCGGTATTCCCGCGATTGAGGAAGAAGGTCCTCGGGTATCTCTTGCTCCTCGTACGTGGCACCCATTGTTTCTTCCTCCCAGATGACCCCCTTCATCCTAATCAGATCGATGACTCCGCGAAAGCCATCCTCCGCTCCCCACGGCAACTGTACAACCAATGGCTTCGCCCCGAGCTTTTCGACCATCATCGTCACCGTACCAAAAAAGTCGGCTCCGACCCGATCCATCTTGTTCACAAAGGCAATCTTGGGAACACCATATTTATCCGCTTGGTGCCACACGGTCTCCGACTGAGGCTCAACCCCCTCAACACCAGAGAACACGGCGATAGCTCCGTCCAAGACACGCAACGACCGTTCCACCTCAATCGTGAAATCAACGTGGCCAGGAGTATCAATAATTTGGATAATGTGATCTCGCCAGTGGCAGGTGGTTACTGCTGAAGTAATAGTGATGCCCCGCTCCTGTTCCTGACGCATCCAGTCCATCACGGTGGTACCGTCGTGCACCTCGCCGATCTTGTATGTACGTCCCGTATAGTAAAGGATTCTTTCCGTTACCGTTGTCTTTCCTGCATCAATGTGCGCCATGAACCCGATGTTTCTGGTAACTTTGAGCCGCTTTTCCCCTGCCACCGCCATTCCTAACACCTGCAATCGCGCAAATAATCAGTAACTTTTATCACAGAGTATGGTGGTGGTCAATTGTAACCGCCCTGAAAGCTTCCGGACTTTTTGTCGACCACCATTGTCCCTAAGCGAAATCTGCTGGAGAAGTGGGGACCTATCGAGGGTGAGCAGGAAGGGGAAAACCCCGCCTTTAGAGCGGGGAAGGGGCAACTATTCCCCGCCTGCGAATCCCGAAAGGGTCACTTCGAAAGCATCGAAGCGAAGGGACAAGGGTGGTCACTTACCAAAAACATTTTCTTTACAATTAATGGGTTACAAAAATACTCAGCCCAAACTCAGGAAATTCCAGTAATCGCCCAGGGAGTTTCCGGACTTTTCGGCTTTCAGGTATCAGACTCTGGCTCAAATCCCTTTGAGCGTTCCTTTAAATGTTTTTTGCTCATAAATCTTCGGCGAGCGCAACAGCACCGATTTCCAACTCCTTGAGCCCGAAGGGTGAATTGTGAAATCGCCTGGAGCGAGCCTTAGTCCTGAGTGAGCAAAAGAAATGATCTCTGCTCGTAAGATACGTCACAGTATTTGCGAATCGAAGTACTTAGCTTTATCAAAAACCCTTTGGGAAAAGCGAAAAGGATTTGGGCACTGTGCTATTCAGAAAACGAGTTCAACCTTACCTATTCGTTTAATCGAATCCCTGGTTTCTCAGCGAGCTCCGGGGAGCACCCTTTACCCTACCTTGTCTTTGTGCTATTGTAGTCGCGACAATTGCCCGTGAACCATATCCAACAAGATATCTCCTTTTGTGGCCTCTTACTTCGTGACCTCCAACATCAAGAAGTTCCTGTATCCTCCATCATCAGACAGCTATCAACGTGGCCCCCGGTCAGCCGGAAGCCGTTCCTACGAAAACGGCTTTGGTGTGAGTTACACGGCTTCCCGCGTGAAGAGGAGGATTGGGTCACGCACCTCCATAGGTTGGTGAAACGAGCTGGCATATGGGAACCCTTTTTTGGCCCGGTAGAGGAGCTGGAACAATTTGCCCACGTCAAGGAACCGAGTATAATCCACGAAGAATCCATACCCGATTCCGGCGGTATCATGATTGGACAATTTCAACCAGAATTCTTGGACGATGAGGAGGAACTCGAATCGACGAAGGCTTACTTGGACAAACTGCGGCAGTTCCTCGCTGAGGTCATTGTGAATCACTATTTCATCCTGACTGAGCGCTTTACCAAACACTTCCATTGGATGCTGTGAACGCCTGAGCACACCAGTACCTATCCGCTCCATGATGACAGGCATGGCATGAAGCTGTACCAACTTCTCATGTATCCTTTCATTGGTGCCCTGATCGGTTGGCTCACGAACACCATTGCAATCTGGATGTTGCTACATCCGTACGAGGAGAAACACATCGGCCCTTTCAAAGTTCCCTTTACGCCTGGCCTGGTTCCGAGACGGATCGATAAATTGGCCGTGGAGGTATCGAGTGCGATCAGACGACATTTCCTGGCTGGAGCGGACATTAAACTCCTTCTCAAGCAGATGGAGCTTGGACGGGTGCTCACGCAGGAGATGAAAAAAAGGCTCGAGAAGTCAGCAGTGCTCAGACCTCTCACAAACCTTCTGGACAACGAGCTGGTACAAAATTCTATGAACAAAGAAATTGATAAGTTTGTCGAACGTCTCGAAGCGGACCCAGTTGGTGCGCAGATAGAGCAGTTCATTCGCCAGCGCATTGTCAATGAGTTCGATCCGCGACGCATTGAAGAGGTGGTCATCAATGTTTCCCGGAGAGAATTGATGTCCATCAGATATCTCGGCGGTGTCCTCGGCGGCATTATCGGTCTTGTGCACATACTAATTCAACTCTGACGAAACCAACCCTTCTGCTGCAATGAAGATTCCTTGATCTCTCCTGGAGCGTAGGAAAAATAGGTTGCGCACCGAGTTAGGGCACCTCCTCGTTCATCCCCTTGTGTCGCTGGATAAATTCGTCCAAAAACAACCCTCGCCTTCCCAGACTGGTGAGGAAACCTCGTTGGTCCCTCGAGCTTATCATGGCCGTGAAGCAGTTCTGCAGCCCGTATCCTCGTTGAGGCAAAGACGAGATGGTGTGTTGCCTGCTGCTCAGTGGCACTCAGCTTCTCCATCGGTAGCGTATGGTATCCTACGCTGTTTGAGGCGTGGAGGTGAGATGGGTGGACCACCCCCAAGGAATATTTCGGGCGGTACGTGAGGTACCAGATGTCGGTATGCGGTGCACAAGCCGAGGGATTATGGCGCTTTTGCGCCGGGAGACCTGGTGCAGGTAGATACACTTGATATTCCGCCCGTGCCGAGAGTCGTCCTCAAGCAGTTCAGGGCCAGGCATTGTGTCTCTGGCTGGGATGTGATCGAGCACGAAGCCATACCACGGCCAAAACAGTTAACGTCTTCGTGGATACTTCTTGAGCACGATATCATTGAGGATCAAGGCGGTAGAAGTGGACGGGTAGCGGACTTCTCTTCCGAATTTGGCAGTACTGTCAGAGACGAGACATCCGACTGTTCGTGTTCCCTCCCAGAAGTCCTAAGCTCAACGGTACGTTCGAGCCTAAACACAGGACGCACCGGGAAAAGTTTTATGAGGCCTATGAGTGTTCATGGAATGTGGAGGAACTCGATAGGGAGCTTAGGGACTGGGAGTATATTTGTGACTGTGTCAGATCACACCAAGCACTCAACTATCGAAACCCGTCGCAATTCCTGCATGATCATGGCACCATCGTCCACAGTCCCTCACCTCAGTCTCATAGATAGTGAAGGAGTGCAATTCTTTTACAAAATATGGAAAATTCGCTAACATACGATTCAATTTCAGAGATGTCAGAGTCTTGAATAAGAACTACTTCTACCTAACGTGCTAAACGCGGCCAGGATAATTATACCAAGATCGTCCAAGGAATGTCTCGCGGGGAATCGGGGCTGTGGTGAAGTCAAGAACAGAAGAGTCACCCCATGGAGACGTGTTGGAAATCCACTACACTTCGCAGAGGAACACGGTGCTCGAAGAACCGATGGATTTACGGTGCTTTTCAGTGTGCTGGGCCTGAATCCCGCCTTGGCACAGTTTTTTTCACATTTGGACAAAAAATGAGTAACTCTGAGAAGATGCCGGTATAGTACCAGGAGGTGTCCTCCTCCGGCGAAAGAAGCCATATTTGCTCAAATGGCGCCGCATTCATACGCTAATATAAGCATTAGGAGGCGTATCTTACCCCGCAGGGCCCAGCGGTTGAGGAATTTTTTCGCGTAATGAATACAAACCTAAAAAACGGTAACAATCTGTAGTCGAGAGGACAAATCAGATGGCAGGAAGAGACTATTACCAGATGGAGGCCCAGGAGGTCTTGAAGGCTCTGGGCACAACCGAGAGCGGGCTTTCTCGCGCTGAAGCAGCAAAACGACTGCAGAAATACGGGAAAAACGAACTGAGGGCGAAAATAAGAGTCCCGCTATGGCTGCTGTTTTTATCGCAATTCAAAGAGCTTCTCATTCTGATACTGATTCTCGGAGGGTTCATATCCTACTTTATTGGCAACTATCGAGACGGCTCGATTATTTTCATCATTGTTTTCGTCAATGCGATAATCGGGTTTCTTCATGAACATAGAGCAGGCAAGATCATTGATAAGTTAAAGAGCCTGATCAAGTCTCCGGCGAAGGCCGTACGGGACGGAGAGTTGATGGAGATTTCGCAGGAAAACCTGGTTCCCGGAGACGTTGTGCGCATAGAGGCAGGAGACAAGCTGCCCGCGGATGTAAGGCTCATTGAGGTAAACGGTCTTAAAACCAACGATTTCGCCCTGACCGGAGAGTCGGTGCCACAGGAAAAGCAGCATGACGCGATAAACGAAGCAGTGTCCTTGGCTGACAGGGATAATATGGCATACGCTGCCACGACCGTGGCAACCGGAAGTGCGACCGGTGTGGTCGTGGCTACCGGCATGGATACGGAGACGGGGAAAATTGCGGGTTTGACGGAAGAAGCAGGCGAAACAAAAACCCCGCTCCAAAGAGAACTACGACGCCTGGCGAACCAGTTGACCGTCGCAGTGGGCTTCATCAGTGCAGGGCTTTTCGTGTTGGGGATGATCCAGGAATTTTCCCTGTACATGAGCCTTGTGTACGCGCTCGGCGTTGCGATGGCCATGGTGCCGCAAGCACTCCCTGCGCAGGTAACGGTTGCCCTTTCCACGGGAAGCAATCAGTTGGCCGATAGAAACGCAGTGGTGAAGAACCTGCCCTCCGTAGAAACACTGGGGTCGACGACCGTGATCTGCACCGACAAAACGGGAACCTTGACGAAAAACGAGATGACGGTCCAATCAGTGTGGTTCAACGGAAAAAAATACGAAATTACCGGAATCGGGTATGAGCCCGAAGGGGATGTTCTGGACGAGGACGGAAATACCCTGAGCGAGAAGCACATTGAGCAGATAGAAGTGATCATGGACGCAGCGACCATGTCGTCAAATGCTGAAATACACGAGCCAGATGAGGAACACGCCTCCTGGTATCCCATCGGCGACCCTACTGAGGCGGCGCTGATAACGCTGTCAACCAAGCTTGGTACCCGTTCCCCCAAGGAAGATGAGGAGAACCCTGAGCTCCACGAGTTCTCCTTCGATTCGGAACTGATGAGAATGAGCTCGGTAAGACAGTTCGGGGATGATGTGAGACTCGCGGTGAAGGGTTCTACGTACAGCATCCTCTCCATTAGCAGCCATATCTACAAAGACGGAAAAAATGTTCCCATAACCGAAGAAGATGAGGAAAGGATCAAATCAATAAACGAGGAGTACTCCGGGGGCGGCATGCGCGTTTTGGCCATTGCACATCGACCGCTGGATTTCAAGAAAGAGGAATACGAACGAGAAGAGGTGGAGAAGGACGTGATATTTCTGGGCCTCATGGCGATGATAGACCCCCCGAAGGAGGGAGTAAGAGAGGCGATCGAGGATGCCCAGAAGGCGCACATCCGGGTGTTCATCCTCACGGGGGACCATCCAGAAACCGCCCAGGCAGTAGGGCGAGAGATCGGCCTGCCGGAACCAGGGGAAGCCACGCCGGTGATTACAGGAACGGAACTTAAAGAGATGGACGAAAAAAAGCTGCAAAAGGTAGTACAAAAAAATCAGTCCATCATATTTGCCCGCGTCGACCCTGAAGACAAGCTGCAGATCGTAAAGGTCCTGGAGGAACAAGGCCAAATCGTTGCAGTTACCGGAGACGGTGTGAACGATGCCCCTGCCCTCAGGAGGGCACATATTGGCGTGGCCATGGGGCAGAGGGGAAATGACGTTGCGAAAGAAGCGTCGAGACTCATCTTGCTGGATGATAACTTTTCCACGCTGGTTCACGCGATACGAGGCGGAAGAACGATCTATAATAACCTGAAGAAAACGGTGTTCGCTTCTCTGACCACTAATATAGGAGAACTGGCACTGGTCTTGCTGGGCCTGCTGGCAGCCGCCCTCTGGAATTACCCCATCCCGATACTGGCCGGCCAGATACTGGCAGTCGATTTGCTGGGAGAGATCGGACCACTCACCTTTCTCACCTTCGATCCTCCAGACAAAGACGTAATGACCAGGACCCCCAGGAAGCCTGAGGAACATATGCTGAACATATTCGCCGGTACAGAGATTACGCTCCTGGGAATATTGATAGGAGGATTGGCTTTCCTGAATTTTTTCCTGTTCATGAGCCGAGAAGGAATAACCTTGACGGTCGAAAGCGTAAATACCATGGATTATTTCAAGGCCACTGCATTGAGTTATGCCACCATTGTGTTTTGCCAATTTTTCAACATTCTTGAGAGGAGGTCTGAGCGCATCTCCCTGTTCAATCACAATTTTTTTACGAACAGGGTACTGTTATACGCTACGGTGATTTCCATTGGGTTGGTGTTACTGGCAATTTACGGACCCTACATCAGCGACTTTCTGAGCTTCGGGCCCATTACATTACCCGATTGGCTGTTTATTCTCGGTGCGGCGGTCGTGTATCTGGGAATATTTGAGGCACTCAAGTTCTTCAAGCGAATGACCCGAGCACCTTCTGATAGTTGATATACAGAGACGGTCTGAGAATACATGGGCGGAGATGCAACTCGCCTCTTTTGCCCCTGTCTCCGGTGCTGAGTATTGGTACCCAGAGAGTGCTTTTCGAGGTCATGTTTGTCTTGCGGGCAAGGTCCTTTCTGAGATGCTTGCTCTGGGGCTGTATAGGGCTTTCCATCTGCCGCAGGTACTGCACGTCATGGGAGAAAGAAAAGGTTCACTGCCAGGTAGTGCAGCAGTGATGCAGCGGCCATAACTCTACCCGGAGAAAAAACGAATGGCCGCCAGGCACCAGGTTCAATACTCCTCTTTTATCATCCCGAAGACTGATCTCTGAGGAGTCGGCAACAAGACTGTATGCAAGGGGGCGAAACATGATGGAAGCAAACCTTGTAGTAATACTTTTTGTACTAGTCGTGCTCTTAGGGTTGTCCGCCTTTTTTTCTGGTTCTGAAACAGCCCTCATGGCTATCAGTAAACTGCGTTTAAGACACCTGGCTGAGACCAAGCCTGTCAGGGTCAAGCTTATTGAGCGCGTGCTGAAAAGACCTGAGCGGCTCATCTCAACCATTTTGCTGGGAAACAATCTCGTGAATGTAGCCATGTCGGCCATCGCCACAGCCCTGGCAATATCTTTTTGGGGTGAAAAAGGGATTGCCTACGTTACGGTCATACTAACGATTGCTATTCTGATCTTCGCGGAAATTACGCCCAAGGTGTACGCCAAATATTTCAATGAAAGGGTATCGTTTATCACGGCTCCCGTGCTCAATGGGATCATGACCATTTTTAATCCCGCCATCACTTTGATCACCTACGTCAGCAATAAGATCTTGCTCCTCGCAGGGGTTGATGTCGCCAGCGTAAACCGTCCCCTATTCACCGAGTCTGAGGTCATGACCTGTATTGAGATGGCTCGCGATGAGGGATCTATTACCGAGGAGGAGAGAAGAATGTTCTCCAGGGTCTTCACGCTAAATGACAAAACCATTGGTGAGGTCATGGTACCAAAGGACAAAATGACTGTCCTTCGCATTGACGCTCCTACAGAAGAAATCGTGAAAACAATCTTGAAAACTGGCCACACTCGCTTCCCTGTCACAAAAGGAGACGAGCTGGATATTGCAGGCTTTATCCATGCGAAAGACTTTTTCAAGTTAATCGATGCCAAGAAGCCAATTTCCATAAGAAAGATCCTAAGGCCGCCCTATTTTGTTCCCGCCGACAGAAGGA
>SMTZ1_10011354_pt1 | contig 10114 bp, 6 predicted proteins | sample DeeMarSWOR136_30_FD_25667 | JGI IMG/M metagenome (IMG submission 25667)
ACGCAGTGCATTCATCTAATGTAACCGTAGTAATTATGGTTACACTCCCTGGGCGGCCTGAAGCCACCCTCAGCCCCCGAACCCCGGGGAACCAGTCCTGTCGGTTCCCCCCGTCGGAAACCGAATCCCGGAAGGGGGTCCAGGGGGAGATTTCCCCCTGGTCGCAGGCCGGAGGCCGAGAAGGCGAGGCAGCGAGTCTTCGAGCGTTGGAAGGGGACTCAAAGTCCCCTCCAAGCCATCGGGGCCCCCCTCCGCTACGGGGGCTCGAGGGTGGCCTTCAGGCCCCCAAGAGAGGATGTCACACCAATTATTGCTTTGATATTAGTTTAATAAGGGATTTGTCTCGTGGCCGTGGTTTCTGGATAAAGGGAATGATTCTCATGACGAAGGGGACCCACATTTCTCAATGATTTCGGCCATCCTCTTGATGTAGTCCGGGTTTGTTCCGCAGCAGCCCCCGACGATATTAGCCCCGTTTTCGATCATTTTGGGGATATACTTGACATAATCTTCCAGTCCCTGAGAGTAGGTGACCTCTCCCTCAGCCGAGAGGGCTGGCTTTCCGGCATTGGCTTGAGCGACAAGGGGCAGGTCTGTTTTTTCCCGGAAGACTTTTATCAAGTCCACCATCTCGGCGCTGTTGAGGGTGCAGTTTGAGCCGATCACAGGAACCGCCTGGCTTTCCAATTCTTCGATACACTGTTCGACACTGTTGCCCATCAAGGTGAAAAAACCTCTTGGCGTCAGGTTGAAGGTCATGGTCACAAAAACCGGTAAACCTGATGACTTCCTCGCTCCTCTTAAGGCACAAAGGGCTTCTTTTAAATCATACTGTGTTTCGATCAACAAAAAATCCACTTTCCCATCGCTTAATCCCTTTGCCTGTTCCTGATAAGAAGTTTCGAATTCTTCCTCTGTGAATTCTCCTTGCGGCTTAAGAAATTTACCTGTCGGCCCCATACTTCCGGCGACAAATTTCCCTTCGGGTTTAGCTTCACTGGCAACAGCGGCAGCAGCTAAGTTCAACTCATAACATTTATCTCCCAAACCATGGGCGGCAAGTTTAATCTTGCTCCCTCCAAAACTGTTTGTCAGAACCACATCCGAACCAGCATCGTAGTAGCTCTGATGGATACTCTTGACAATTTCCGGCTTCTCCTTGTTCCATGATTCAGGGCAGGCACCTTGAGGAAAACCATGCCTGATGAGCTCTGTACCCATACCCCCATCGAGGAGCACAATCCGCTCCTTAATCAAATCGAAGATTGTCTGACTCATTTAATTCCTCCTTGTCATGTTCCATTTTTCTCTATTTCATTGATTCTCTTCTACTTAATGTAGGTATTTCATGGAAATGTCCAGGGATGGATAAAGCGACATCGGAGGATTTAGCCTTCCCGATTCAATCTTCGAGGGGATAGCTGAGACATCTAGAGGAAAGAATGGATAAACGTGCGGAGTTCCGCAGGGCCGAGAAGATTGATGAGGGAATGGCGTTAAAAATCCGACTGGAGCGAAGACATCCCTGATCATTTCCATAGGATAGCTACACTGAATGGAATAGAACCATTTCATTAACCTGATTCAGTGATTTATGAGTTTTTTCACGGATGGAAATAAGTCCATCTCCGTGTGCGGCAAGAAGAGGGCTCCGGTGAACTCATTCATATAGCGAGGTTCTGTATTCAACTCAATGTAGGTCATCCTCTCCGAGACCTCATTGACCATTTTCTGGTTTTGTTCTGAGATCAGGCTGAGATGGCCCCCTAGAAGAGAACTGTTGCCGATATAATGAAATTTCTTTCGATCCAGGTCTGGCAAAAGCCCGATGCGGATCCCGTTCTCAATGTTTAGATGCTGGCCAAACCCACCAGCGATGTAGAAAGAATTGATCTGATCGAAGGTAATCCCTGCATTCTTCAACAACAATGAACAGGCCGAGAACACAGCTCCTTTCGTCCGGATGAGATTGGCAATATCCCGCTCAGTGATGATTAAGTCTCTCCCCCAAAAACAATTATCCCTCTTTTCGATGAGGAACCCGAATTCTTCCTCAACCTCGACAAGATGAGGTTCTATTTTTTCTGTGTTGAACTTTCCTTGCCGGTCGATGAAGCCGTGGATAAACAATTCAGCCAAGATATCAACCAGGCCTGACCCGCACACTCCTTTGGGCTTGGTCCCATCGATGGTTTGATAAGTTGACTTTCCGTCCTGCTCGATATTCAGCCTTTCGATGGCCCCTTCTGCGGCCGGCATCCCACATTTAATTCCTCCGCCCTCAAAGGCCGGCCCGGCTGAACAGGCACAGGTCATAAGCCAATCCTTGTTCCCCAGGACAAGCTCTCCGTTGGTCCCGATATCCATGAAAAGAGAGATGTGTTGATCATCCCGAACAAGGGGCGTACAGAGCAGCCCAGCGGTTATATCACTTCCTACATAGCTCCCTACAGCCGGCCCGCACTGAACCCTTCCTTCCGGGGCCATGTCCACTCCCAGGTCTCGAGAAAGGATGATGGGGACCTGATTGACAGTGGGGACGTAGGGTTCTTCCCGGATATATCGAGGCTCTAGGTTCAGAAAAAGATGGATCATCGTCGTGTTGCCTGAGAAAAAAGCATAGGTAATATCCGAGGTTGAAACTTGAGCCAGACGGGCGGCTTTATCGATAAGATGGTTGATCGTGGTGATGACAAGATCTTGAAGCTCTTTTAGTCTCCCGGGTTTCTGGGCATAGTTGATCCTGGAGATGATATCCTCGCCGCATTTCAACTGCTGATTGAAACTGGAGGCTCTGCTTAAAATTTCACCGCTTTCCAGGTTGACGAGATACAGAGCCACCGTTGTGGTCCCGATATCACAGGCTATTCCATAGAGGCCTTTTTCCTCTGAACAGGGATTAACATCGATGACTGTCCAACCTTGCCCCGACTTAAACAAAGTGACAGAGATTGTCTCTTCCTGCCGAGCGGCCCAAGCCAGCTTCTTCAAAACCGAATAGGAAAAATCCGATACTTTGATTTTCAGTTTTTTTAGTAGTTGACGTTCTAACCTTCTCAAATCACTGTAATTATCATCCAGAGTCGGCCTAGGAAGCGGCAATCTCACTAGCTTTATGACCGGACTGACTTCATGAACAGCTGAAATTCTGTCCTTGTATTCTTCGAAAAATCGGGAGGTGGAGACACTCCTGATCGGAATCTCCTGGAATTGAGGCAGTTGAACCGTGAGATCATCCTCCACTTCTGTCAGACAGGCCAGGACATAGCCCTGCTGGGTGAGATCATCTGGCAGCACAGCTGATATTTTTCGTCTATAATTCCCCTTCAGAATTTGGACAGCACAATCCCCGCAGGTCGCTTTCCCACCGCAGGTGGTCTTCAGAGGCAGATTCGCTTCTTTTATGGCATCCAGAAGATTCGTGCCCAGAGAAACATGGACAGTGCTATCGAAAGGCAGGAATGTCACTCTGAACTTACTTTTTCTCGATTTTGAAGATGCCATGCCTTCTATCTTTTTATGGATTTCTTCCAGCCCATAGATCACGTTAATTTAACATGCTTGATGAAAGAAGAAATATCCGAGGCCTCCTGACAGCCCACGATAACCTCCCAGCCAGGAAGGTTTTCCTCCAATTCCCCGCTGATCTGGGAGACAAAACCGGGGATGACAAGTTTTCGGGTTTTCACCTGCTGTTCGAGATGGATATCCTTGATGAATTTGGCGATCTTATCACCTACAAACTTTCCGGCCGCCCAAGCTGTTAACACGGACTGTCCTTCCGTATCACAGATGACCAGATGAGCCGAAATGCCGGAATTCTCGATCTCTCCCGAGACCATGAAGTAGGTCAGGGAGAAGTTTGTGGTCACAAAAACAGGGGACTCTGGAGTGGGATCACCGATAGGATATACCTTCGGGTCGACTTGAATCGGCTTTTGGGGATCCGTGTAGATATTCTGCCTGAGTGTAAACAGCGTATAAAACATAGCTTCGTCAAATTGGGGAAGGACGATTACAGAGTCATACTTACAGAGGAAGGCAGAAGCCTTGGCCATCAGGTCGAACTTGTCCTCTGCCTGGATGAAGGTAAAAAGGGGATAGCCAAAAGGTTTAAAACTTCTCCTCAAGGCACTACGCCTGATGATCGTGTTGTTCTGCAGTCGATGTCCTGCATTGTTGGAGGTAAGATTGAGGAGCAAATCACTCACTCCGGCCTGTCTAGCCTTTTCTGCTTGGCTGGCTAATCCGTCAAAGGAAGGCGCCGTCAGTATTAAACTGATGGGGTGAGTTTTGGCCAGTTCGATATCCTCGTCTGCAAGTTCTTTCCGGAGCAAAACTGCAGGCCGATCTTCTTTTGCCAATTCGATTCCTGCCTTTAAAGCCTCTTTATTTGGACAATCCAGGATGACGCCCATTGAGGAATTGTCTTTGACCATCTGGATTGTTTTGAGCAAAAGATCTTTATCATCGGCATCATGGGAGATTAAGAAGAGATCGGCCCTGAGTTCCTCTCCAACCCGCTCAACTTTATAATTTTCGACTTTCTTGATCCCGGTAATAATCCGAGCCTTGTCTTCAGATGTCCGGATTTGAAGGCCAATCCCTGGTTGATGGAAGAAGGTCTTCTCGTGGCGAAACATGACTGTTTCATTCCCCACCTCTAAAGGCCGAGCTTTTCCTATTCTAATCAACCGAATCGGAGGTTCACTGGCCGCCCCGAGTTTGGCTTTGGCTTCCTCTGAAGCATGGGGGCAGGCGTTCAATTCTGCTTTCTTCTGAGCCAGTTTCATGGCAAAAGCCATGCAGGTGGGCACTCCACAATCTCCACAGTTGGTCTTGGGCAGCAACTTGAATATATCCAACCCGGATAAGGCCATGGTTAAACTCCATCCTCGGATGAGCAGATCTCGATGATATTCTTTTTGATGATTTCCACAGCTTTGGGATGGTCCATGATGAGAAGCTCTGCCCCGGCCGCCAGTAAGCTCATCGCCGCGGCAATCTCCCAGTAGGCATTCCGCAGTTCCTGATCTCCCCATTCCGGATAATCTTCTTGAGTCACCCGCGCTTCTTTGACCTTTGCCGTCTCATAACCTGGAGTGACCAGCATCGGAAAAGCCAGCATTTTATCCCCGGCTAAGCCATCCACACGAATGCGTTCCATGATCGAATAGGTGTATTCCAAGCCATAGCCCAGCGTCCCTGTCAAAGGATCCATGACGATCTTATCGGGGGGAAAATTCATCTCCGTCAACAGGATATTCAGCTGCTTGGCCAGGTTGACGTCGATCGGTGTCTGAGCCACGAGCGTATGGTTGTAGGCCAGGCAGGCTGCGGCAATAGTCTTATAGTTATCTGTTTCCGCATAATTGATCAGGCAATTCTCGCCTTCTGTGACTTCACAGACCTTCTTCAGGACCTCGTTGGTCTTCTCGAAATGGCTGTGTCCGGTGATGATCAGAGGGACACTCACACTCTCCAGCACTTGCTTAACCACATCGGCCGCTTCCTCTGCACTCCGGTTCCCCTTCTCAGGATGGGTCCCTTCTAAACGGACGTTGATTAGCTCTGCCCCGTAGTCTTCGACACATTTTTTCGCCATCTCTTCTGGCCTTTCGATGACCTCTCTGTAGTATTCCATCAGGGTTGACGGATATTTGGCTGGCACCTTGTCGAAGACCTCCATGGCCACCACGGGCCGATGAGGATGTTCTCCTTCAAAAAAATGGAAGGGAAGAGCGTTGCTACCGCCGATAATTATCTTCTGGGAACGGCTTCCGCCTTGCTCAGCCGTCGCTCCAAGGGCAACCTCGATAATCCTTCCCGTATTTTTTTCTTTAGGTATCTCAAAATCCATGGGTTCTCCTGATTCTTCTCTCCAAAGAAAGCCCTTTCATTGTCCGATCGATAGTCTGGTAGGCTGAAGATTTGGGGATGATCTCCCAGATTGGCTTTCCCGCTCGGTCACTCTTCAGGATCTTCTGATCTTCCGGGATAGAACAAAGAAGTTTCAACCCTTCATCTTTGATAGTCTCTTCTACAGCTTTTGGAATAGGATCATGGAGTCGATTGAGGATCAGGTATTTTTCTCCAACCCTAGCCTCCAGCTCCTTAAGGAGACGGCTAATCCTGCCTGCTGCCTGGATTCCCCTCGGCGATGGATCAGAGACGATCAGCAGGTAATCGATATTCTGGGTGGTTCGTCGGCTCAGGTGTTCCATCCCTGCTTCATTGTCGATAACCACGAATTCGTAATTCTCCCCAAGAGTTTTCAGAATATCCCTGAGCAGATTATTCGCGTAGCAATAACAGCCAGGGCCTTCCGGCCGGCCCATGGCAACCAGATCGAAGTTCGGTGTTTCCACCAGACTGGAATGGATCTTGTATTCGAGGAACTGCTGCTTGGTCATGCCGCCGGGCAGCCCGCTGACCCTGGACTTCATCTCTTCCCTGATGGCACCGATCGTCTCTCGAAGCTCCACTCCGAGCAGGTCATTCAGGTTGACGTTGGAATCCGCATCGACAGCAAGTATAGATTTGGACATATTCTCACCCAACCAGTAGACGATCAAAGCCGCAATCGTAGACTTTCCGGTACCCCCTTTTCCTGAGATGGCTATCGTCTTCATCTTCTTTAAAGGCCTAGAACATTGGAGGCATAGAAAGCGCTGGATGCTTCATCTTGGTGACATAGGCCAGGACTTCCTCTTCGGTCTCAGCCACTGTTTCATCCGCAATCATCTCGTAAAAATTTTCGATTCCGATCCGTCTTCCTATCTCCCTCAGTACCGGCCCCATCTCCTCCTTGAGATTCTTATCCATCCAGACGATGCGCTGGGCACCACCGTCGGCGCTTATGAATTTTGGGCTCCCGATGTATTGTTTGCTATGACCGATGAACCCTGGCGTTTGGACACCTCCGCCGACCGTTCCAGCCAGGGTTGAAAATTTCATCCCACTCGGAGTCATACCTGTATACTCGCGGTAGACGACCATGATCCCGTTGGTGGACGGCAAAACGCCGGAAATACACTCAAAACAGCCGCAGGAGGTCATCGGATGCTCGACCATACTGTAAGCGTTGAAGAACTCCAGTGTCTTATGGGAACTGTTGAAGACAAATCTATTGATGTCTTCCCATTGCCCTCGAACAGGATCTATGACCTTGCCTTTCTTCACCGGCTGATTAGGTCCAGTGGGGTTGATCTGATAGGCGGCCTTTCCATCCAGCCAGTTGTAGGCTCCGCATAGCCCGGAGCGCTCAGGCGTGATGATGCAGACATGGTTGGGGGCAAAGGACTGGCACAGTGTGCAGGAATAGAAGGTTTCAACCGCTTCATCGGTCATATCAGCCAGGCGGGCATCCCTCTGATGATAAATCCTGCGAGCTGTGTCAATCAGGTCGAGAATCTCTTTCTCCTGAGTGTAGATGCGTATCTGCACTTTATCCACAATTTTTCCAAACTCACCGTGGAGCTTGGCGTGAAGGATGGTCCCGAAATGCCTGAACTTGAACCCCTTCTGCTTTGCCTCTTTGCTGATCCTAACCCAGTTGATATCCCGCTGCCCCATGTGGAAGACTCCGTTGGCGCAGTTGATAAAATCATGGATATAGCGTTCCAGGATGGGCTCAAAATCAGTCTGCATCTCTCTCCCGGCCACTTCAACCCAGATAGCAAGAGGAATCTGGCTTCCTTCCTCAATTTCATCGATCTCAGGACCGATGAGATCGATTTTTCCATCCTCGACTTCATCCAGCTCTCTGGTTGTCAAGAATTCGAAACCGGGTTTTTCCTGACCAGCCAGTTCCACATACATGTCTTCCTTCCGGATCCGCTCACCTTGGAAGGCAGGTCCATAGGGAACAGGCACGGGAACCTTGGTTATGGTGATTTTTAATCCTCTGACTTCGATGGCTTTGGCCACAATCCTGTCCAGGGGGACAGGGGAGACCACATGCTCGTAGGTGCAAATACCCGTGGGCAAAATCTGATCGATATCCGTATCAGCGATGGTGGGAAAGCCGTAGTTAATGGCACCAGCAGCCTGGGCATGCTTTTCATCATCGACAGGGCCCAAAGCGAGGACAAAGGCAAAGACTCTATTCTTGTTGTAGCGGAGAATCCTCTGAAAATCTCCAGGCTGGGCTCCACCGAAGGAAAGAGCCACCCGGGTGGCAAAACCCAGAGAATGGACGGTGGCTGTCACATCATCTCCGAAGGGAACAAGCCGGGTTTCCCAGCCCATCTGAATGCCCTCTTCCTGGAGCTGCTGGGCCATAGATTTTCCGTCGGTGGCCGCCGACATGAAGACATACAGGTTTTTTCCCTGGAGTTCCCGAGCGATTTTGACCGCCATCTGATTAGAGGGACAGTGGCCGACACAAGCCGCAAACCCAGGAGCCGTACCGTCGACAAACTCGATTCCCCTCTCCCTCATGATCACATCATTGGCCGCTCCCAGCCAGAGATGGCCGTCTTCAGGATTTGGTTTGGTCCAGTAGGGGAGGGGATTTTGAGTGTATTTCAAAGCCTCGATGATCTCATCGGCAAAGAGGGTGGCCATGCCCGCATCCAGAGTCTGTCCAAGGTAAGGAAGCCATAATTCATCCTCGGGAAGGGGAGGGAGTAATTTTTTGGCTTCTTCCAACAGAGCCGTCAGCCCTCCCAGGGTCTCTATATTCAAACCCAGTATGCCGTGAGAAATCGGGAGATAATAGCCTGTGTTCGGGAATTCAACCTTTGTTTCAGGGCTCTTTTCTTGAAGAGCCTGGTTGAGTTCTTTCTCGGCTCGAAGGACCAGCTTCTGCGCCCCCCGAATAGCTCTGGTCGCGATAAGCTTTGACATTGACGGATCCTTTCAGACCTCCAACTCTCTTCTCATCTCCATATCATAGAGCACCCTTTCTTTCCCTTTACTGATTCCTAATTTCTCTCTCTTCTTGTTGATGTGATCTATCATCATTCCCGCCATTCTATTGACATCGGGCTCTGCGGCCCACATTCCTCCTAAAATCTCCTCGAATTCTTTGAAAATGAGACGGCTGAAAACCTCGCTTCCCAGGACTGGAAGTCCGACACCGAACACGGTAAACACTCCCGAGGCGACAAAATACTGTCCGATCGAGATGGCTTTCTCACTCATCCATTCTGGCGCAGCTCCGGCCACAGGGAGTTCAGAAATATCGCTTCCCAAGCCCCCAATCCTGACCATTTCTGAGAGGGCTATCAGCAGGCGGCTGTTATCCACACAAGACCCTGAATGCAAGACTGGGGGTATGCCGACTGCTTTACAGACCTCAGCCAGGCCTTGCCCCGCATATTTCTCGGCGGATTCGGGAACGAGAAATCCAGCTTTAGCACAGGCGATGGCTGAGCATCCTGTCTGAACGACCAAGATATCATTGGCGATGAGTTCTTCGACCAACCCGATATGGGCTTGATCATAGGGCACCTTAGGGTTGCAGCACCCGACAACGCCAGCCACCCCTCTGATGCGTCCGTTCATGACATTGTCGTTGAGGGGTGTGTAGGAGCCACGGAATTTTCCCCCCAGCATGTAGATGATCGCTTCATGACTGAAGCCAGCGATCAAGTCCATCTTTTCTTGGGGGATATCGACTCGGCCCCGATTGGGAAAATTCAAAATCGCCTCTCTCACGATTCTTTTCGCCGTGTGAAGAGCATCCTTTTCTGAAAATTCAAAATGTTCGGCGCCTTCTATCTTTGCCTTGGGGGAAGTAGTGATAAGCTTGGTATGGAAACACTTGCAGAGTTCAGGGAGGGCAGGCATGACGCATTGGACATCCACGATCATCGCCTCCACAGCTCCTGTGCTCACAGCCAGTTCCTGCTGCAACACGTTCCCAGCTATGGGCAGGCCATGACGGAGAAGGATTTCATTGGCCGTGCAGCAGATTCCTGCCAGGTTGATACCAGCAGCCCCCTTCGATCTGGCAAGTTCGATCAATTCCTTATCTTGAACCGCCATGACCAGCATCTCAGACAGGATGGGTTCATGCCCGTGGACGATGATGTTGACCTCTGTCTCAGAAATCACGCCCAGATTCACCTGGCCGCGAATAGGGGAGGGAGTCCCGAACAGAATATCC
>SMTZ1_10027023_pt1 | contig 10114 bp, 8 predicted proteins | sample DeeMarSWOR136_30_FD_25667 | JGI IMG/M metagenome (IMG submission 25667)
ATCCCCGTCCCGGAATGGTAAACAACGTGGATATTGCTGCCCGATGATTTTGCCAACTCATTGATGAGAGGATCAGGATAGGAAGCACCCCACGTAGAGGTAACAAGGACTGCGACAAATAAGAGATTGAGAATCAAGACTACTTCTGATGACCATCTCACTATTCTCGCTAATGCTCTCATTCATTCCCCCGCGTTAGCCAGAATTTGGATTTGAAGGCCCTCGATTTCTAGGGGTTTGCAAATCGAATGCCACATCGGTCAGTTTTTATGTAGAGGTAACTTATTGATATTTATATATATTTTTAAGGCGCCGGAAAAGAACTATTAGGAAAAATTTTTAAGGTGGGCAAGAATGTGCCAAAGATCGTCGAGGAAAGAAAAAATGTCCACTTTCCTTTTTTGCCGTTGGGCCATTAGAATGCATCGCAGCTTATATCAAAATACCAACTTTCAATTTTGCGAGAAAGATGTGCGTAATGGAAGGTATGCGAATATTGGGGAAACGTGAAGCCACTTACGTGCTTCTTTCTTGAGAGCCTTTTGTCATATTCGAGCTAAAGTGGGAGATGGTTAGACTTGTAATTGAACCGTTAGGGTTTCTTCATTTAAGATTGAAGTTCTAACGCTATGAGTTTTAGGAATGTTTTTGGTTCTTTTACTAGAATTCTCTACTTTCTTTCCACCTTCTTCCTCTGTTCCATGGCCAGTTTACATTCCGCGCAGATGAACCGCGGCAGGATATGGGGATATTCGATCTTCTCCTCTCCAAAACCCCAATCGATGATATCCCTTACCAATAATTCCTCCTTAAAGGCATGGCCCATGCAGAGTCCCATCCCGCAGACGATACAGATCGCCACTGCCTCCGTTTCGACTCCCTGTTTCGCACAAACATAGCACTTCATTTCCACAACCTCCCCTGAAAATTATTAAAAATCTACCATATCCTTTTTAAAATTGCTAAAAATTTTTGGAGACCTTCTGAATCGGAAGGGAGAGAAGCTTCAAAAGGAATGAAAGAGGATCTTTCCTTTCAAAAATCCTTTCTCAGAGAAATGGTCAAGAGATTAGCATCGAAACTGTCGTTCCGCACGACATGGTCTGTTAAATATGTCCTCTCCAACGTGAGAATGGGTGTGACCCACTTATTCTTGTACCAGAAGCTGATGACCCCGTCTGCATACCGCTGGCTGTTTTCCTTCCAGGTCTTTGCATAGCTGCCGTAAACCCTGGCCCCCAACCCCTTATAAATTCCTTCGTATGAAATTCCACCGGAGTAAATGCAAGCGCTAGAGTCGAAAACGAAGCCGGTGGGGATCAATGCGGGCGCAGTGATGATATCTTTCCTGTCACGGATCTTTTCGTAGGTAAAAGACCCATCGAAGGAAAGTCTGGGGATGAAAACGGGTTGATAGGTCAGCGCAATGGTATAATCCTCCGCATCTACCTGCAAATCCTGGTCCGGATTTCTCTTTCTCTTCCATGTAACCAGTCCTTTCAAACTCAAGTTCGGGAGAGGCGTATCGTATTTCGCTCTGACCTTGGCAATGTTCTCATCCTCGACGGAGATCCTTGTGTAAGGGTTGTCGAAACAGGCTCCCTGATACTCTCCGTAAAAACTTAGAAATTTATAGGGCTTCCAATCCGCAGAGGCAATCCATCCGTGGGCCCAGATCTCGGTGTCTTGTGGCTCCCTGCCGCCGTCAAAAACATTAATATTAAAATTTTCTCCCTCAATATCTCTATATTGGCCGCGGTAGCCAAACCTCAGGGTGAGGTTTTCCCTGGGCAAATATTCCAACTGGATGGTCCCTGTATGGGCCATCAAACTATACTCTGTGTTATTATCGGGAACGGGGGTGGGATTGGCATCGGTATTGAAACGACCATCCTGATCGAGGGTATGGAACCGGTAGTCAAAATGGAGAATCCACTCCTTCTTCAATAAGTAACTGAGCCCTAACTCTGCGATATGGGTATTAAAATTGAGTTCACTCTTTCCTGAATTGACCGCCACGACAGGGAACGTAACGATATCTGCCCGTCCGTCTGAATGGGCGAAGATATAACCAATGTCAAAATCCCATCGGTCTCCTGCACGGGTATGGCCTCTGATTGTACTCACATAAGTCTGGACAGTATCTTTTATCTTCTCGCCTTGAACTGGGGATTCTGTCTGGTCCTTATTCTCAAAGTGCCAGTAGGACTGCTTGACATGCAAATCCCAGTTCCCGATGGGGAAGTCAGCGGAAACAAAGAACTCATTCATCCTTTCATTAAAATCCTGCTCCACAAGGGTAAAGGGAAAGGCCACCGCCGAGAACCTCGGGACAACGGCATCTCCGTCCCTTTGCCAGTGGCTGTAACCGAAATTGAGCCAGAAGTCGCCTTTAGGGAAGAGGGATAGGGTCACCGTCCCCCTTCGATTCCGTGAATCGAAATTGTGGTTATCGGTGAAGGGACTGTCCGTACGGTTGAAAAAGTAATTGTATTCCTTGTACGTCGCCACCAAGTCGTAGCTCTTATTCTTCTTGATTTCGAAACGTCCGGAGGGGAAGGGATCGCCAATTCCGTGAAGATTAAAACTAAGATAATCGGCGAAACCTTTTTGATCCAGATCTTTTCCCAAGAGGCTAAGGTCGAAAAGCCTCAACCCTTCCATCAGATTGACGACTTCTTTATATCGGTTTCTCCCGTCTATATCTGTAAATCGATATCCGAGCTCAATGTCTCCTGTCCACTGAAAGCCACCCAGCGTCATGGGTGTTTCAGATCTTACCTCCAGAACAAGGAGAAGACAGAACATCGGAACGAAGATGATGGCGTAGTTTAGCCTAATCCAATATCTTCTCATCCCTTTACCCCCTTCTTATTGGAAAAACCGGCTGCTGAAATTTGACCCATGAATCTGCGTATGGCAGTTGATGCACGAATAGAAGGCAGCAAAATGGCGCTGGCCGTGACATTCGAAACAGAGGGTCCGAACATCGGGGCGGATCAGAAGAAATCGATTTGCAGATCCGTGAGATTGGTGGCAACTGCTGCACCCCTCCACTTTGACGGGTGCGTGTTCAAAGACCCAGGGGCCTCTCTTCTCGGGGTGGCATTTAAAACAGGCGTCTTCATTCGAAAATTTATTCCACTTTCTCAGACTCGCTCTCGTTCGGGTCCCGTGAGGGGTATGGCAATCCGTACATTTGACGGCGCCTTCAAGGACCTTATGTCGCGTGGGGAGATAGAATTTAGACTTGACGTCCTGGTGGCAGGACAGGCACAGATCGGTTTCTTTGCCTTTCAACAGCTTTTGGGCGCCGGGATCACCATGAATTTGATGGCAGTCATTGCACCCCACGGCTGTCAACTGATGGACCCCCCTCCCAAACTGAAAAAATTTCTTCTCCCTTTGATGGCAGGTCAAGCAGGCATCGGACCGAACTCTTGCATTCTTATACTCGAAAGAAAAGATGAACCCTTTTCCCTCTGCCTCCGCATGTTTTTCTCCGGGCCCGTGGCACGATTCACATCCCTTCTTTTCGAGTGCGACTTTGGGATCGGGGAGATTTCGCCAGTGGGGGGTATCTCTCTTAAATGCCTCATAGAGGTCCGGGTGGCACTCCTTGCAAACCTCGGCTCCGACATATCCACCCCTCCCGGCCTCCTTTCCTTCTTGCCCGAAGGAGGCAAACGCAGCGAAGGATACCAGAATGGTCAAGGCAGCGGTCAACGCCAAAAGCCTTCTCGGATTCATACCTGAACTCCTTCCTGATTAGGATAGTTTCAGTATCCCTCTTCCAGTCTCATTCGATGCTGACATGAGGACCTGCTCTATGAATTGGCTATACCCGCCTTCATAATACCTCAAAACCAGACAAATGAAATAGAAAATTTTTTGGTGCCTGCATATCGGCAGCCCTGTACAGTGCTGGTGCAGGGCAGGCAATCACCCCCGAAATTTAGTAGGTAGACTTATCCCCCACTCCCCTAACCTCGTTCATACCAGATAGGCAGGGGTTAGGGGAGTGGGAGCAATTGATGAGATATGATCTCTTTATTTGGTTAGATCGATATTGGGATAAAAGGTTGCATCCCGGTTTCCATCGGGTCGGACACCCGGAGGTGCCACGCCATTTAAAGCCTGTAACGCATCTCGCAAAAGCTGGATGTTATACTTAGCGTTATGGACGTAGACCGCGTTACCGGCCTTATAAGAATAGGCCAGGTTGAATGCAGCAGACAGGGTGTTGGGCGTCCATGCATCGAATCGGTCACCAGTCGCCGTGAAGAAATAGGGGTAGCTATCCGAGTCGTAGTATATCCCCTTCCCCTCCAATGCCGCGACAACCAATCCAAAAAGGCCGGTCCCATCAGATCCAGGGCCTGGATCGCGCCGAGTGACTGTTCCCAGCTCTTCGTAGGTCGTTCCGATCACGCCATTACCGTCATAGTCCGCAAAGGCGAAGATCTCTTTAAAATCGTTGATCCCGCCATGACATTGCTGGCAGGTCTCAATTCTCGGTTTCCAGGTGTGGCCCCCCTCTGTGTTATCCGCATTGGCCCCACCCATATGACAACCAGTACAGTTGGCCTTCTGGTGTAGCGTATAACCGGTGGTGTATCGCTGTGGGATTCCATTGAAGTAGTACTCCCAGCCATTTCTGCTCCAGAGGATGGCACCGCCGTCGAGGTAGTGAGGATTGACGAAGCTGATTCCACGGGTACTGATGAGATCGTTCGGGTTTGTATAAGGATCGAGAGCCGGATTTGCACTCGTCATTGCCCTATAAACAGTCAGACCGCTTTCCCGTCCCTGATGGCAGAGAAGGCAGATAATCCCATTCCCGACGCCGGAAGGAATATCGGTTCCGTCGAGAAACTTGTTGACAGCCCCATTGACCTCCGTTAACCGGGAGTTGAAGGAGAGTTTTACGGGAACACGAATATTTTTCTTCGTCTTCGTTGCGTCCGCATGCGGATCATGGCAAGTGATGCAAGTGACCGTAGCATCACCCCAGAGAACCTGCGCCTCGGAAGTGCCATGGCGATTCTTCTGATAATCGATCGACCCAATTCCATGATGGCACTGATTACAGGTATAGTTGTTAATCAGAACGGGTGTACTGGTAACTCCTGCCCTTGAAAGGTAAGCACTTGCTGAATCCGTGGTAGTTAACTGATGGGTGATACTGCTCGGGTTTCTCAGGCTACCCACTCCACCCGAACCCGTAATGCTCATGTCGAAGGGGTATGTGACCTGGTGGGACGATCCAAACTCAAAGGCGCTAAATTCCAAAAACGCCAAGTTCCGTTGGTTGCCATGTCCACTGTTCCTATACTGACCCAGGATATTCGTATTATGGGTTGCTGGGGTCACAGCAGGGTTGACTGACCCGTCTTTATTCTTTCCAACAGCCGTATATTTGTAAGTTCCCTGGGTATGGCAGCTTCCGCAGAGGCCTTCGATGTTCGTCCTCATGTCACGGATTTCGATGACGGGGACAGAAACGGTACCTGTTCCGCCTGTATCCTTTACATAAGTCACATCAACCGTTGTGTTCACTGATTGTGCAAGGTCCAAAACCGTATCGCTAATGACGTCATGCACTTCAAAACCGGCCTTGGTGAGAGTGGTCTGGACCGTGACTTCTTCCCCGGCAAGAACTCCATCCTCCGGGATACTTGCAGTCCCTGATAACACTGCTGTGATGAAGACGGTGTCTTCAGGCCTCACCAACGTCAGGAATCCTCCTGGGGTATAGGTCAACCGATTGGCCGTCCCACCCAGCCCGTCAGTGATTGTCCCCGGACTCCCGATCAGCTTGGTGTTTGGTCTCGATACAAGGGACCCGCGCCCCCATATACCGTTCACAAAATCCTGTGCGCCATCGGCCCCGATCTTATAAGGTTTGAGGTTCCGGTAGGCCACGCTCCGGCTAAGTTCCGGAGTCACCTGCGTCACAGTCGTACCTGAAAGTCCGGTCACCTTCGCTACGGTCACCGGAAGGAGCTGATTCCCATTCGGACCCGGATGGTGAGCATCATGGCAAGCTGCGCAGGTTACTCCAGGGTTTGGCGCAGATCTTGTACCGATCTTTTTCTTAAATTGATCATACTGCAATGCATAGTTATGGCAGACGCTGCATTCTTCGATCCGCTCATCTCGGGTCACCGGGGTGGTCCCGTCAGCTTTAAAGAGCCTGATTCGAGTCCTTCTAAAACCCTCTTTAATTCGGAATGTCGCCTGCCTGTTCGGTCTTCCAAAGGCGGGCTGGTCGAAATTCTTTTTGGGTTGAGCTCCGAAACCGGTTTGCCCATGAGAAGTCAATAGAAACTCCCTGAATTCGAAGCCATGAGTTTCGTTGTGGCACTGGCCGCAAGTCTTGGCATCCGGAATAGGCTTGGGTATAGCACCTATCCCGAAATGGCCAACCCCGCTCCCATGGCATCCCTCGCACCTCACATAATCTGTGGCTGTTGGATCAAAAGTCGGCGAGCTGTGCAAGGAACTGAGATATCCCTCGGGGATCGTGTAAAAAGAGTTTGGCTGGATGGTTGTAACAAATAAGGGGGAATAATCAAAGTCGACATTGTTCGCTGCAATATCCTGCAAGGTAGGGGAATTATCCCTCCAGGTTTCATGGCATCGAATGCAGGTGATCGACCCTACCCCCTGCGCCTCCGATTGGTTCGCCATGAAGAAAACCAGTAGGAAGACCGTAACCAAAAAACTGATCCACTTACTGCGTCCCATGATGCTTTCCTCCTTCCATTACGTTCAAATGGAAATTTACCAAATAACAGGTCTACAGCTAAATCAGTTGAATCCTGTATTTTTGTCTTAAAAAGGCTGTATTTTTACCTGAAATCATGGATAAGATAATTCCCAAGAGAAAAATGATTTGAATACTAAGGCAAATTCCATTCCAAAACAAAATCCAAGGAGAAGACATCTTTGAAGCTAATTAAAATATCATTAGATCTCAAGGACTTACAGAATAGCAAAGAAACCATTTCTTTTCCTAAATAGAGATTTGTATCGGGTGGGCCATTTTCAGCGTAAAACCCGCACCCCTTTGTGGATTTTCACCCAGTCAGGGTTTACTCCCAGTTATGCAGGCACTGTAGATTTTTACTCTACCGACGTTCACTTAAAATCCATACTTTTCATTTGATTAATTTGTTTTTCTAGGCTATTTAAATATGGTATCTAGATTACAAAGAGAATTTTCGATGAAAAAAGAGACAGTTATTCTAGTCGCTGTGATTGCATTTCTCGTTGGATTCATTACCGGTGCAACAGTGGCGATCCTTAAAACGAAGAGAGGGACCGAAGGATCTGCAATGGTTCAAAAGCCTCAAATGGCCCCGGTCCCCGCTCCTCCAGGTCCCTCCCCACTTGAAGTCGCCTCGGAGATTCAAACTGTCAAGGAAATCGTCAAGAAAGACCCGAAGAATCTGCCTGCCTGGGTGGAACTGGGAAACCTCTATTTCAATAGCGGTCAGCCAAAGGAGGCAATTGAAGCTTACAGTCAATATCTTGCCGTCAAACCGGATAATGCAGATGTAAGAACAGATATGGGTATCATGTACAGAAACTTAGGAGATTTTGACCGGGCCCTTGAGGAGTTCCGAAAAGCAGCCCAAAGCGATCCAAAGCATGTCAACAGCCGGTACAATATTGGCATTGTCCTCCTGCACGACAAACACGACATCAAAGGTGCCATCAAGGCATGGGAGGAATATCTTAAGGTTGATCCGATGAGCGAGAGGGCCGCTCGACTTAGGGCTCAGATGGAAAATTTAAAAAAGATGGCTCAATAAAATAACAGTTCGGAGTTGGAAGTTCGGAGTTTGGAGTTAAAAAAATAGAAAACTCGATCTCCATTTTGAAGTCCTTTTCAGAAATGCATTAGGGTACTCAAGAAATGGCACAGGAAAAAAAAGAAGAGAAGGAAGAGGAACTCGAAGAAGCCAAGGAATTGTTTAAGGATGGCATAAAGAAGATCTTTAAAGCCACTAAAAAAATTTCGAAGGACATCGTCGAAGGTTTCAAAGAAGGATATGCTAAAGATGTAACCAAAAAAAAAGACCCCGATAAGGACTAAAGTGAGCTAAAGTTTAAAGTGACTAGAGTTGAAAGTAAGCAAAGATTCAAATATAAATTTTAGGTACTTTAGTCACTTCATGACTCCTACCTGGACATTTTTAAACCTGGCTGGTGCGGCTCCATGGCCCACATGGGCCACCTGACCGGGTTCACCCTTCCCACAATTGGGCGTTCCCCACATCTGCCAATAATTTTTATTTGCGATGGCGTCGCAAGAATTCCAGAACTGAGGGGTAATCCCTGTATAGGTTGGATTCTTGACCATCTCGCCAAGTTTTCCGCCTTTGATCTCCCATCCGACTTCGGTTCCAAATTGGAAGTTGATCCTCTTGTCGTCGATCGACCAACTTCGGTTCGTGCTCAGGAGAAGGCCCTCCTCCGTATCACTGATCATCTCCTCTAAGGTCCACTCCCCAGGCTGCAGATTGATATTGGTCATCCGAATCAAAGGAATCCGGTTCCAGCCATCTGCCCTCATCGTTCCATTGCTCTCTTTTCCTAGAAGGTAGGCTGTTTCTCTCGACGTCAGGAGGTTGACGAGGATTCCTTGGGAGATAATCGGAACCCTTTGGGCTTTTGTTCCCTCATCGTCATAACCGAATGTTCCAAGTCCACCCGGGAAAGTAGCATCTGCTACGATATTGACCAGCTCCGAACCATACCTAAACTGGCCGACCATTTCCGGGTTCAAGAAGCTCGTTCCCGCGTAGCTGGCCTCTGTCCCAAGGATTCGATCGAGTTCAATCGGATGGCCGATCGACTCGTGGATCTGAAGCGCCAGCTGGGAACTGTCCAATATCACTCTCAATCCACTCAAAACCCTTCGTTGCAAAATTTCCGCGGAAGGAGTTTGGATACGATCGCACCTGAACCTCTCCTCCCTCAATAGCTGTGCCTGATATTCCTGCACCGCATTCAATAATCTCCTGCTCAATGTAGGAGCCCTGTGTGGATGCAAAGGTCTTCTCCGTTTTATACAATCCCATAAAAGCCTCCGAGATCTTCACTCTTGTATTCCTCCGGATGATCTCCTCGGCCTTAAGGAGGAGGTTCAGTTTCGTCTCGAGGGCGACGTGAAAGGGATCCGTACCAATAGGAGTTTGATATCGATCTACCACAGATGCAGCAGAAGAGAAAAGGATGCCTTTGCTTTTGGCTTTCGAACTTGCTTTGGCAATCTTCAATGCCTTTCTAAAGACCGCCTCCATTTCGTTTTTTGTTGCTTTGGAACTGCAGGCGAACCCCCAAGCCCCTTGGTAGAGGATCCTCATTCCAAAACCGAAATCTTCATCACTGGTCAAAGCCTCCACTTTTCCATTTTTCACTCCAATCTCTTCATTCTGACGCCGGACAACCCGAATGTCAGCGTAATCCACCTTCTTCATCCTAGCCACGTCAAGAATGTGATGCGTGAGATCCTTCATCTTTCTCTCCAATCCCTCCGTCCCAAAATTCGAAATTCGAATATCGAAATCCGAAACAAATTCAAATTTTCAAAACTTTAAGAGAATGTTAGTTTGGGTCATTTGCATTTTGAGCATTTGTGCTTGTTTCGAATTTCGCCTGCCTGCCGCAGGCAGGGATTTCGTGCTTCGGATTTGCACTACAACGTTGAGACTCCCGAAAAGTTGAACCCATCCACTTTGATCGCAGGAGCTACTACTCCAGTGACAAAACGCCTCGAGTAGACAGTTCCTTCCGAACTTATCCTTCGCTCCTTCGAAACGGCCTTCACCCGAGAAAGGGCCTTGAGAATCGATTCGGTAAACCTCAGATTCTTTATAGGGCTCTTCACCTCACCCCCTTCAATTAAAAAGGTTCCATCTCTGGTCATCCCGGTTAAAACCGTTTTCATGGGTTCGACGATGTTCGTATAATGAAATCGGGTCACAAAAATTCCCTTTCGGACAGACCTGACCATATCATCCAAGGAAGGCTCTCCGCCCTTCATGAAGAGGTTAAGGGGAATGGGGCCTTCCGTATTAGGCGCAATGAGAGCATGTCCTGT
>SMTZ1_10008749_pt1 | contig 10112 bp, 6 predicted proteins | sample DeeMarSWOR136_30_FD_25667 | JGI IMG/M metagenome (IMG submission 25667)
GCCGTTCAAGTGATGTTGGGGCATGCGGATATATCAACAACCCAGATCTATACTCATGTAACCAGAGAAAGATTGAAACAGATCCATGAGAAGTATCATCCAAGATCATGAGTGGGTGAAGCGGTTTGCAGACCCAAACAGACCTGGAAAACAGGTTCATATTTCTTGTTGGACTACCTTGAACCAGTAGACGGATAGAGATACCCATGGGCAAAATCATTCAGTTAAAGGATAAATCCGATACACCGTCAGATAATCTGATCATTTCACGGCCGTGGGAGTTTCGACGAGCAGATTGGGAGAGCAGATATTTCATCCAGATGTTGAAGTCCCAGTCAGCCAAACTGGAAAAGCACCGGAAAGAGATACATAAGATGGGGGATAAAGGGATCTGGCACCTACCCCCCCATTTTGTCCTCAGAGGCGGTATGGCCTATACGATTCACGGTATATACAGCAACAGAAAAAGTGAGGAGAAGATGAGAGAGGTCTATTACCTTGCCGGGTTAATAGACTGTATGATCAATCAGGTGAATCCCCTTTTGAGGACAGATCTCATAAGGGATATGTATAAAAAGGTTGTTACTTTTAAAAGAATGCTGAACATGAATTGGTACGGACATATTGATCAGGTCCTTTTCCCAATTGACATGCAGTTTTACAACCAATCTGAATACAGAGAGCGATTGTCGAGAGCCACAACCATGAAAGAACTCTATCTCCAAATCAGGGAAGGAACCGATACCATGTGTGCTATTCTCTCCTGTGAGTATAGTTTTTACACACCGGGAAGGAGGATATGATCATGGCGACAAAAGAGTACGAAAGATTGGTTGAGGAGATAAACCAACTCAGGGAGACTCTGGAAGCCAAAGATCAGGAGATCGATGATCTTAGGATAAACAATCTCTTTCTTGAGACCATTTTCGATGGGATCAGTGAGGAGATTATGGTGGTGGATGGCGAGTATAATATCAATGATGTGAACAAGGCCTTTTTGAAGCAATATGGATTCAGAAAATCGAGTGTGCTGGGTAAAAAATGTTATGAGATCAAACACCGGTCCAATATGCCCTGTCAGGCAGGGGATAGAAACTGTCCCCTCGAACATGCCAAGAAAACAGGTGAAAGGGTTGAGATGACCCAATTCCACCAGGATGCCAAGGGCGATACAAAGGAGATGTTCGTCATCATGTATCCCCTTAAGTCCGGAAGGCGTAGTATAAAATATTTTCTTGAAATCACAAGGGATCTGACTGAGTACAGGGACCTGTTCAGGGAACTTCAAACCTCTGAAAAGAGATTCAGGGCTATCCTTGATACGGCCACCGACGCCATATTGAGTATTGATGAGGATCATAAGATCGTACTCTTTAACAGTGCTGCCCAACGGATATTCGGTTATTCAAACCAAGAAGTATTGGGAAAGGATCTCAATATACTCATACCCCCCAGATACGGTGACCATCAGAGGTATGTGCAACGGTTTCTGGAAAGACGCGAGTCAGATATTGTGGGGAAGACCATATCCCTTATGGCTATGAGGAAAGGCGGAGAAGAGTTTCCCATTGAACTTAGTATCTCCTTTCTGGAGATGGGAGGCAGAATCACCTTCACAGCCATTATCAGAGATGTGACGGAACATAGGAAAATGGAGAGTAAATTGCTCCAGTCAGAGCGCTTGGCAGCGGTGGGGCAGGCTGTGGCCCATGTGGCCCATGAGATCAAAAACCCACTCATGGTCATCGGCGGGGTTTCCAGTCAGATACGAAGGAACTTACTCCAGGAGAAGGATCTGCAGAAAATGGATATTGTACTTGAGGAGGTGCGGAGACTGGAGGGTCTGGTTGCCAATTTAGGGGATTTTACCAAGGAGTACAGACTGGTGAAAAGACGTTCGGACATCAACTCAGTCATCAGGGACGTCATAAAGATCATGGCAGGGGTATATCCCATTGAGAGATATGGTTTTAAAGAACGCCTATCACCCTATCTGGGGGTGATAGAATGTGATCCTGATAAGCTGAAACAGGTCTTTATAAATATCATATCCAACGGACTCGAGGCCATGAGTGATGGCGGCATCATAACCGTCTCAACCGAGAAGATATGGCATGGCATAGAGATCAGAATCAGTGATGAGGGAACCGGGATCCAAGATGGGGATCTTGAACACATTTTTGAGCCGTTTTATACCACCAGGGAAAGGGGATCAGGACTGGGACTGTCCATCTCATATAAGCTTATTGAGGCACATGCTGGAGAGATATGGGCAGCCAGCCGTCCTGGCAAAGGGACCACCTTTATCATTCGACTTCCTGCCAAATAGGTAGATCTTCCGGATTTTTCACGAGATAAGATCGCTCATATCAATTCCTCACAAATTCAATATTTTATGTAAAAACAAAAAGTTAAACTATTTTTAATTTTTAAGTTGAGTAGGAATTTTAAGATCAGTTGAATTTTTATTTGACTAAAAATATATTAGCTGTTAAATTAGTTAGTTTGACGCGGGGTGGAGCAGTCTGGTAGCTCGTCGGGCTCATAACCCGAAGGTCAGGGGTTCGAATCCTCTCCCCGCTACCAATGATTTCAAGAATTTACATCGTTTGGGTGTAAGTCCTTTTCCTTTGTGGAGCTATTTTTGGGCCACATTTTTCGAATAAACTTTTTCTTTTTACCCCCACAATTGACCAAATTATAGACCTCCATAAAGGAAGATCCGTCACTGCGGGTCTTCTTCGGTATCCTCGCCGTTTGCCTGCAATGATTCACATTCTGACATTTGAGTGCCGCCATCTCTCCGAACCTGACCCCTGTGTGAAACAACATCGTAAGGAAGTTTCGGTAATGATCTACGCACAAAGACCGACCCGGCGTATTTTTCTGGCAAGGATATTATGGTGATACATGTCTTGGGTCTTTGAGAGGCAAAAAATATTGATTTTTTGGATCAAGAACCATGATAATCAAAGGTGGATGGTTATTAAAATAGCGGAGATGTAAAAAAAATGAGCTTGAGTTGCTTTTTATCCGACACTGGGTAAATATCTCCTGCAAGAATATGGCCTATGGTTCAAGAGTAGCCAACTATTGAAAAACTGCCTTTTTATGGCTAAAAACAGTAATCCGCATGAGGATGATGCATTGGCACTCATTATAAGAGAGTTGGGGAAGAAACTCAGAAAAACACATGCTTTGAGGGTTGTTAAATGAGCGAAGGTTATGACTCTCATGGTCTTGAGAAGTTCATCTTCAGGGATATCCACCCCAAGATCCAGATAGGAACAGCAAGCGACCGCTACGCAGGTTGGATCGGACAAATATACACGAAAGGGCGATATGAGATTTCCAGCAGGAGCAACAGAGTCGGAGGAAAATCATTTAAAGAAGAGGTCCTCCCTGTTGAGAGCATTAAAGAGTATTTCCAGCATTTCTCGGTTCTTGAGATTGACTTCACATTTTACAGACCATTGTTGGATGGAGATCTGCAACCAACCCAGAACTACCATGTATTGCAAACATACCGAAAATATCTGCGGGAAAACGACCGCATAATCCTAAAGGTACCCCAGGTAATCTTTGCACAAAAGCTCTGGAGAGGTGGCGCACTCATTGAGAACAATGATTATCTAAACGCAGAAATTTTCACTCATCAATTTTATGAACCGGCGGTTGATATTTTAGGTGATTTACTGATTGGCTTTATATTTGAGCAGGAATACCAGCGTAAGAAAGAGAGAATCTCACCAAAAGAATATGTCGAAGGTCTTGATAGTTTCCTAAGAGCGATCCCCAAGGATAAACGTTACCACATTGAGACACGGACTGATTCTTATCATATAAAATCATACTTTGAAGTATTACAAAATCATGGTGTGGGTAATGTACTTTCCCATTGGACATGGCTTCCTCCCTTGCGGAAACAGTTTCTGAAATCGGACAAGTTATTCTACAATTCGGGAAAACAATCTATAGTGCGACTATTGACGCCTCTCAGAATGAGATATGAAGAGGCTTATATGCATGCATTCCCATTCGACAAGATGGTTGAAGGTATGATGAAACCTCAGATGATTGCTGATACTATTGAAATTATGAAGGAAGGTATTAAAGATGGGGCTTGTATTAATGTTATAGTCAATAACCGGGCAGGAGGAAACGCTCCCTTGATAGCGAAAGAGATTGCCAAAACAATTCTGGAGACAGTACTGAAATGAAAAGGGCTAAGGGAAAACGTAAGACAAAGAAGTTCACTCTCACAAGTCTTATAGGATTAGCCATAGGCACTCCACTTATCTTTTGTATATCATTGTATATTGTACTTTAGTATGAAGTTTTATTTTCTTTAGATATTTATCACATAATATATTTACTTAGCTTTTGCAGACTGGTTCCTTCGGGATTAATGAAGGCCGCACCCACTAGACTCCCGCCCCCGGTATTCATCATATGGCAAGTCCCACAGTTGAAGCCTATCTCCTCGTCTACAAACGGAGGTTCAAAAGAGAGCTGAAAATGAGGGAGATCTTCTTTGGATGTAAATTTAATTTCGGTGCCTTTGGGGTAGAGGACCTTGACTCCCCCCATTGAGATATCCAGCACAATACTCTGAAAAGACTCACTTTCCATCCCTGTCTTCGTAGTGGCCTTTGCAGGTATGGCAACACTCTTTCTGGGATACATACGCCGTTCTTTGAAAGCTCCCGGTTCTTCTAGAAATCCTCCTTTTATTAGATAATCCGTGATGATCTTATCCAGCATAGAGGAAACGGAGCGGCAGTCTTTTTTTGCTGCTTCATTTAGGGCCTCTCGAACTGTTTTAGCCATTCTCAGAGCAAATACAGTGTCTTTTTTCAATTTTTTTACCTCCAAAGAAGAAAAGAAACGGGTGGACTGCCTTACTCAGACAACTTGGCTGCCTCTTGTAACTAGAGGACGTGGATTATAGCTCCCACCTAGGGGTGGGTTTGGTGTTTCAAGAACACTGTTTAAAAATTTAATTTATTGTATATTATAATAACATCGGTATAATATATTTTGTCAAGAAAAAATTTCATTTAACGAAATTTTTTCAACTTTCCTTAATTTATTGCTTTACAAAAAATAGTATCAATTCCCCACAGACTTGACAATCCTTTTAAAGGATAATCTCTTAAAGGCGCAAGAGATCAAATGTACTGTAATGGAATGTTATTCAGCCTCTAATCCTTTTGGACAACGTTGTCCAGAAACTCGCAGGTGGCAGGTAATTAAAGAAAAAATCAGTATAACCATATGGAACCATTAATTAGGAAATCTCTACATTTTATTCAGATATTTCCCCTTTAAAGATACTGCTCGACCAATGGCTGGATTACTTTAGTCTAGTTGATTATTATTCCTTTCTAGATGCGAATCCAATAGTCTTTGCTTGACCATTTAATCCTCCTTAATTTAAAATTAATCGAAATAAAAGAGAGGAAATTTGGCATTCTAGGAATTTACCCTACCTAACCTTCAAAAACCGTCAACCTGAAAGGTATGGCCAGTGAGTCCCGTAACCAACAGTATAAGAAAGATCAATTTTCTTTCAATATAAGTTGTTTTTCTGTTGGCAGTGTCAAGTGGATTATATTGCGCTAGAGCAATATAACCAGGTTTCTATTGGGCCATCTAATCATTGTTGGCCCGCGCTTCGCACCCGGCAAGAATCGCCGCGGATGCGGGATTAAATCGTTTTGCACAAAAAATTGAAAACCAAATTGCTTTGATTTACGAATCGCTGAAGAAAAAATATAAATGAATGAATTATATATTGGGAGAATCAAATGGGATTTTTTAAGAAAAAGGCCACAGGGTCTGATATCGCTGAGGAACTTTTTGGCTTTTTAACCATAGTCATGTTTAAGCCCATAGAAGAATTCCCACCATTAACCTACTTACTTGAAAATACAAAACTCTCAGAAATGGAAGCCCGATATGAAATCTTTACCTATGGAGCCGCGATTTTTGATTTTGTTGTCAGATCTAAGGTTTCGTCTCGCCACCATGAAGCTATTTTTCATGATTTCTATGATAAGATCAAAGAAGCTTTAAGGGAAACGAGAGGTGAAGAGGCATTTCAAACACATTTTATACCCCGTTTAGAGTTTTATAAAGAGGCAATACCAAAGAAGAAGCTTCCCGGAGGCACACCTGCAATCGCAAGAGTATTCTTGGAGGTATGTGAGGGCAAAGAAGGGGAGAGCATTGATGACTACAATGGATTTAATAAGCAAGCTACATTATTGTTTAGTTTTTTCTTTGACTTGGCGACCAAAAAAATAAAGCAATACAAGATAGTGTAAACTAAGCACCTAATCAGCAAACGCGAAAAATACATTTTTCTATACCTTTCGATATAGAAATGAAGGCATGGGGAAGTTTTTGCGAGATTCAAGAAAGTGGTAGGGGAACACTTTTACGAAGGAATTTGTGAAGGAGCGAAGGAATGCGAAAGCTCATCCAAGCTCTTTTGCCCCCAGGTAAAAAAGAATATCGCATGCCCTAATTTCCGTGACCGGCTAAGTATCTGAAACCTAATAAAAGCCAATTTTTCTTGACTCTAACTATATTGCCGTTAAAATACGAGAAAATTTTCCTTTCTATCCATTAACCGCAATTCTGGAGATTACTTCATGGAAAAACCAATCAAAATGGGCCTACCTTACACCTGATAGGACTTGCTGTTCTTGTGGGAGCCGAATCTAATTGTTAAAGCTAAACCCGTCGTGAGATGGGGACGGAAAACTACGGGTCTTAATATCTCCTTTTGACCCTTATTCAAGGTATATTTCATATTGATAAAGATAGCCGAGCTGCCGAACGTGACATCGTTAAAGTCACATAAGGTGTGGTTCTGCTTTCTTATTTATTGACCCATTTGGAAGAGGTTTTTTCATGCCGAAGAACTCCAAATTGTTCCTTATTTGCTTTTTAGCATTTTCAGTAATTCTATGTCCCTCTGTGGCCTTTGCAGTCACAATTTACGTCCCAACTGAATATTCTACAATTCAAACCGCTATTGATGCCGCTTTAGATGGTGACATCGTGTTGGTTTCTGATGGAACGTATAAAGGTGAGGGAAATAAAAACCTTGATTTCAAAGGTAAAGCCATCACTGTTCGATCCGAGAATGGACCTGATAGTACTATCATTGACTGCGAGGGTGAAGGCCGGGGGTTTCATTTTCATAACGGAGAAGGTAATAATTCAATTTTATCAGGTTTTAAGATAACCAATGGCTATGCCGATGGCTCAGGTGCTGGGATTAGAATTTACAGTTCGTCAAGACCGACAATTGAAAACTGTATTATAAGCAAAAATTCGGCAACAATGTGGGGAGGCGGAATCGAATGTTACAGTTATATGACTAATCCGTCCCCCTTGTCTTATACAAATATCAATCACTGCACCATTATCGATAATGAAGCTAAAAGCGGGATGGGATTGCTTGGTAGTGGGGGTGGAATCTCTTGCATCAACTCATCTGTTAACATCAATAATTGTACTATAAGTGGAAATTTTGCAGATCAACAAGGCGGCGGAATCTATTACGGTAGCTCACTAGGTAACATTAGCAAATGTACTATAACCAGAAATTTTGCAGATCAAGAAGGTGGTGGAATTTGGTGTCATGAGTCTGTGGTGAACATCACTAACTGCATAATCAATAAAAACTCGGCAACTAGCACAGGAGGGGGAATCTTTTGCGATGAAGGAGTAGTTGTCAAGAATTGTACTATTAGTAGAAATTCTGCAGTCGAAGAAGGCGGTGGAGTTAGCTGTAGCGCTGGTTCTCCTGAAATTACTAATTGCATCATCTGGGGAAATACCCCCGATGAAATCTATCAAGATATTAATGCAAATCCCATTTTTAAATTCTGCGACATACATGGTGAATATTCTGGGGAAGGTAACTTTTATGGTGATCCTCTGTTCGTGGACGCAAAAAATGACGATTACCATCTCTCAATTAGCTCTCCGTGCATATATGCAGCCACTTCAGCATACGCACCGGATACAGATATTGAAGGTAATCTAAGACCTCAGGGTTATGGGTATGACATAGGGGCCTATGAGGCTACAGGGTATGATCAAATACGTCCGATCATTGAGTCATTTAAAGTCAACAGAACTGAATCACATGTGCCGTTTGAGGTCACCTTTGTTTGCGATGCACGTGATCCTGACGGTGAGATTGAAGACTACACCATTGACTATGGGGATGGTAGCCCACCTGCAAACAATACTATCGGTGTTTTTACCCACATGTACACCACGGAGGGCATGAGCTATGCAACATGCACCGTGACTGATGATACAGGGATTTCAGTAAACTCCTTTTCCATAAGGATTAGAATAATAGAAGTCCCATCGGCAGAAGAAATACTAAACATATTTGGCATGGAGTTCGGCAACAGATGGACATACGCGGGAACCTATCAAGATTTACCGTTTTCGATTGAAAGGGAGATAACCAGTATAGACCAAAGCTCCTTCCCTGTACCAACATATCTCTTTGAGATTAAAGAAAATGGAAGTATCGTTGGCACAGAGTGGTATGAAAATACTGGCAACCAAATAAAACTCTGGGGTACGACAGGTGAATACGAAGGCTCCTCTTACACTTTTAAATTTTCAGAAGGCCTCACGGCGGCCTGGTTTCCAATGAAGGTCAACGATCACGTATATTCGTCAACAACTACACAGATTAACGGATATTCTTTTAATGTCAGCCTTATGGTAGATGTCATCAATAAGGCAACTATTACCCTAGCCTTTGATACGGTAGAAGCTTATAAGGTAAGCTATCAATTGCGTGTATGGGGGACGGCGGGCATAGACATTACAGATAGCTTTACTTGGTGGATGGTACCTTATTTGGGCATTGTAAAAGATCAGCGTTCCGATACTCTGACAGAACTCACCTCTTTTGCTATAGGAGGTGGTATTATCACCCAGGCAAGTGATAACGATGAAGACAATCTATCGGATTACGACGAGTTTTTCATTTATAACACACACTGGCTGCTGGCGGACACGGACTTTGACGATTGTGAGGATGGATGGGAGGTTCAGTATGGTCTCGATCCATTGGTAAATGATGCTTCACTGGATAAAGACTCTGACGGTTTCACAAATCTCCAAGAATATCAGGCAGGAACTGATCCAACCGATCCAAATTCAAAGCCTCACGCTCCCACAGCAGATGCTGGACCCGATCAAACAGTGGACCAAGGTGTTACAGTCACATTAGATGGCTCCAACTCCTCTGACCCGGATGATGGTATTACCTCTTATCAGTGGATACAGACGGCTGGCACCTCAGTAACTCTTTCTGATACAACAGCAGTTAAACCAACTTTTACATCACCAGATGTTGGAACGAATGGAGAAGACTTAATTTTTGAATTGACTGTCACAGACAATGGAGGGTTGCAAGATACAGATACGTGTATTGTTTTCGTATCTCCTGTTATTAGCAGTTGGTATCTTATTTCCTTATCCAAACAACCAACAGATAAGGATATTGCAGATGTATTAAATTCCATCTCAGGGAAATACGTAAGCGTGTGGGCATACATAGATGGTAGTTGGAAGGTCTATGATCCAAATAATCCAGGGTTTAGTGATCTTACGACCATGGAAGCAGGGCGAGGTTATTGGATTAATATGACGGAGTATGCTGCCTTGAGTGTCACAGGTTCTACTCCATCGAAATCGATTGACCTTCAAAGTGGATGGAATCTGGTTGGATATAATTCCTCCACATCTCAATCCGTTACTGATGCACTTGCTTCTATGACAGAGAAATTTATTTCAATCTGGGCTTACATGGACGGCAGTTGGAAGGTCTATGACCCGAATAATCCGGGATTCAGTGATCTGACAACCATGGAACCTGGTTACGGGTACTGGATTAATGCCACTGAGGCCTGCACCTGGACATTACCGTAATCTGACTTATTTCATTCCAATCACATGATATATTGTATGGGATAGGTTCATGTCAAAATGAGTGCTTTCTGCTGATCATTGTATTTGCGGGTAATCCTAATTACCGGGTAGCCGGGGGCAGCAGTGCTGAC
>SMTZ1_10008750_pt1 | contig 10111 bp, 8 predicted proteins | sample DeeMarSWOR136_30_FD_25667 | JGI IMG/M metagenome (IMG submission 25667)
CAAGGTATTAAGCAATTTCGGGCAGTTCAGAATAGTAAGAACATCCTGGACATCAAAATAGTAAGGCGATCCGAACTCACGGATCGAACGATGGAGGAATATAAAAGGAAATTAGTCAAACATCTGGGTACTTCAATACAAATAAACTATGAATTTGTTCCTGATATAGAACCAGACGAATCTGGCAAACTACGGTATTTTATTTCAAATATCGCATGACGATTTCGCTTTACGAAGTTATCGTTAAGAAATTCTTCTCAAGAGTTAATGTTTTAAATTAGACAGGCAATTAAAATATAGATATTTTTATGGTTGAATTTTCTACCGATTATGAAGTAGAAGTTGATGATATTACAAGAGAAAAGTGGACACAAGTTATCTTAAAATTTAACGATGCGAACATCTTCCAAACATGGGAATATGGAGCTGCGAAATGGGGGAAAGATAATTTAGCTCATCTCGTTCTGAAGAAATCTAATGAAATCGTTGCCGCAGCACAGCTATGGTATGTTAAATTTCCGATTATTGGCGGAGGCTTTGCACATGTTTCGATGGGACCGATGTGGCGTCCACGTGGAAAAGAAGTAAATTTCGATGACATACGAAATATGGTCAAAGCCTTAAAAGAAGAATTTGTGAATCGACGAGGTGTTCTTCTTAGAATTTATTCGTATGATAAAGATGATCATATAGGAAAAAAAATCAAACACATTTTTGAAGCTGAAAACCTGAGGCGGACCAAAGAACCACAGGATGTTACAATCTTGCTTAATCTATCACCTGACCTTGATGAACTTCGCAGCAATCTTCGTAAGTCGTGGCGGCGGCAGTTGCACCAGGCAGAGAAGGGAGAACTTAAAGTTACTGAGGGAACTGATGATGAAAAGTTTGCCGCTCTATGTAAACTTTATCAGGGGATGTTAGCTCGTAAAAATTTCACCCAATATATTGCCAATATAAAACATTTAGCTGAAGTTCAGAGAGAATTACCACAAAACTTAAAAATGAGAACTTTTCTGTGTAAATATAATGGAGAATTTGTTGGGGGACAGGCAGTCTCAGCTATTGGAAATACCGGCATTGACCTTATTGCCGCCCTCAGTGACAAAGATATTGATCTGAAATTAAAATCCACTTACTTATTTGAATGGCACACAATTAAGTGGCTGAAAGAGAATGGTTTTCAATTTCTGGACCTTCGTGGTTATAATCCTGATAAATATCCTGGACCTTCTTATTATAAAGCTGGACTGTCTGGCGATATTGTAAACTATTTAGGAATTTATGAATGCTGTGATAATTTAATTAATTCTCTAATAATTGGATTCGGGAAGTTGATCAAAACTGTAAGTCGATATTTCAAGCGGTTATTTAAGAAGAGTCAAAATCTTTTTTCATGAATGTGATCACTTGCAGAAGTTGTCGGATATCCATTAAATAATTTGTTCACAATGATATTATCTGTCAATTATCGATAACCAATGAACAAACATTCGCCCGTAGCTCAATTGGTTAGAGCATCTGACTCTTAATCAGAAGGCTGGAGGTTCAAATCCTTCCGGGCGTACAAATTTATTTTGAGCTCATGGCTTTGATAGATTTAAATTTATAAGTTATATTAAATCATGCAAAAATGTTAATAAATTATTAGAGATTTTTTACTAACAATTTGCTATTTCACTTCGTGTACACAGATTAGAGCTTTCGTTAAAACTACAATTCAAATTAATAGATATGGGCTTAATGTCAAACAAATACACAGCAGAAATCGATAATATTACGAGAGAAGAATGGGCACAAGTGCTATTAAAATTTGATGACGCAAACATTTTCCAAACGTGGGAATGGGGAGAGAATAATTGTGGAGAGAATAAATTAGCTCACATAATTCTGAAGAAATCAAATGAAATTGTGGCTGCGTCACAGGTATGGTACGTAAAATTTCCGGTCATCAGATGTGGATTTGCACATGTTTCTTGGGGCCCCATGTGGCGGTTATGTGGAAAAGATTTAGATTTTGATAATCTTAGAAATATGATTAAAGCATTGTATGAAGAGTTTGTGATTCGGAGAGGTGTTGTTCTGAGAATTCGTTCATTCGAAATTGATAATACAGGTGTTGGAAATAAGGTAAAGCAAATTTTTGAAAATGAAAACCTGAAAAAGACAAATGAAGCTCCATACCGTACCGTCATACTCAATTTATCACCTGATATGGATGAGCTTCGTAGCAATCTACGCAAATCATGGCGTCGGCAGCTAAATAAAGCAGAAAAAGAAGATATCAAGCTTATTGAAGGAACAGATGAAGACAAGTTAAATTCGCTTAGTGAAATTTACAAAGATATGGTAACTCGAAAAAGATTTCATAGTTACATTGAAAATATGGAGAGACTAAAAAAAATTCAGAAAGAATTACCACAAAATTTAAAAATGAGAATTTTTTTGTGTCAGTATAAAGGAGAGTTTGTTAGTGGACAGTTAGTTACAACATTAGGGAATACAGCAATGTCAATTATCGCAGCTACAAGTAATAAGGATATTGAACTAAAATTAAGATCCACTTATTTTTCTGATTGGCAAGTTATTAAATGGATGAAAGAAGAAGGATTTAAATATTTTGGGTTTCGTGGTTACGATCCTGTTAAATATCCTGGACCTTCTTATTATAAAGCTGGCATCGGCGGTAATATTGTATCTTTTTTAGACATATTTGAATATTGTAATAATTTTTTAAGCCTCATCATAATTAATATTGCAAAGTTAATCGTGTTTTTAAAAGAGGATGCAAAGAGTAGGGTTAGAAAATATCGAAATCGTTTATCTCAATTTTAATTGTTTATGAGTTTTAAACTATTAAGCTGTTATCGAGATATCGCTTGCGATGTTGTTATTTCGATTAGTTAAATAGATAACTCTACAACACTGTTTCTTTTCACCGATTATCGAATTACCAAACATTCGCCCGTAGCTCAATTGGATAGAGCGTTTGGTTTCGAACCAAATGGTTGGGGGTTCAAATCCCTCCGGGCGTACAAATTATAAGTTTAACTTGCGAGATAAATGAATGGAATAGTATGACTATCGGGGTTCCAGCAAGGCTATTACAAGTCCGATATTCGATAATATTTTGAAGATGCAAAGAAAACATTCGCCCGTAGCTCAATTGGATAGAGCCTTTGGTTTCGGACCAAATGATTGGGGATTTAAATCCCTCCAGGCGTACACATAGGAAATCAAGAACAATTTAGTCCCTAAACAGTTCATTTCGTGCCCAAAGAGCAAAAATATTTTAACCGCGAATTCCGTTATTTACTGAAATTACGCGAATTATTAATTATATTTATAATTTGCTAAAAGAGTAAGGTTTTAATTTCAAATATCAGGATTATAATTGGAAAAATAAAACTTATTACAATGTTGATGTCGTGTTACCTGGCAATAAAAATCCAGATAAATACTTTGTAATATGTGCACATTTCGATTTAATTTCTGAGAGTCCTGAAAAAGCAGCGCCAAGAGCAGATGATAACGGAGGTGGAGTTGCTGCATTACTTGAACTTGTGAGAATTATAAAGAATTATGATATGTCTAATACGATTCGAATCGTTTTTTTCTCAAATAAAGAAAGAGGGTATCACGGCAGTAGAAGCTATGTAAAACATTTGAAAAGTCTATCAGAGCACAATATCGCTGGGATTATAGTTGATACCATCGGATATCGCAATTGTAATAAAACCTGGATATTGCGACTTTTCCAAAATATGAGTGGTTAGCTATCGCAGCAAACGAAATTTTGAAAGCACATAATATCTTCTATTTTGATATAAAAATCAATAAACACTGCATGTGAGGTGATGAGGCTTCCTTCTTTAACAAAAGACTTGATGCTATTTTTCTAATTGAAGAATAGCCGCTTCAAAATCCTAATAACCATAAATATACTGATTTGCTGGGGACAATAAATTTTCCATTTTTAGAATATAATACAAAGTCAGTTTTAGCTATTGGTTGTTGTTTAACTAATAGCAGGATTCGGTAAAACAAGAAATTGTATTTTGAGAAATTAGAAATAGAAGATACTATGTGAGGATACTGCTACTTGTAAATAGTAACAAATAACAAATAACATTTATAATTATAATTGTTATTCAGATCGGGTTCATTTTTTGAGAATCAAATAAATTGCTTAAGCTGGAGTTCTGGAAATGAGTTCGGAAGATAGTGAAAAATCAGGATCCCATAAATTGCTTGCTCTGGAAAGAAGGTTATATTTAAAAATTCCATCTCATCTTCGCTTTTTTCTTTTGCCTATTAAGCGAATGCACTCTCTGGTTAAGGTACTCCGGTTAAACTTATGGATTATTACAGGCGTAGAGAACCTGAGCAAGGAAAAATTGATAGTTTTCTATGCAGGAAGTTCTGCAGAGATTGAAAAGAATTTTTTTGCTAAATTGATTTTTGATGGTTCCTTTAATGAAAATAATATTGGTAAAGCGTGGTTATGGAACATTATCAGGTCAAAAAGACAAATAAGTGACAAATGTTCTTTAATGGTTGTGGAATCACCTTGGTTTTTTTGTAAATTTTTTAAAAGAAAAAAAGATTTCTTTGTTCCCTTTTGGATACTTGGAAAAGTTGACAGTTCTTTACCTTTAACACGCACAGTTAAAAGTGATAAGCAGAAAGCAAAGAAGAATAATTTGCATTTTGAACTAACAAACGAGCTGCCCAAATTTCATGATTTTTATTATAATATGCATGTTCCTTATATTAATAAGGCTCATGGTCTCGAAGCAATTATCGAGGACTATAATTCCATGAAAGCAAAATTTAACAACGGTGAATTACTACTTCTCAAAAACGAAAATGAATATATCGGAGGAATGTTACTTTATTATACCCAGAATCAAGGACATTTGTATGTTCTTGGAATTAAAAATGGTGAAATAAAATATGTAAATGACGGTGCAATCGGAGCTATGTACTATTTTGCAATTCAATATTTGAAAGAAAAAGGTTATAAATATGTTTATCTTGGAGAATCCCGGGCTTTCTTGAATTATGGCGTATTACAGTTTAAAAAGAAACGGAATATGCAAATTAATCAAAGATCTGAAATGGGATTCTTAATTAGGCCAATATCCAAAATAGAAGGAGTTAAGGGATTCTTTATGAAAAATCCTTTCATCTACACAGATAAAATTAATTTTAAAAGCGCCGTATTCGTGGAAAATGACCAACTATTTTCTAGAGAGGATTTTGAACAAATTTATAAAAATTATTATCTAAAAGGTATCTCTGAATTAATTATTTATCGATTTGGAAAAGTTAATAATGTCATAAATGAGAATATCCCTCCTGAATATTCTGATAAGATAGCAATATGCTCTGCTGATAACTTATTTTAAATCGCAATGTCGGTACTTGTTACTATTGCGACCTATTTTGCTAAAAGAATAATGTATGCATAAATTTTTATTGCAACATATTAGAAATGGCTGAATATCAGCAAAATTTTTGATATCAATCTTTTTAATTACATATTAAATAGGGCGATTTTTAATATTCAATGCTGAAAAAGTTAATCACAAAAATCTTTCCAAATTTTGAGAATAAAACAGGTCATTGTTGATCTATTCTCATTAAGGCTAAGAATTTCATAGTTGATGTCATTCCTGCGTATGCAGGAATCTCATTAATAACAAATAGTTAGGAGATGCCTGTATTCACAGGCATGACATGAAAAACTAAACCGTAACGAGTATAAGTTATTTGTTTACAATAAGTATATTTTTTTCATTGTTATCCATTTCAAAAAATGGGGGACATTCGGAATATTAGAAATAGAAGTTGACATGTGAAGTTAAATAATCATCGAAGATTGTGGTATTTGTCGGAGCTAATAGTCAATAGTAAAGTTATAGTTTAATTGGAGCATGCAGAATAAATATGAAACAGTCAAGATTTATTCCAATGAATCCTGGTTTACCGTTAACCTGGGTGCTTCCTCTAGGAAGGAAAATAGAAAAGGCGAATTGGGAAAACAGTTTTCTGCATGGTCAACATAAATTAATGACCTACTCAGGATCGGTGGCTTTGAGTGTAGCTGCAAAGGGCTTGAAGCAAATTGGACGGAACCACCTGCTTGCTCCATCTTATAATTGCGGTCATGAAATCGAACCATTTATCCGTGAAAAATTTACAGTGAACTTCTATCGAATCGATAAACAGGGAATGATCGATTTAAATAATCTCGAATCTCTTTTAAAAGGAAACCATCAGATAGTTTTAATAACCCATTATTTTGGATTTCCAAATAATGTGGAAGCTGTACTCGATCTCTGCAGAAAGAAAAGTGTCTATTTACTTGAAGATTGTGCACATAGCTTCTTAAGTACAATTAGAGACAAATATCTAGGTAGTTGGGGGGATTTAGCAATTTTCAGCCTGTGGAAAATCTTGCCTATTCCGGATGGGGGCTGTCTGGTATTAAACAATCTGGACATTCCTGTTGTGCCACCCAATACTCAACCGAAATCAATGTCAGTGTATATAAAAACGGTAAAACTTTTTATCGAACACCTCTTTTTAGAAGCAGACAAAATTACTAAGCTTAGTTTTAGTATTTTACAGCGCGTAAAGGCTGGCTTGTCGGTGGGACAGGCTATCCTAAGAAAACATATTACCAAAAAAACATATACAATAGATGATGAATCTTTTGATTTCGATTCACAAGTTTTGGATTGGGCATTATCAAAAAATTCTTTGCGCATTTTATCAAAGATTGAAAAATTTCAAGAAATAAAAGAAAAGCGTCGAAGGAATTATCTGTATGTGCAGGATGCGCTGAGCAACTTAAAGCGATTGCAGCCTTTACACAATGAGTTGCCTGAGGGAACCTGTCCTCTGAAATTTCCGTTGGTTCCAAAGGAAGATCATCTAAACTTTGGATGGATAGTGGAAAAGTATTCTCCATATATTTTCCGCTGGTGGTCACATTTTCACCCGTCAGTTCCATGGAAGCAATTTCCTGAGAGTGAATGGTTGAAAAAAAACTGCTTTGTCCTTCAGATTCACCAGGATATGGAAATAAAGCATCTGGATTTCCTTATCAATTGTGTACTCAAGGCAGAAAAGGACATGGCGTGAGGAATGATTTAGCATTTTATAATTAGATTAAAACCAAAAGGAGTAAGAAAAAAAATGAATTCATTGGATTGTCAACTTAAGTCATTATCTAAAGCAGCATTGAATTTAAATATTTTTGACAGGCTAGGATTAATAGAGAAACGGCTTTGGAGGGCTTTCTACCGAAGAACCAAAAAAATTGGAATAAAGGGAAAGGATAAAACAGTCATGAAGGAAGATCATAATTCAGTTCGTGCTGATCAACAACTCAAAAATAATCAAAATCATAAACTCAAAGAAGGTGACATGGTTCTCATACTTCCATTTGAAGAAATAAAAAAAACTTTTGATAAACACTATGAAACAAAAGGATTAGTTTTTATGACAGCTATGAAACAATATTGTGGTACTACAAGAAAGGTAATAAAAAAAGTGAATTATATCTTTGATGAGCATGAGTGGAAAATGAGGAAAATAAAAAATGTCGTTTTACTCGACGGAGTAATTTGTAAGGGAGAAGATATGTATAGCAAAGAAGGTTGTGATCGATTCTGTTTTTATTTCTGGAAAGAAACATGGCTGAAGAAAATTTGATGCTTTTAAATACTTAGAAGCAATAATATGTAAAAATAAGTTTAAAGAATTTTGTATGTAAGTGTAATATTACTAGTCTTTAAAGGAAATTGTTTTCGGATCTTGAAATGGCTCTGGTGTCATTCCTGTGAATTCAGGAATCTAATTGATTACAAAGTGTCAGGAGATGCCTATATTCACAGGCATGATATATATTTAAATCCAAAAACCACTTTGCCTTTAGTATAAAGCAAGTGTAAAGAATAGTACAAATTTATTTATTTAGAATGTCTGAAGGTTAATCAGAGTATATGAGGCTCAAGCTTTTACGGATATTGGTTTCATAGTTGTATTCATGTAATGATAAATAGCGACAGTTTGTAAATAAGTAGATAAAGTTACTAATTGTAAAAGAAATATTACTTTTAAAAGGAATTGGATTTATTCGCCCGTAGCTCAATTGGTCAGAGCATCTGACTCTTAATCAGAAGGTCGGAGGTTCAAATCCTTCCGGGCGTACTAATTTATCAATAGGCCCATTTTTGTTCAAGCATTATTTTTAGTCGAAGATAAAAGAAAAAATTGGCGGCATAGCCAAGTGGTAAGGCAACGGTCTGCAAATCCGTAATCACTGGTTCGATTCCAGTTGCCGCCTCTAATATTAAAATAGTAGCTGTTGAACCTGAAAATTGTTCCGCCTTCTTGGGACATGAACCAGGATTACATCAAATTAAAGGTATTGGAGATGGTTTTATCCCTGCGATACTCGATGAATTTTTAATTGATGAAGTAATTACTGTTACTAATGAGGATACCATCGCTACTACAAGATTATTAGCAAAAGAGGAAGGCTTATTAGTTGATACTTCATCCGGAGTAAAAATCTGGGCTGCCAGAGAACTGGCAAAGACATTTGAGAAAAATATCGTGACAGTTTTAGCGGATCGGGCTGAAAGATATTTCAGCATCAGCTTAATATAATTTCTTATTGAATACAGAATGTGTCCTTATAAGTTACTTAGAAGGGTGATTTAAAAAAGTAACCGGAGTTAGTTCATTTGGAGAACATGAGATGAAAAAATTTTGTATAATATTTTTGTATTGTTTTTTGATAACCATAATAGTCAATTGTAGACATAAGGTAGCAAGAAATAACTCAGTTATATTATGGAAGGATAGTGAAATAGATCACATAATTAACAAGGTGTCAAAAGATAGTTTGAAAATCAGGATCAAAGCTCTCCAAGATTTCGATACAAGGTATACTCATGAAAAGCAAATGGAAGTTGCTGATTATATTTATAATTTGTTAAAAGAGCAAAATCTTGATGTAAGATATCAGAGTTATCGTTGGAAAAATAAAACTTATAACAATGTTGAAGTTGTGTTAGCCGGGAATAAAAATCCAGACAAATACTTTGTATTAGGTGCACATTTTGATTCAATTTCTGAGAATCCCGAAAAATTAGCACCTGGAGCGGATGATAATGGAAGTGGCGTAGCTGCATTACTTGAACTTGTGAGAATTATAAAGAATTATGATATGTCTAATACGATCCGAATCGTTTTTTTCTCAAATGAAGAACAAGGTCTTCATGGCAGTGCAAACTATGTAAAATATTTGAAAGGATTATCTGGGCATTATCTGGGAGGAATTATTGTTGATATGATCGGTTACTGTAACGCAAATAGGAATCTAGACATTGCGACGATACCTCGATATAAGTGGTTGGCGGTTACGGCAACTGAAATTTTGCAAGCATATAATATTACTTCTGTTGATTTAAAGATTGATAAGCATTGCACGTGAGGTGATGAGGGATCCTTCTGGACTGAAGGACTTGATACTATTTTCTTAATTGAAGACTTTCCTCTTCAAAATCCAAATTGGGATACAAGTACTGATACATTAGAGACGCTCGATTTACCTTTTTTAGAACGGAACACCAAGGCTGTTTTAGCTATTGCTTGTTGTTTGGGAAACAGTGTAATAAATTTACACAACTGAGAGTTCTCAAATTGATGCCTTTAGATAAAGAGAAATATCAAGAGTATGGTTATTCTTGGCGGAGTAATGTGTAAAGGTAATGATATGTTCTTAAAAGAGAGAGGTGATTGCTCTTGCTTTTTGTTGTTGAATGAAGCATCGTTAAAAAAAATTTAATACTTTTTAGAATAAAGGCGAGAACATGATATATAACAATATATTTGAAGATATTGAGAATTTTATTTAGAATCGTGTAACGGCAGGATTTAAGGTTATGGACTGTTGTATTGGGAGCTAAATTAATCTCTGTTTGCTTACAAAAGCCGTGTAATCACTAATAAACAATTTTGTTAAATTCGCCCGTAGCTCAATTGGTTAGAGCATCTGACTCTTAATCAGAAGGTTGGAGGTTCAAGTCCT
>SMTZ1_10008751_pt1 | contig 10111 bp, 10 predicted proteins | sample DeeMarSWOR136_30_FD_25667 | JGI IMG/M metagenome (IMG submission 25667)
TCATGTGTGAGGTCGAAGACCCTTTAACATTAAATGTGTCTGGTGGAAACACGATTATAAGCGCCTACGAATCGAATCGATATCAGATATTTGGAGAGACGTTAGATATTGCAGTTGGTAATATGATTGATATATTTGCGAGAGACGCGGGATTACAACATCCTGGTGGCCCTAAAATCGAAAAACTAGCTCAAAAATCAAAAAAATATCTCACTTTGCCTTATGTGGTAAAAGGAATGGACCTCTCGTTCTCAGGTTTGTACACTGCTGCGAAAAAATACTTGAATTCTAAGGATTACAACCAACTTTACACATTAGAAGACATTTCGTACTCGCTACAGGAGACTGCTTTCGCTATGTTAACAGAAGTAACCGAAAGAGCGTTGGCTCATACTCAAAAAAATGAAGTATTACTTACGGGAGGCGTTGCAGCAAATAAAAGACTACAAGAAATGATTGAATACATTTGCGACGAACATAACGCTAAGTATTATGTAATTCCATTAAAATTTGCCGGAGATAATGGCGCGATGATTGGTTGGACTGGCATTCTAAAATTCATGGAAGTTGGCGGAGACGATATTGAGAATACAATAATAAATCCAAAATGGCGAATGGATGAAGCTGATATTCCTTGGAGGAAATAACTGTGAAAGGGAATTCTAATATTATCCTTGAAGAAATTATATATAAAGGCGCCGAAGCCAGTCTTTTTAAAGGTAAATGGTTCGATAAAACAGTCCTGATAAAGCAACGGATACCTAAAAAGTATCGTATTGTAGAATTAGACGATAAAATTCGAAGGTTTAGAACGGTAAGAGAAGCCAAAATGCTTATTGCCGTAAAAGATAGTGGAATTCCTGTTCCTCAAGTATATGAGATCGACCTCAATGCGTACTGGATCGTTATGAAATACATTCAAGGAAAAAAATTAAAAAACATACTACACTTGGTTGATGGAGAAAAAAGAAGAGACTATTTCAAGCGGATTGGGAAATATATTGCGCTTATGCACAAGAAAAATTTCATTCATGGGGATTTAACGACATCAAATATCATTATCACCGAAAACGAGAATATATTTTTCGTTGATTTTGGATTATCTAATCGATCTGATTCGATCGAGGATAGAAGCGTGGATTTACATTTATTTAAGAGGGTATTAATGAGCACTCACGGCTCTTACTTTAATGAATGTTACGATAACCTGTTAGGAGGTTATGAAGAAGAATACGGTAAAGATTCAAGTGAAATTTTTGAGAGAATTAGTGTAATAGAGTCAAGGGGTAGATACATCGAGAAAGAAGAGCGGAAAAAATAATCTTAAAGTAAATAAATCAATTACTCGTTTAGATTTAATACAACTATTTGAAATATTAAATATATAATATTTAGAGCAAAAATCCGTTATATCGCTTGTAAATGGAGAATAGATTTAAATATAACTTTATTTTATATATTTATATCGAGGAATCACTAATAAGAAAAAAGGGATTAATCAGATATTGCAGTTTTGCCGCCTTAGAGTACTTTATGAAAAGCCTTAGTTGACTTTAGGTTCAAGTAATATTTTTAGATGTATATTGAATGTCCGACCAAGAAAAAAAAGACAAATTCATTAAAAAAATGGAAGAGAAAAAAGATACTAAGAGAACTATGAGGAACATCACTATTAATCTTCCAGATTTGTACGACAAGAATCTTTTAAAACTTCAAAAACTTGGTATGATTCCGAGTAGGTCTGAAGGAGTTCGACTCGCGATTAGAAATTTCCTCCAACAAGAATATAAAAATTTGAAATTATTAGGATATTTTGAAGAATAAACCTACGAATTCTTTTTTTAATTGTAATATTACTAATTGCATAACACTTTATAGGCATCAAAATAATACATATTTAGTTTAAATACAAATCAATTGATCTCTGTGACTAAAGTAATTGGGATCGATCCTGGGACGAAAAGCTGGGATTTTTTTGGGATCGACGATAATTCTGTATTTTTAGATACCTCGGTTCTCACAAAGAGCTTGATGAAAGAACCAGATAAATTCTTTGAGATTCTAGATGGTGTTGGAACCTTTGATTTAATGGTTGCGCCCAGTGGATTCGGCCTTCCTCTTAAAAACATTAGAGATTTGACAGAAGACGACATGTTTCAGATTGTATTAAAATACGAGGGTGAAGCACAGAAGAAGATCGTTGGTTTAGGGGAAATTTTAAGGAGAATTAAAGAAGAAAATTATCCTGGTGTAATCGTTCCGGGAGTGAAACATTTAACTACGGTCCCTGTGTATAAAAAAGTTAATAAAATTGATTTAGGAACAGCTGATAAAGTCTGTACCGCAATAGTGGGTATTCGCGACCAAATTGAAAGGTATAATACAACTCCAGAAAACACAAATTTCATTATGATTGAGATTGGATATGGTTTTACGGCAGTTTTGGCAATCGAGAAGGGACAAATTATAGATGGTATTGGAGGCTCTAACATTATGGGACTCCATGCTTGTGGAGGGCTTGACGGTGAACTCGCATATTTAATAGGTAGAGTCAAAAAGAAACATTTTTATGAAGGGGGAGTCGCTTCAATTGCTGGTTACAATAATTTAAGTTTAACAGAAGTTATTCGCTTAGCAAAAAAAGACCAGCAATCTAGGTTAGCCATCAATGCATTTATAGATAGCGTAAAAAAGGCGATTTTCGCAATTTCTTCTGCTTTTTCTGATAAAGATCAAATAAGAAATATACTCCTTGCCGGGAGAGGTATTGATTTAGAAATCATCAAAGAGTTGCTTCAAGACAGTTTGAGCGAAATTGCAGAAGTAAAAGAAATGAAAAATTATAGTCAAATAGCAAAAAGGTCTGCTCAAGGAGCTGCATTTATTGCGAATGGTCTACTTGGCGGGCAATTCGAACCAATCATTGAAAACATGAAAATAAAACAATCAAGTGGTTCTGTATTAGACCACATTTACATTCCCTATGATAGAAAGGCGTGAAACACAATGGAAACGCAAAAGAAAATTAAAATAGTGTGGGGATTTACTGGTTCAGGTTATTTAATTAAAGAATCTATCGACCTCATGAAAGAGTTGCAAGAAGCCAAGCCGGTTGAATTTACTGTAATTTTATCAACTGAAGGCGCAGCAGTTGTTAAATGGTATAGGCAATGGATTTATTTAGCTGAAACCATAAAAAAAGTTCATATTGAGAAGACTCCAAATAATCCCTTTCTTGCAGGGCCTTTACAAATAGGGAAATATAAAATGCTAATCATATGTCCTGTAAGCGCAAATTCCGCAGCAAAAATAGCCTATGGAATTGCAGACACTCTAATTACTAATTGCGTTGCGCAAACGATTAAAGGTGGAGTTCCTGTATATTTAAATCCTTCGGACCAAGATAATAAACCAATTGAGACTACTAAACCAAATGGAGAAAAACTGACTTTAAAGATTAGAGATATTGAAATAGAGAATGTCGAAAAATTAAAAAAAATGGAAGGTATTATTGTTTTTAGCGAATTGGAAGAAATTAAGGAAATAATTTTATCAGCAATAGAAAGTGATTGAACATAAATATATTAATGATTACTGGGATTCAGAGTTATTCAACAGCGCAGAAAATTGCGGACAATACAAAAAATCACAAATTAACATTAATCAAAGCCCCAATTTCGGTTTCTGCGTTTTTAAGCGAATCTATAACTAAAGAGATTCTTTCTAATCAAAAAATAAAGGATTTTGAATTCATTCTTCTTCCGGGATTTATTCAATGGGATACAACCAATTTAGAAAAGAAATTTTCAATTCCAATTCGAAAAGGTCCAAGGTTTTTATCAGATTTACCAGCTATATTAAAACAATTAGAAGCGTTAGAGCTTTCTAATAAAATACCTGCCTGCGATTTGTTGAAGCAATCTGGTGAAGAAAAATTTGAAGAAATGTTGAAAGCGCGAATTCACATAGCTCAGACATTGACAACAACGCACACTTTTATTGTAAGCGAAAGATTTCCCGATAAAATTATAGGAAGAGGCTTGCCACCTCTAATTATAGCTGAAATAATTAACGCAACTGAAAAAAATTTCCAGCAATTAGATAAAAAAATAACTCATTACATTGAGTCTGGAGCAGATATCGTAGACCTTGGATGCGTATCGAATAAACCCAATCCAACTCGCTTAAAAGAGATTATTGAGTATTTAAGGAACAAATATTCTATTTTACTGAGCGCTGATACACTAAATTCTGACGAAATTGATTCGGCAATTGATGCTGGCATAGATTTAATTTTGAGTTTAGATTTTGGAAACTATAAAAATCATTTGAACGCACCAAAAAACATTCCTTTCGTTCTTCTTCCAACTGATACTACGAAAGCAATAATGCCAAAAACTCCGGAAGATAGGGTTTTAAAGTTGTTTGAATTAGCTACTATTCTAAAAAACGAGGGATTCACGAAATTAATTCTTGATCCACTTCTAGAAACGCCAATTAGCCCTGGATTTTTAAATTCAATTAACGCCTATTCCCTATATAATAAAAAAATAAAGGAAGAGAGTAATAAACATTTGGAATTTCCCTTATTTTTTGGAGTCTCGAATGTGGTCGAATTAATCGATATCGATTCGATTGGAATCAACGGTCTGTTAGCATGTATTGCCGCAGAATTGGACATAGGAGTTGTTTTTACGGTTGAACACAGCGCAAAACTCTTTAATGGCGTTAAAGAAATTAAAGAAGGGATAAAACTCGCATATTTATCGAAATATAAAAATCTACCCCCAATAAATCAAGGAATTCAAGTGTTGAGCGCTAAGGGAAAAAGAAAAATAGACTTACCCAAAATAAATCAATCTAATGCCGTTTTTGTGGGAGGATCAGACGAGAACTACTTATCAGATCCCGCAGGCTATTTTAAGATTTATTCGAATCTTTACAGTGAAGAAATTTATGTTTTGCATTTTTCAAACGACGATAAGTTAGAAAATACCATAATTGGGAAAAATGCGGAAGCTATTAGCAAAAAAATCATTAAGATGGACATTACAAGAGATCCCTTTCATCTTAATTATTTAGGAAGGGAACTGAAAAAAGCTGAGCTTTGCACAAAGTCTGGGAAATATTACATTCAAGACGAGTAAAAGAATAATTTCACTGTAATTACTTATTTTTAGGCTCGAAACCTGCATCTAAAATGATTTTGATTGCTAATTTAACGGTATTTCCTACTACTTTAGAGCAATGGTCCATCATTCCTGAGCTAAACGCTTCCTTTATATCTTCTGGATCCCATAGGTTGTAGGTCCTTCCCATTAAAGACATTTGAACATCGTGGCAACGACAAGTTCCATATAATTTAATATATTGATCGTGGAGTTTTTTAACAAGCTCGTACGATTTAAATGGTATTAAAATGTCTTCAAAATCTTTTCGCTCTCTACCAAACAAATAGCTTATTGTCATAGAAGACCCAACAAGGGCTCCACAAGATCCATTTCCAGTCAATCCCAATCCGTCTGCTAAGCCACTCCCAGCTTTGAAAACATCTTCGCTCCAAATACCTAGAGCTTCGAAGATAGCCGCAATTGAAGTTTGAGCACAGCCCGTACATTCGCTTTCGTACTTCACTCCAAGCTTATACGCATTATCTATAATTTCTTCTTCTGATTTTACCATTTTTCAACCTTTTTAATAATATTTTATAATATTATATACTGTATCTCGTTGAGCGGGGCGCTTTCCCGCAGATCTAATTATGTTTATAATTTCTTCCGGCTCTAAACATTGACCATAATTTGCTCCAGCGCTTCTAGAAATATTCTCTTCCATAATTGTTCCAGAAAAATCGTTAACTCCATAATTTAGCGATACTTGAGCAAATTCAGGGCCGAGTTTAACCCAGGAACATTGAACATTGTCGATGTAGTTGTTAAAAAAAATTCTCGCAACGCAGAAAAGTCTTAAATGATCTACGCCATAAGTGGGTTTTAATGGAAATTCCTTAATTTTTGAGAGAGCGGGATTTTCTTTTACATAAGGTAATGGTACGAATTCGGTAATTCCATTCGTTTTCTTTTGAAGGCTCCTAATGACATCGAGGTGTTCCATTCTGTCTTTGAGGTTTTCGATATGACCATACATTATGGTCGATGTTGTGGGGATATCTAATTTGTGAGCTGTAGATATAATTTCTACCCATCTATCCGTAGATATTTTATTAGGACAAATGATTTTCCTTATTTTATCGACTAAGATCTCTGCTGCTGTTCCCGGAATCGAGTCTAAACCAGCATTCTTTAACTCTTTAAGTGTTTCTTCAAGATTTAATCCGCTAAGTTTTGTCATATATTCAATTTCTTGAGGTGAAAACGCGTGGGTGTGAATTCTTGTATCTACTCCTTTAACTATCCTCAAAATGTTTAAATAATAGTCAAAATTTAATGAGGGATTTAAACCTCCTTGAATACACACTTCCGAGCAATATTTTTCCTTTGCTTCAATAACCTTCATTTTTATATCTTCCAATGATAATAAAAATCCGTCTTTTGAATTTTCTGGTACGCTAAAAGAACAAAATTTACATCCTCCAGTGCAAATATTTGTAAAATTTATGTTTCGGTTAATTACAAATGAGACTACATTTTCTTTTTTCTCGAAGCACAAATGATTTGCTACTTTTTGAAGGGCGAGAAAATCCTCTCCAGTAGAATTTAGTAAAGTTAATCCTTCCTTTTTTGAAATATCTTGATAATTTAACGCTTTTTGTAAGATGACATCAATTTTTGGATTAACTGCTCGGCTAATATTAAGCATAGCATAAAGAAGTGGTTTTAATAATTAATTGTCTCGATTACTTTATTAATGTGTGGGGAAACGAATTCTTTGTCGCTTATAAATTTATCATATATTGGCAATCTTTCTTTTAACTCCATACCACTTTCTTTACAAATTTTCTTCAGATGTTCAACTTCTGGCCATGGTTTATTTGGATTTATCTCATCTCGCGAAAATGGAGAGATTCCTCCAAAATCGTCTACACCAATTCGTATGAACTCTTTTTCGTACCCCGCAATTAAATTCGGGGGGACTTGTATTTTTATGGTATTTTTAGAAATAACTTTTGCCAAACCCGCAGTTTTGATGACTTCTTCCATTGTTATTGGATTTTTTGGGTGATAATGAATGTTGGGTTTTTGCACAAAATTTTGAATGATAATTTCTTGGATATGTCCGTATTTTTCGTTTAACTCTTTAATTAGAAATAAATCTTTAATTCTATCTATCATTGTTTCACCAATTCCCAGTAATAAACCGGTTGTAAAGGGAATTTTTAACTTACCCGCGTTCCTTATGAAATTAATTCTATTTTGTGGCGTTTTACTGGGGCTTTCTTGGTGAACACCACCTTTAATAGTAAGAGATGCATTGGAACTCTCAAGCATGAGTCCCATACTTGCATTTACTATTTTAAGCTTTTTTAATTCTTCGAATGAAAGGTCTCCAACATTTGTGTGGGGTAAAAGATTCTCATCTAATAAACTTTTACACACGAAGATCAAGTAATCAAAAAAACTATTACAACCAATATCCTTTAGTTGGTCTTTAACTACTTTAAATTCATCTGGTCTCTCACCCGACATTACTAAAGCTTCTTTACATTCGAATTGACGCGCTTTTAGAACCAACTTATTAATTTTTTTTAACTCCAATAGTGCAATTAACTCGCTTTTAGATTTCATTCTGTGATTAAAATAGCAATAAGTGCAATTATTTACGCAGTAATTTGATAAAGGAATAGTAAAGTTCTTAGAGAAAGTAATAATATTACTATATTCTTCAGGAATTTGATTTTTAATTTCTTTTATTCGTTTTCTTATCTCGCTTAAAGAGAGATTCGCTAATTCTTTTGCCGATTCTATATAAATTCGCCTCTAAGCTTTTGTATAACGAAGAATTATGTAGCTTTCTCTTTTTTCAATGCCATCGAGCTTGAATTTAAAACCTTTCGCCATTTTTTCTACTCCTTTCCCTTCGACTAAAGTGACGGCTTTTTCACCTCCCACAATAATGGGTGAGATAAAAATTCTCATCTCGTCAACAAAACTACAAGATAACATGCTCCAATTGAGCGTGCCTCCGCCTTCTAGCAATATCTTCTTTATACCCATTTGATGCAATATTTCCATTAATTTCTTCAGATTGACTTGTTTTTCAAATCCCGTGTTAATAAAAGTAATATGCGGCGATTTCACCTCGCTTATTTTGGATGTAGGGGCATTATTGGTTATTGCTATTATTGTAGGATATTTCTCTGGTTCAAATGTAATTACATTAGATTTTAAAGGAATAGAAAAGTTGCTATCAACAACTATGCGTGTTAATCGTTGAGGAGGATAAAATTTTATGTGTAATTTTGGATTGTCTTTCAAGACAGTATTCTTACCTACCATAATTGCGTCGCATTCTATTCTTAGTTTGTGAACTTCTTTCCAATCTTGCTCATCAGAGATGTCAGTATCTCCAGTATAAGTGGAAATCTTACCATCAATTGTCATCGCGCAACTTAACAGAATATAAGGTCGATTTTTCTTTATAATATTATTCTCTTTCAAATGCAACATGCCCTTTTACATAAACTTTCTTTATATTAACACTACTTGTTCTATGGACAATTATATCTAAAATATTCTTATCATTTATTCCAAAATAATTCGAATCGTTTAAATTTAATGCAAAAAAATCGGCAAATTTTCCCTCTGAAATGGAACCCCTTTCCTTTTCTAGCCGCAAATTTTTTGCAGCGTTAATAGTTGCCATTTTCAGCAAGTCCTTTGACATTATAGAGAAATTTGGCGCTTCAATTTTCGACATTTTATAGATGTATCTCATTTCTTCAAAAAAGTCAGGTTTAACGGCCATTAAATTATCAGTACCTAGGGAAATTTCTAACCCCAACTCCAACATTTCTTTTAAGGGAGGGAACCCCACCCCAAAGTACCCATTACTTTGGGGACAAATAACAATTTTTTTGTTTTGATTTTTAATCATTATCAAATCTTCTTTAGTAAAGTGCGTCCCATGAACGAAAACATCAACGATGTCTTCAGATAATAAAAAATCAAGAGCATATTTTTCTCTCTTTGTTTCCGATATATGGGCTGCAATAATTTTATTGTTAATAGATCCATTTTTTAAGAGTTTTTTTACTGCAGTACTATTAATCTTTGAGCAAGAAGGGAAACCTAAACCATCAGCGAGCTTAAAAACTTCTGACTCGTTATCGGTCGAAGTTGGTCTTCCTAAAATTTTCATTCCGATTGGAGAATGCTCTGATGCTCTTCTTAGTAACTCAACGCCATTTATCCCATTTTCTCTGAAATCGATAAAAAATGTAATTCCGTTAGAAAGCATCTCATCTATCGCGCATTGAATCCCTCGAATAACGAGATTATCTGCGCTTTCTTTTAAAATTCTATGTTTTATACTTTCTGAACCGCTCACGACATCTTTTATTGGTTTATTTAAACCTAATTCTTTACCGAAGTTGTCAGCTATATGCGTATGGCTATTTATAAAACAAGGAATGAGAATAGATTTATCCTTCCCTAATAGATTTTGTTCGCCGAGTTCTTTAGATTCAATTATTTCTTCAATTAATCCCTTCTCGGATATTTCCATCAAAACATTTTTCTTGAAATCCAAATCTTCGCCAATTAACGCGTAATCTGAAAAAATCTTTTTACTAGCCATTATTTAATGTTATATATTATTCTCAATTATAAATAATTAGGAATAAAAATAAAAAATTAAGTGGTAATTATCTCTAACGACTTTAGAAAGGATCTTCAAGACTCTTATTCGCCCTTAGATATTGCGATCGATAAAGTTGGTATAGTTGGTCTAACGAAAAAAATAGATATTCTTAGAGATAATTATAAATATTCCTTCTATCCAAAAATTTCAGCGTTAATTTCGTTGCCCGGTGAACAAAGAGGAATCCATATGAGTAGGACTTCAGAAACAATTGAAGAAATTATAAACGAGGTAATTTTCAAACCAACGCCGAGCATAGAAGTGATTGCCGATAGAATAATAAAAAAGCTCT
>SMTZ1_10008752_pt1 | contig 10110 bp, 7 predicted proteins | sample DeeMarSWOR136_30_FD_25667 | JGI IMG/M metagenome (IMG submission 25667)
CAGTTTGTTGAGAATAAACAGTAAAGATTGATAACAATATAGAAACAAGTACTAAGACTAACAAAATCACCTTTTTTCTCATAATTAACCTCTTTTTTAGGTTCATTTTTGTTTTATATTTTTTTATTTAAAAATGTTGTTATCAAACACAATTTCCTCCTACTGCGTCATATCCTTCATTGCAATAATCATCATTAATTGCCTGGCCAGGCTCAGCGCAATCATACTGTGATGGAAAAAATGCATATTCTCCGCAATCAACTTTTTCACAATTTAGATTACAGCCTGTTTCGTTTCTTATTTCACGGCCTGTTATCCAGTCAATAATGCCAAAATCTTCATCCCACGCTTCTCCAGGCAGTTTGCCGTCACAGTCTGAGTCTACATTGTTACTGCAGCTTGAATCGCAAACACAATTAGTAGCATATGTGCAGCCGCCATTTCCATCACATAATGCCTTGCAGGCTAATGGTCCTCCCTGCCCGTATTTTCCCTCTGGCAAAGATAATGCTGTGTTAGGAGAGCAGCCAGGATGCTCATTACATATTCCATTCCATTGCAGGCCTGTAAGGAAAACTGATTCAAATGTTTCACCAGGTTCATAATCAACACATTGTGGGTTTGTTGGATTAATCTCGCATGATTTATTTTTAGCAGGCCCAGTGCATGTTTCATCCTCTCCTTTTGAAGTATCTTTATCAGCACAAAGAAACTCTCTTGTTAAATTATAATTTATTTCTCCTGAACATGCGTTTCCTCTTTTTCCGCAATACTGTATAAAATCAATTTTGAAAATATCATTAACATTTGTGTCAGTGATTGGAGTTGTTGTGTCTTGAATAGCTGCAGGCACTAATCTAAGTGGATTATTTGGATCTTCTTGCATTACTCCAGTGATTCCTGCACCTTGTCCTGTTCCCACTAAGCAGGTATATTTCTCAGTTTTCATGCATTCCTTGCCAGTTTCAACAACAAAATTATCAGAACAACAAGTATGGTCTGCTTGAAATGGATCATCTGTTGTATGGAAAGGATATGGAGGAGAGTCTGGATTTCTATGAGGTAAACATTGATGAACAGATACATTAATGCTTGTTGAGGCTGTTTGGTTTGTCAAGCCCATTGCAGTGATTTCAAGACCAACTGTCCTTGGAGTCAAAGGAGGCATAAATGGGCCAACCATATTATTGATCGAAGGAATTGTTGTAAAGCATCTTGCTGTTGTTATCGGAAGCAGCAGGCAGGAAACATCTCCTTTATATATCTGGGCTGTTGAATCCCACCAGTCATAAGTATATTGTGTTGTTGGATCAAGCAAAACAGTGCTGCTTGTAACATTCAAAAGATAAGGGTCTTCTATTGAAACATCTGAATTATCTACATCATCATACAAATTATTTCCCTCAATCTCAGCAACCAATCTTCTGTCAACCAAAACCCTAATAATCTGGTAATCTGATAAAGAGCTGTCTGAAATATTGACTGTGAAATTATGGAATCCAATATCAGCCTCAGTTAAATTAATTTCTGAATCAGAGCCGGTGTTCTGGAATAAAGCAGCAGTTTCCCAGTAATTTTCAGGTATCGGCTGGGTTATCTGTTGTGTTCTTGTTGCATCATTCCATGTTGAATCATAATCTGCTTTCCAGCCGTGATAAGAAAAGCTGATGCTGTCTTCATCAGGATCAGCTGCATCTGCTTCTATTTTTAATGTATCATTTGAAAAAAGGACAAATTCAAATAATGTTTTTGGCTCAGAAATATGGGGAATATAATCTAGAGCAGGATAGCGGTTTTTTCTGGCAAACTTGAATACAAAAGGCCCGTCTAATGAGCCAGTATCATTTAGCATAAATTCATCTTCATTAACTCCGTAATTGCTAGTAAAACTGACATTCTCTAAAGTTTTAAATGCCAAAGTTCTTGGCTGGGTATGAACCATAAAAACACCAGCTCTTGTATCATCTAATATGTTATAATCCAGGAAATTATTATCATACTGAATAATCTCTTTGATAGTGCTGTAAAGCTGCCCTAATCTTATAAACACAGTTCCTTTGATTACTAACGGCACTGCAACTGGTTCAGAAACACCCTGGCTGCTTACCATAACTTTAGAATCTACTTCAGCCCTGACAGCAGCTGCTGAAAATTCAATCTTGGTTGTAAGGTTTCCTGGACTGAATTGGTAATTTTGAAGTTGCTGTAGGTTATTAAGCCCATCTATACAGCTAACCCCTTTTTCTGAAATATATTTTTCTAGCTGGCTCTGTATCGAATAAGGGCTTGGTCCTTGCAATGGAGGCAATAAATTCCTGCCGTAGATTATTGTAAATAAGTTACACTGTTTGCATTTTGTGTCATGCCAGGTGGAAGAGTTATATAGCCCCCTTGCTCGCCTATTAACATTAATCCATCCTTAAGAACATCTTTCAGGCACTGAAATTCAAAATATTGTATTGATTGCTGGTTAAATATATCTCCCACCTTTTCTACAACCTGGGCTTTAACTCTTGCCTGCTGTGAAGCGCTCATGCTGAAATAAAGAAAGCCAAATGCAAACAAGATTATAACTCCAAGTATCATGAACAGGGTAATCTGCGCCTTTTTTGCAGATGTTAATATGTTAACTAATATTTTTTTATATTTCATTTTTGTTAATATGTTAACACATGAATTCTTTTGAATTTTATTTTCCATTTTTCAAAAATTTCCTGCATTTCTTTATCGTGTTTAATTGGGATCATGAAGCAGCCAGGAGCAAGGAATTTGCCTTTGAATTCTTCTACAATACCTTTTTCTTTTCCTCTTCCTTTTAGAAGATAAACAAACCTTACTCTGATAGACTTGGATTGATTCTTAAGAATATATGTATATAGAACAAACTGCTTCAGCTTCCCCTCTTTCTTCATGTTAACATGTTAACTTAAAATGAGTATTTAAATTTTTCTGTTAATACGTTAAATATCTATGGGGAAGAAACAGGCCTTAATTTAGAAGTAAAGTCAGTCCAGACATCAAAAGCAACTTCTTGGTCTGAAATTATGTAATAAGTTTCATTCTCTTTTGTGCAGGAAATTTGGCCGTCTGGTGGGTTTGCTTTGTCATACGTATCAACAGCCAGGCATACATCCTCTGGAACTCCTTCATATCTTATTGTAATGAATTTTTCATCTTTTTGAGGCTCTTCAATTATTGCTCTTATTGAAATGCCGTAAAGATTGTTAATGTATATCTGGTTAAAATCCTTCACATCTTTTGTAAAATTATAATTGATTACTGCTCCTGACGGCTCTGCTCTTGGTGCAATAATATCAACAACATAGTTAATTACAGACCTTATTGGGTTTGTGATAAATCTTGCGAATGATTCAAAAATGCCAATTTCACCAACAGTAACCCCTATTTTGCTGAAGATTATTGAATTAATTTCATCAGAATACCAGATATTTGGGTCATTGCTGCATTCTGTAAAGTCTGAACTTGTATTTATTAAATCAGAACAATAATCAGAAGCTTTATCTAGTGTTCTTAAGAATGAAAATTCTACATCATCAACATCTCTGTTAAGTGAAGTTCCAAATAAAACCTTTTTTTCTTCTGTTGTTCTGTCAGTATATTTCAATACGCAAAAATTATTTACACAAGGCATTGCATAATTCATATTATCTGAACAGGTGTAAATAGAAAGAGGAGGCATTGCAAATTCTCTTCCTCTTAAATAATTCTCAATTGATAAATAATCATAATTTCCCAAAGAATTTGTGTAATTGTCGCAGAATAAGGTATAATTATCCTCATCCCCTGCTTCCTCTACTATATCAAGCAATTGTAAAGCTATTAGTTTTGTTCTTGATGTCCATGTTCCATTAATGCAGTAATGGTCTTCAATAAATTGCCCTGTTTCAATGCATTGCGGAATATTCACTGATACCGTACTATAGGTCTCAGGCCTGTTGTTTAATGAAACATTGCCTGTTGGATCAACCAGGCATTGTGTTATGCTTGGGCAAAATCCTTCTTTTGTATAATCCCAATTATGTCTTAGGATTGACAAGCTCCAGTTTCCATTCAGGCATCTCCAGACATTGTCCCCTTCTATTAATGGATTTATCAGTTCTGTTGTGTATGATTCATCTGGAATACACGCAGTGCTGTTCCAGCACCATGTTGGAGGGCAGCACGATGTTTCCTGGACAGAATAGCCTTCTGGAGTGCTTTTTGTTGTATTTCTTGAAGAAGCATTTGGCGCCCCTTCCAGCTCATTATTCCATCCTCTGTTCGGAGAGCAGAAATGAGAGCCAACAATTGCGCACATCTGAGGCGAATTATCTATACTGACATCTGGGTCAATATTTATTATATATCCAGAAGCACCACAGCCATAAAATGTCCCGTTATAAAATATTATTTCCTGCCTTATCTTTGTAACCTTTATCAAGGATTTGTTTTCATCAACAGTTATATCATATAAATCAGGATGTAAATTATCAATATCATAAGGCGGCTCCCCTACTAAAGGATAATCGCATTCATTCTTAAAGCAGGTCTGGGTAAATCTCCTTGTCTCTCTTCTTGAGCCTGTTCTATCAGCCTCAAATACACTCTTTGCAGGAGTTTTTATCCTTGTAATATCAGAAACAGCTCTTATCTGGCTAAGTGGATCTGTTGATAAATAAGATGCAGTGCTGCTTGGCTGGAAGCTGGTAGTTATATTTCCACTATCATCTGTAATTAAATAACTATAAGCATTTGGAATTAAAGGACAACAATAAATTGAAGAAGGCCCATAAATTAAAGAAAGTTGTCCAACTGTTTTTCCGCCACAAACAACTTCGTTTTTATTACAATAAACAGTTTGATACGCTGCTTGAGGAGCAACTACTTCTCGAGGTGGCCCTAACGATGCCCCATATAATATTGGACAACAATGTAATCCCTTTATTGACACAGCATTATTCCAACTTGAAAATGCACATACTGCATAAGCTCCCAGCCTCCAGCATTCTGAATTATATGTTGATGTTGGCATAGGCGTAACTACTATATTCTCAACTTCTTTACACATCAAGGTTTGGAATACGTACACATTCTGGGTCTGCGCTCCAATTGCAACCCCACCGCTACACCAAGCATCCCCTATATACAGCTGAGCTAATTGTGTTCCAGTTCCTGCCCATCTAACTTCAGGGTGTTGAATATTGCCTATATTACCAATTGTTTTAGGAACCTGAGATAAGTTTATTTCAGCATCCCCAAAAAAATGGCCATAAACAAAACCATCATATCTCAAAGAAGAAAGAGTATATTCAAATTCCTCAGTTTCAAATTCAGCAGGGATGTTAGTAAATGTTTTTTGATAAGTTGGAACATTATAGCTTAGCTCATATTCAACATTCATCACTGTCTGGTCTTGTGGAATAGGGTTTCCTTTCCAGCAGCCAGCTAATGCATCTGAAAAATATTCCTGTTCTTCAGCAGTTGTATCATCTCCGCAGCATTTGTTTCCAGTCCATGCAAATGTAGGTGTTGTTTGGCAGGCTGCTTTCCCAAATTCAGTGCCTTCAACTTCATATTCCTTGGTATTATTATCTAAATCCTCAATCCATTTTGGTTTATCAGTGCCAGTGCAGTATTGAGTTGTTTCTGGTCTTAAGAATATCCTGTCTATACCAACAATATTTTCCCAGACATCGTTTGGATGATCTCCAACAACAGTTTGTGTCCTGCCTCCAGCTGCCCTGACTTTAGCAGCATCTGCATAAAATAATATATGGCTTACATAACTAGGCTCTTCTATCCAATTTAAATCATCTAAAGGAATAACAACATGCATCCATTTTCCAAGAGAAATAGTGTTAACAGCATATTTTGTTATTGGCTGGTAAAATAATAACTCATAATCCTGAAAAATGTTTGAGCCAGTTCCTCCTGTTTGTTGCCCTAATATAATTATATCCTGGACAAAATCATCTGAAAGATAAATAAAAAATTCTAAGCTTTCATAATCAGTCCAGTCATGAATCTTTGAATCAGCTTGTGCAATCTCCACATTATATGAATAATAAGGATCATAGTTAGGGATCAAACCAAATTTTAGAACACAGTTAGAAGTTCTTGGGCATCCTTCTTGAAATTCTTCTATTGTTGTTAAGACATTTCCTTGCCTTCTTCCTTTTGGAATCTCATTATAGCACTGTTCCATATCATATCCGCAGCATTCTGCAAATGTTCCTTTTTCATCTTCATTAAAGCACATAAACCTTGAAGCTAAGTCAGGAACACTAAAAGTAACTCCAACTGGCTGGCAGTATCTTCCATCAGGACCTATTTGAGTTTGCCCGTCGCAATCTTGGTCAACAGCATCGCCGCAAGGATCATAAGCACCTGGATAAATCATTGGATTTTGATCGTTACAGTCACTTCCGCCTACATTAACGTCAATATAGCCGTCGCCATCAAAATCATTATCTGCTGTTGGTGTTGTTAATTGGTCTAGAATCACAAAATCAGAGCCAAACGTTGAAATATCAACTACTCCCACTGCTGAGCCAGCAGTTGCAGGGCTTGGTGCTTGTGCCTGCAGCACAGGAGCCTGCAGGCCGCCAAGAGTAGTGCTTGTAGAAGCAATTACTCCTGCAATTAAGCCTGGTGTGCCTGAAAGAGTCTCTTGTTGTGGTATTACCTCAACAGTATATGTTGGCCCAGTTATAGAAACTCCTGGATCGCAGATAAACCATTTTTCTGAATTTGATACAACATCATAAACAGCTGGATTCTCAGTTTCAGATCTATTTACAGTAGAAATTTTAAACCAATTCTGGCTTGCAAGAAGCCATTGATATTCATTAGGAAAATTTTCTGAATCATCTAAGCAGACATATCTGCTCTCATCTGCCATATAACCAACATCTTCTTTTCCATCATCGCCGCAGCACCCATTTCCCTGGTCTGCCAAATCTGTATAAATCACTGGGTTTGAATTGTCTAAATTTGGATCATTTTTCTGCACCCAAACGCAATCATTCTGGTTTGTATCAAAATTAATATCTTCTAAAAAAAATTTTCTCAACCATCTGTGGCTGCTTGAAACAAATTGACAGTCATTTGCATTAGGGTCAGTGCAGTCACCAGGAGTGATGCTCATATACGCTGGTAAAACACAATCCATATAAGCATAATATTGCCCTTCTTTTTTGCATTCGTCTATTAATAAACTTGCTTCATCTCTGCAGCTTATATTGCAAGAATGAAAAGGAACCCTTCCAATAATTGGCTCATCCGTAGCTGATAAAGGAATGTAGTTTAAACTAAAAACAGGAAGGTCAAAAGGAACTTTATATACACCGCAAGTGCAGGGAATTTCATCTGAATATACAAAAAAAACACTTAAAAGCAGAAAAACAGCTAATATTTCAAATAATAATATGCTTTTTCTAAATCTCATAGTCCCTCTTTTGAATATTCTATAAAAATAAGGATTTTAATATATAAATTTGTCGAAAACAGAGATAATTATTTATACTAAATTCCAAAATAACATGCTATGAATAAATTATACTTTTTTTTGCCAGGAATCCTGATATTAGGATTAATTACTAGTTTTACTGACATTAAATTTGGAAAAATCAGAAATAAATGGGTCTTATTTGGTTTATTATACGGCTTGATTATCAACATGATCTTATTCTCTTATTATATTAACACAGGTAACTTAAGAATTGACTATTTTTTTGAATTTTTGATTAATTCTGGCTTTGGATTAGCTATTGGATTTGGCTTTTGGTTATCAGGAATATGGACTGCAGGAGATGGTAAATTGTTTTTTGCTTACGCTGTATTAGTTCCTTTAAGCGGGTATGTAAATGGGTATATTAAATGGGTTCCGTCAACAATACTACTTATTAATGTTTTTGTCCCAATGTTTTTGTATTTCTCAGTAATAAGTATATTCAAGAGCAATTGGAAGATAAAAAAATCTATATTAAGAGATTTTTTCAGTGCCAAATTATTAAACATGTTCTTTTATCTTTTTATAATCCATTGGTTTGTTAGTTTATTTTCAGTTAATGGGTTTTTTACAAGAGGAATACTATCAATTTTAATATATTATTTATTTGGAAAAAAATTAAAAACAGAAGAAAAAATCTCGCCAAAATTTATCTTAATAATTTTAGCATTATCATCTATAAGGTTTATATTAGATAAAAATGTTTATACTTCTTTCTTTTGGCGGGAATTCCTATTATTGTTTGTATTCCTAATTTTATTTAGATTAATAATAAATCTTGGAGCAGATTCCTTTAATAAAGAGATTTCTATAAAAAATCTAAAACCAGGCATGGTTTTAGCAGAAAGTATTATAAAAAAAGGTAAAAAATATGAGAAAAAAAAGAAAAAAGGCATATGGAGCATTAAAGACACATTTATTGAAGAATTACCAGAAGGAATAAACAAAGAGGATATTAAAAAATTAAAAAAAACAAAAATCAAGATAATAAAAATAAAACAAACATTGCCTTTTGCTCCTTTTATGTTCCTAGCAGTTCTATTAACCATTATTGTTAAAGGAAATATTTTAATACTAGTTAATTTTCTATTTTGATGGTGATTTTATGAGGGTCAGAAGTTTAAAGGTTAATAAAAAAGAAAAAATAGTCTTAGTTTCAGTAAATCCAAAAATCTATCCCTTAGATGTTATCTATTCAGCTTCATATGCTTTTCTAGAAAAAAGCTATGTTTTTTTAGATGGCAATTCAAAATTAGTAAAAATAGAACTAAAGCCAAAAACAAAATATAATCTTGAAAAATTAGGAAGAGAATTTAATAATGAATTATTAAAATACGCTGATTATAAAAAAAGAAGCGAGAAAACAAAACAAATCAGAGAAATGATAATTCAACGAGCTTTATTTACAAACGATCCGTCTTTAGCTGACCAAATTGATGAAGAGCTCAATGAAGAAATTGAAGATCCAGAAGGAATAGCTATACCTTGGGAAGAAAAATATGGTAAGAAGAAAAAATAAAATTGTATTAAAAAGAAGATTTTATGATTCTGGCTCTATAAAAGAAGCCCTTAAAGATTTTAAAGAAATATGCTCTGGAAAATTAAGTAATAAAAAGAATACGATAGAAATTCAGCTCAAAGCAAAGAATAAAGAATTTAAAAATAACTTAGATTCAGAATTCTGTAATTATGTTCTTGGCTTAATGAAAAATAAATCCTTAGTATGATGAAATTAAATTATTATAGAGAGAGAAAATTTGGAAAAAAATATTTAATAACAACTGATCAGGGTAGTTGGACATTTTTAACAAAGAAAGAATTACAAAATCTTAAATCTGAAAAAATAACTAAAAAGCTGAATAAAAAATTAGAACAAGCTGGAATTATGATCACAGATAAGAATATCTATAAAGCTGTTTATAATTATCAGCAAAGAAACTTCTGTTTATTATCTGGAACTTCTTTGCATATAGTTGTACCAACCCTAAGATGCAACATGAATTGTATTTATTGTCATGCAAGCAGTGTTCCTAAAAATAGTAAAGGATATGATATGGACCAAAAAACAGCAAAAAAAACAGTTGATTTTATTTTTCAAAGTCCAAGCAAGGCAATTACTATTGAATTTCAAGGAGGAGAACCATTACTTAATTGGAAAATTATCAAATTCATAACTAATTATGTGATAGAAAAAAACAAGAGGCAAAAAAAAGAATTAAGATTAACTATAGTAACAAATTTAATTAAAATGAATCAGCAAAAAATGAATTTTTTAATAAAAAAAAATATAGATATCTGTACATCATTAGATGGGCCAAAAGAGTTGCATGATTATAATAGAAGATATCTAGACGGAAGCAGTTATGATATGGCCATTAAATGGATTAAAAAAATAAATAATGAATATAAAAGAAAAAACATAAACAAAAGAGTAAGTGCTTTAGTAACTTTAACAAAAAAATCTCTTAAATATCCTAAAGAAATTGTTGATGAATATGTAAAATTAAAAATAAATTCTGTTCATTTAAGATTCTTGAATGGATTAGGTGTTGCAAAAAAAGGTTGGAAAAATATCAGTTATTCAACAAATGAATACTTAA
>SMTZ1_10020584_pt1 | contig 10110 bp, 8 predicted proteins | sample DeeMarSWOR136_30_FD_25667 | JGI IMG/M metagenome (IMG submission 25667)
TCGGACACAAAGCAGAGGCAGTAGAGGTGGTCGCCTATGGGGATCTTCCCCGTTCCCTGATGGACGACAGCCCATTCGCCGTCTCTCTTGATCTTCAGCTTGAGAATATTCGGACGGGACATGTCTTCCTCAGTGAAGAGCAGGTCAGGAGTGGGATCGATGAGCTCTATTTGATACTCTCGATCCCCCTCATAGATGGACCCACTGAAGGTTTGTTGATAACCAAAGAACAAGATGTCCAGGGAATCCCTGCCCGGAACAGGTTTTGCGAAAAAAGCATAGGGATAGAAAGAGCGAGCATCGCTGGCATACGTGATGATGATCTGGATGTTCTTGGCTTCGGATCTGTCAGGATTTGGCTTATCCAAAACGGGGATCTCTTGGACTTCGTTGTTGGTCAGATCGAAATCACGATCAGAATCGACGATGATCCGGACATTGTCCGCCGACGTGCCTGGACTGGAGATAAACAACGTGCCGTTGGACATCACTCCTATGCGGGCTCCTTGGAGAAGATTATCCGGCAGTTTTGCCGGGTGTGAATCCAGGAATTTCTGGACTTTTTTGCTGGAAAAGTCAATGGAGGCGGGTTCTTTGGCAGGAACTGTAGTCGCGTCTGCTAGAGGAATAAACAAGGTATCGGTTCCATCGGTTTCATCAGCGAAACTGGCCTCAAGAAACCGGGCCATCTTCCTGAAGTCGTTAGTGGCGTAGCGGGCAATACCTTGCCGGTCAATCGCCACATAAGCTGGAAAAGAATTCATTCGTTCAGGCAGACGGGCGTAGACCTGATAGACAGGGATGAACTCGCCTTTCCCCTCCATTACCTGCGGCCAGGGAATTTGGTGGTCGGCGATCACTTTACGGGCTTGTTCTAGCCTTGTCGCTTCATCGATGTTGATACCAATGACGGCAAAAGACCGGTCTTTGTATTTTTGGAAAATTTTCTTGATCTCGGTGAACTCGGCGACGCAGGGCTTGCACCAGGAGGGCCATAAGTCAAGAAGCAGGAGCTTGCCCCGATAGTCGCTGAGCCGGAAATTCCGACCGGTTGTATCTGTCAGCTCCATATCCGGAGCGGGCTTGCCGAGCGCAGCCGTGGGCAATGGGGTTTTAATAAAATCAATCCAACTGCCGTCTTCGGCAAAGTCCTTGATCTCGTACAGGCTGTTCTCGATCTGGATAAGCTCGAAGAGTCTGTGGCCTCTGCTCGGTTTTTTGTCGTCTTTCACCTTGAGATGAATAAAGACGTTGACGAGCTTTTCTCGGATGAAGCGTCCTCGAGCATCTGCATCGACGAGATCGAGAGTATAGACCTTGTTTCCCAGGCGGAATTCTCCTGTGAACCTGTAATTTTCTTGGATGTAGACGGATTCCCGGACCTGGCCATTGCGCCCCTTGGATTCTCTATACCAAATGAGGTAAGGCAGCCATTCTGTCCGCGGTGGAGGATCGGCGAAGCGACGGGCGATTTTTACCTGGGTTGCCTCTTCCGATTTCTCCACATTGGGCAGTTCCAGAACATCGTCATCGGTCAGGTCGAAATTCGCGTTGGTATCCAGGATCAGCTTTATCTTCGATTCGCCCGGTACCTTTTGCTTGATGGCATAGATGGGTCCGCCATAAAAATAGCCCAATTGGGAATCCGCGGGCAGGGGCTCGGGAAGCTTTACCGGATATTTCTGTACGACCTCTGCCACATCGTCCTTGTCGAAACGAAAGCCATTGAAAACACCGCTCTTTACATTATCAACACGACTCAGAGTCACGCGGAAAACGTTCTTATTCTTTGCTATTTGAACCGGTCCAGAAAAAACGGGCATAAAAATTGAAAAACCAAGAAATAGCACCAATATACGTTTCATTCTAACCCTCCTTAAGTTTAGCAGATTGGATTAATTGCCGTTTTTCTAATTATAACTTAAAATTCACATAGTTTGAAAAAAAAGGAATTCTATTCTTCTAAAAGCCAGCCAATTCATTTTATTCCGAATAAAAAATTCTATTATCCGTCTCTCTTATGAAATGATAATTCGCTCAGCGTCCTTTTTCAATCCAGGGAAGCCAGGGCTTTAAGGAATAAGGCTTTTGATCTCCTGTATCAACTTTACTGGATTGATAATCTTTCCTCGGAACTTTTTCTCCCCCTTGTGCACAGTTCTTGCCTCTCCTGTTTTTAACGCGGCTGCCCAAAAAATTTCCGGCGTTATATCCGGTTTGACCTGACAAGCAAGAGCGTATATCCCGGCTAAATAGGGAGGAACCTGGCTCCAGCCGGTTCTTCTGCTAAACGCATACTCCTTCTTACTGGCGGGACTGGCTTCTGTCCTTGGTCACTCTTGAGAGAACTCTCGAATTTTTCTTCGTAAATCCTTATGAATTCCGGAAAGCGACCTTTCCCCAAAAGTGAAATCCACTCTTCCCAGCCTATTACACTGTATGCTGAAAAGTCATCCGGATCCTCTAAAGGATTCCTATCCAGCCCATGAAAAAAGAACTTGTAGCCATATGTTTCAAAGAGATTGGCGGAAATAACGAAAATCCCTTTCTCTTTGGCCCTGTTCACTGCTTCATCCATTTCTGTATATCCATCATTCCCTGGAGCCCAGCCTGTAGATATTGAGATAACCCTGATTTTTTTACGCTCAGGAAGCCTCTCGTTAATTTCAAGAAGTCTGATGACGGCTTTTGCTGTATTGGAAAATGACATAGCCGTGCCGTGCATATGGGCTTCTTTGTGGACAGGTTGAATCTCTTCATAAAGCTTGAGCCTCCTTCTATATTCTTTGTGTCCTGTCAGTAAAGCATAATCGATTATTGCAATACCAACATTTTTACCGGTGATATCCATCTCATGAAGTCCTCTTAGCCCCAGACCCGGATTTTTCCCAGCCTCCATTATCAGGCCAGGATCAAAAGGTTCGGGAAGCTCGCTCGGCCACTGTGTCTTGGTGTCGAAACTCGAATTGATGAGAATGTCAAATTTATCCGTGAGGTCAAGTTCTGATAGATCGCAGTGCTCTAAGTTTACTTCCTTAATAGAGTTTGACAGGAATTTCTGTAAGTAAATCTGTTTAAACCACTTGTCCCTTAGCGAATAATTATCGGGGGGAGGGACACGCCTGGCTATTCGAAATGGGCCTTGAGTGATCTTAATCAGAAGCAATGCGGTGCTACCGAGAACCACAATAAAAATCAGAAGCAGAAAAAATCGATACCTGTACTTTTTTAAAATCACATTGGCCTCCTGATAAATGGTGCTCATCCTCTGACTTGTCTTTTTATTTGGTGATCAATCCATTCGCCCCTCTTTTTCAATCCGGAACTTTAGAGGATTTGGCTTCCTGTCGGATTAAGTTCACTAATATTTCCAGGTGACTTTATAACGTTTAGCGTATTGATAGCCCTCTTCGTCTTCTTCTATAGTGTAGAGCTTGCTCTTTTTAAAAGCCTGAGGTTGAAATTCCAGAGGGATCTTAAATCCTATTCTCATCATCAACTGATATCCGCTGGAAAGCTGAGTAATATTTTGGGATTGACAATTCTATTTGCGCCGGTATACTTTTCGTCGTCTCCTCTATATCTTCTTTGGTGATTTCTATGGGATCATGCTCCTTCAATATCTTTCTGACTACATTTCCTTCAGAGTCATAGATTTTTATTTCGTATGTTTGGGGATAACCGCAGACAATTTGATCAGTACTGGTAAGGTCCCATCTCAACACGGCCATAAAAGGATTAAATCGACTGGGATCTGGTAAAGGTGAAGAACCTAACGAAAAGAGATAGTTCATGTCAGAGTCGAATTTTTTAAGTTCATACCTGGAATTTTCTTCCTCTCTCACGGCATCAATCGAAATTATATTTCTTTTAGAATCAATCTTGGTGGTCATTAAATCCATTTTGGCTCAGCTAATCTTAGTTCTATTTCTTTTCAGTGACAGTGAAGTAAATCCAGTCTTCTTCAATTTCTTGTTTGTATTCCAGTCCAAGATAGTCTGTTATGGTTATCATGAACTGTTCGTAAAAAAGAAAATAGTCTTCTTTCGTTACTCCTGATTCTGTCCAAGTTTCGAGAGAAGCTTCTCCAATATCTTGAATTTTCGCTTCAATAGAAGTTTTTGTAATAGACTGCAATTGCATATTAAAACCACTTAATACTTGCCAATTCCTGTATATTCCTTCTACGAATCCCCATACTCCTTTGCCTTTTGCTTCTTCCCAATTAGGAGCAAATAATTCACCAGCATATTTACCGAAATCAGCAACTGGTTTCCCTTGAGATTTAACGTATGAAATACCTGCTATCATGAATAAATTTAGATGATTCGTCGCACGTTGCCATTTCTGCCTAAGAGTTAGGTATGGAAATTCGGTTTTTTGCTCAATTTCCTGAGCAAGAATAGAACCAGAGAAGATAAGGAATACAAGAATTGTTCCTATGATTGTTTTGTTTTTCATGACATATACCCCCACTAAAATTGAGTAGACGTTGTCTATTTATATTACAGAGCTAAATATGTCAACAGTGACCAAAAACAGTGACCAAAAATATAGATAAACATGCTCTCAAAGAATCCCTGCTTATCAAAACGTCCAAAAACTGAGGGACTAACTGACTCAACTGCCTTTTTCATTTTATTTAGTTTTTGGAGCAAAAACCTCAATTTTATTATCTGGAGACTTTTGCAAAATATAAAAGATTTTTTTAAAGCCTTTATTTGAGACAATGAAATCTACAACGAGGTAACCGTATGGCCTTGTATACCAATAAGTAGATTGTTGTTGTCCATTATTATCAAACTCAAATATCTTAACGCGGGGCACAGTATGCAAAACATAAATTCTATTTCCGATCGCCTTGATAGCACTTATTATTATTACATAACCCGTTCTTTCTTTTGATAGAGACGAGATACGAGATTCGTTTATTTCTTCCTGTGTTTTAATGGCTTTATGAACGATTCTGAATTCATTAAGTAACTCTCCATGAGTGGAATATTTACGAATTATCGGAAAATGCTCAAAGGCTACAAATAACTCTTTCTTATTATTCAAAGCTAATTTGACGGTATTAAGAGGAGCACGCATAGACTTGAATTCCTTAGGCTTTCCAAAAGAATACAATAACTCACCCTCTTGAGATAAAACATCAATAAGATTAGATTGATTCCCAGATAAAGAAGGAGCAGCAAAAATTAAACCATCATCACTCATGACCATATCTCGATAAGTTTTATAAATTTTAAAACTCTTCACATACTTCCCATTTTTATCAAAGAACTGAATCCGACCATACTCATTCATAACTATGAAGTTTTTCATCAGCATTATTTTAAACGGTCCATAGCTAAATTCTCCTGGACCCTGTCCCTTCCTACCTATTTGAAATAGATAATTGCCCGATGGATCAAACTTAATGACTCGCTTTGTCTTTGTATCAGAGACAAAAATATTCCCTGAAGAATCATTGGATATATTCCAGGCACTCCCCAAATAAATATCTTTTGCTACCAATTCTTCAGAAGGGAATGAAAATTTCAATTCAAGTTCTATAGCATCTTTGGGAAGAGGGACTTTTCTCAACCATTCCTTCCTCTTCTTTGCCTGATAGGCTTCATTACTCGATTTTTGTTGACCAATAACAAATAGTTCCAGATTCAAAAGAAAGACAATTAAGAAAATCATCCCGAATAATTTTTTATATCTCATACTGTTCAATATTTCGTATTTTTGTATTCACGTAGACATAAACAAGAAGCTCTTCTTCAGTCCTCTTCTCCTTTTCAATATCGAGCAGCCAGGGTTTTGGGGGATTTGGGTTCCTGTCGGCTCAATCGTTAATATCTCCAGGTAACTTTGTAACGTTTAACGTATTGATAGCCGTCTTCATCTTCTTCGACAGTATAGAACTTATTATTATTTATTGATTGAGGCGTTATCTTGAGGGGAATCTTAGCTATACATTTTCCTTCTGAATCAAAGATATCGTAGTAGAATCCATCTCCATCTGCTACTCGTTCCCAAGTCATAACAAAAATTTTCCCTTCATCACTAACAAAAAACCGTTGATAAGCTGATTTGTATTTAAGTATAGAGACCTTTATTGTCTTCGGCAGCTTTTCAAGCCGCTCCATCTCCTCTTTGTTAATTTCAACTGGTTTATAATCCTTCACTATTTTTCTTATCACTTTACCTTTGCTATCAACAATCTCTATTTCATATTTTTCTGGATAACCGCAAACGACCTGGTCATTTTGGGTTAATTCCCATCTCAACACAGGCATGAAGGGATTGAAGCTGCTAGGGCTTGGTGCAGGCGAAGAAGCATAAGTATAGAGAATGTTCAAATCACAATCGAATTTTTTAAGTTCATGCCATAAGTTTTCTTCCCTTATGACAGCGACTACCCCAATTATATTTCCTTCCGAATCAACCCTAGATGACCTTAAACTCATTTTGGCTGTTGATATACTTTTAATAAACTTTCCCTCCAAAGAAAAAAATTCTAGACGCCGATTAGCTAAATCCTGCACTACTATTTCATCCTGACTCGTAATGAACACAGAACGAGGAAAACCTATCTCACCAGGTCCCTGTCCCTTTCTGCTAATTGTATTAACATATTCTCCATCCTTGTCGAAAACTTTAATGTGAGCCTCCTTAGAATCCAAAAAATAAATCCTTTCTTCATCGTCCACTGCTATTCCTCTTATCTCAGAAAACATATACTTCTCTCTTCCTTCGGCTTCTCCAATCGACAGCTCTTCTTCCAAACTGAAAACATCTTCCCCGTACATCGGCTTTTTGGGATTCTTGACGACTGTGACTCCATCCACTTCTTCTATGGTGCCTTTCCATTCTGACTCTTGTTTTTGACAGGAAATAAGCAATATGGAGACTGAAAAGAATATAATGATTAAGGTTAACCAATCCTTATTTTTCATCTTCCCCTCCATTATTATAGACCCTTAATCTAGTTCTTTTTGTCTTTTTTCAATCCAGGCTTTAGGGAAGTTGGGTTCGGATATGTCAATTCTTATTCTCTATTTTATACTTTTTGATGACATATGTTCCTTCCTCAGCTCCTTCAATTGTATAAAGAAAATTGCTCTTAATATCCATTTGCCACTTGCCATATATTTTTCCAATAAATTTATCTGGCAAGTTCAAATAAAAGTTATCAATGTATTTTCCGTCAAAATCATACACATCAAAAAGAGTGCCCTTTTTCTTATATACAGTTGAAGTCATTACCCAAATCTGATTATGTGAAATAAAAATGCTTTTCACATCATCCTGATAATTTAAACCTGGTACAGTAAGAGGTTTTCCATCAACAAGAAGACCGCTTGTTTTCTCAATTTCGTATTCTTTGGTTACCTTAACTCTGGGATACTCTCTTGTGAACATTCTAATGATTTGATTTACTTCTAAATCGTAGAGTTTCAATAAATATTTCTCCGCATGAGAAACAACGAGATATTTTTTTTGATAAGGGACTGTAATTAACTCATCAATGCTAACGATGCCCCTCCCTCCTCTCTTGAATCTTTCTATATATTGCCTAGTCGGGAATGAAATAAATTCTTTCAATTCACTTCCGTCCTGAGATATGCAAATCAAGTTTTGTGCTACATCTACAATCGCAGCCATTTTTTCCGTAACCGGCCTTCCAGAATGAATAAAATAATAATGGCCATTGTGAAAATGCTTTAATTTAGGGAAGTAAAGCTTCTGCTTAATGATGACTTCTTTTTCTAAATTACCATTTAAGTCGAAAATAAGAAGTTTAGGAGGCATCACATTTTGCAAGATTATGCTTTTATCGAAAATACAATATTCATATACACCTGTCATTTCACCTGGTCCCTGGCCCATTTTGAAATAATTGCAGATAAATTTCCCATCTTCGCTAAAATGGAGAAATTGTCCTTTGTCATTAATAAAAATGGAGCCATCAGGAGCAACTTTCAAATCATTTGGATTTTTGAAGTAATATTCATCGCCCACATCCTTAATTTGTAATACTTCCTTTAATAGCCTTTCTCTTCCAGCATTCTTACTTAAAGGCATCTCTGGATTTATTACAAGTTGTACTCCATCCACTTCTTCGATTGTCCCTTTCCATTCAGCTTTTTGTTGTTGGCAGGATACAAGCATCATGAGGGCTGAAATAGATAGGACAGTTGAAATGACCAAAGTTTTGTTTCTCATTTTTACCCCCACAGAAAAATTCTAACTTGCTCAGCTCTCTATTGCAACCAAAGGAAGCCAGGGCTTTGGGGATTTGAGTTGCTGTGGTTTCGATTATTATATCCTAAACACTATGAGTAATCCTAATTTAGTCAATCCAGGATAATTTATTTTTTTCGCGCAAAAATATTAATTTTTGCTTCTGGATTTTTTTGTTAGACATAAAACATCATTTGATTTTTTTCTTTTTTGGGCAAGATATCAAAAGCAAAGTACTTTTCTCCCACTTTTGCCCAGTATGTATTTTCAAGTTTCCCTTCTTCGTTCATTTCCATGATATAAATTCTTGGGGGAACATAATCCAGCATGAAAAGATGATCCCCAAATTCTTTTGCACAATGAATGGCTTGGATGTAATTAACTCTTGCCTGGGGACGGTAAGAGTATAACTCCTTATTGTGTTTTTCTTTTTCCACCATCATTTCAGTTTCAATATGATACTCTGCAACCAATGTCCCTTTTTGAGAATATTTTCTCACGATTGGGAAGTGTTCAAAGGCAACCAGAATTTCGCCTTTTTTATTCAGCGATATAAATGCTCTATTTAGACGATTGTGGTCATATTTATAATCCAAGAGATCTCCAAAGGAATAAATCAACATCCCTTCTGGAGATAAGACTTCAATCAATTGAGATTCATTATCCGTCCTTGAAAAGGGGATTCCGAAGATCAAACCATCTTCATTTATATCAAATGAATTATACCACCGAAATAGCTTGACAATTTTTTTAGTATTTCCTTCAAAATCAAAATATTGAAGGCGCATATTTCTGTCCTCCGCTATGACGATCGAATCGTTTAATGATATCGTATGGAGAGGCCTGGATAAGTCTCCCGGACCCTGATCACTCTGCCCAAATTTCTTTAAGAATTTACCTTCGGAGTCATATTTGAAAACCATATTTGAAAAGTCAACTACAAAGATGTTACCAATCGGGTCACTTACTATTCCATAGGGATCCCAAAAATATTGATCCTGCTCTTCCTGTTCTTTTGTGGGGAATGAATACACCAGCTCCAGTTCAATCGCACCTGGAGGCGGCTGGATTTTTAGCATTTTGCCCAATCTGCGCGTGTCACGTTTCTGAAAAGCCAAAGGCTCGCCTCCTAAGATTATCAAACATAGAAAAGACGATATGAGGATAAAATGACCAAGCTTTTTCATATTATTCTCTCTGTCATTTAAGAACCAGGGAGTTCACTCTGTTGTAAAAAAGTTTCCAGCAAGTTTTCCAACATGGACCCAATGCTTCCCACATATTGCCCGAAATATCCATCATGAAAACAATAAAGACATTATAGGATGCCGGAACTTTAGAGGATTTGGTTTCCTGTCGGATTAAGTTCACTAATATCTCCAGGTGACTTTGTAACGTTTAGCGTATTGATAGCCCTCTTCGTCTTCTTCTATAGTGTAGAGCTTGCTCTTTTTAAAAGCCTGAGGTTGAAATTCCAGAGGGATCTGGTTGAAATTCCAGAGGGATCTTGGCGACTGTGACTCCATCCACTTCCTCTATTGTCCCCTTCCATTTAGCTTTCTGTTTTTGACAGGAAACCAACATAATAATGACTGAAAAAAATAAGACAATTGGAAAGACCTTAGTTTTACTTTTCATTTTGACCCCTTATAAAAATTCTAACGCGCTCAGCTCTCTTTATCAATCCAAAAAAGCCAGGGCTTTAGAGGATTTGTTTCTACTATTAAGTGCGAATTAGATTTTCAGCTATAATTACTCATTCATACCGCAGCGAATCTGCAGGATTGGCGAAAGCCACTTTGACAGACTGGTAGCTCAGAGTTAACAGCGCAATAATTAGCGCAAAAGCAGCGGAACCAATGAAGATAATCACAC
>SMTZ1_10031277_pt1 | contig 10110 bp, 10 predicted proteins | sample DeeMarSWOR136_30_FD_25667 | JGI IMG/M metagenome (IMG submission 25667)
TTCTTAAGAGATAATCGAGATTTCATTGAAATTTCAAATGTCTGTGATACTTGTCCTAGAATAATTGGTAGTAGATCAACAATGACAAAAGTTAAGAGAGATTATGAAGGACTTCCTAACATGGAAGACTGTTTCATAGAACAGGGATATATCTGTATGGGGCCTGTAACTCAAGCTGGTTGCGGTGGAATGTGTATAAAGGTAAATTCTCCTTGTACTGGTTGTTTTGGTCAAACAGAATGGGGAGTCAATCAAGCAGAGAGATTTGCTGACACTGTGATAAAAGGATTTAATGTAGATATATCCAAAAGTGAATTACTTTCCCAGGTAAAAGATCATCTAGGTACGTTTGAGAAATTTACCCTTGCATCAAATAGAAAATATAAAGGAGGCGAATAAAAAGTGGTTAAAGAAATAGTTGTTGACCCAGTTACGAGATTAGAAGGACACAATAAGTTAAAAGTTGTACTAGGTGATGATGGAACTGTTCAAGACATTCAATTTAGTATAACTACTACGAGATTCTTTGAGAAATTTTTAGAAGGACGGTATTGTGAACATATTCCAAGAATTACACCTAGAATTTGTGGTATTTGTCCAATTCCTCATCATTTAACACCTACTAAAGCAGTAGAAGATGCGTGGGGCGTCCAGATTCCTCCTGCGGCATATAAATTGCGTCAATTGCTGCAAAATGCGAAGCAATATTCTTCACATGCATTGCATTTCTATGCGTTAGCCGCTCCTGATTTCTTATTAGGACCTATGGCTGATCCGGCATTGAGAAATGTTGTCCATGTTATTAATAAAATGCCAGACGTAGGTGCAATGGCATTAAAGATGATGGATTTTGGTCAAAAATTATGTCAGGAAATTGGTGGAAAGTCTGTACACCCAATATCGGCGATTGTAGGGGGTATGAAAAAAGCTATGGATGAAAGCGCAAGAGATAAGTTTTTAAAACAAATTGAGGATCAAGTTGAATGGACTAAAAAAACAGTAGATATTGGTCTCAAAGTTGTTGAAGATTATTGGGATGTCGTTGCAAATGTAGGTGTTGTTCCAACCTATTACGTTGGATTAACTAAGAATGGTGTTCATGATATCTATGATGGCAATATTCGTATTGTTTCTCCAACTGGAGAAAAAACCGATTATGCTCCTCAAAAATATCTTGATGCTCTAGGTGAACATATCCCAGAACATTCTTATGCAACTCATATGTACTATAAGCCTGCAGGATATCCTGAAGGAATTTATAGAGCAAATACATTAGCAATGATAAATGCTGCTGATAAAATGGCAACACCTTTAGCTGATGAAGCATTAAAAGCGATGAGAGAAAAAGTAGGAACCAATGTTATCCATCATACGTTTGCATATCATTGGGCTCGATTGATAGAGTTAGTTGAATCTATTGAAGTTATAGCAACATTACTTCAAGATCCTGATGTGGTTAATCCAGACTGCAAAACACTGGATGTACAACCAAGGGAAGGAGATGGAGTAGGTGTTACTGAAGCTCCAAGAGGACTACTCTTATATCACATCTTCTCTGATGCTCAAGGAATTTGTAAAAAGGCAAACCTTTTAGTAGCAACCAACCACAATATTGCAGGAATTGAAAAAACATTAATGCATGTTGCTAAGCAAGTGTTTGAAGACAAGGCGTTAGAAGGATTAAAATTACCAGATCCATGGATAAAATAAACTAAATCAAAATTTAGAGTGTGAAAAAAAGAATGAGTGATATACCAGAAGGGATAGTAAATGTCTTAGAGATGGTAGTTCGATGTTTTGACTGTTGACTATCATGTGCCGCTCACATCACTGTAGTAGATGAAAGTGGTAAAGAAATTTACTCCCGTGAGATGAACGTTGGTTTAGGATGAAATATCCAATAAAAATTATAGATTGGATATGACTGCCCATGCATGGGTTAAAACCAACATAAATAAAATTAAATGAATAAAAAACTCGAAAAAAATGTGATAAAGAATGACATTACCATTAGGTATAGATTTTGAATTTAGGAAATTAATAATGGACGTCCATGTGACATCTGATAAGATTAAATACTGTTACCAATGTAATAGATGTACAGATAACTGCCCTGTCGCTACAGTAGCTAACCCCTTCTACGAAAATGTTTTTGACCCTAGATTAATTGTATTAGGAACACTTCTAGGGTATAAAGATGTAGTTATGGCTCTTGCTGGTACGAAATCAGCAATCATACCATGGGGTTGTACTGTCTGTGATACTTGTGATACTGTTTGTCCACAAGGAATTGAGGTCACTGAAATCATAACTTTAGCAAAAAACGTTACCACTGGAGCTGGATTAGCACCAGACAATGTCTTAGCTCAAGCAAAAGCTGTTTTTGAAAGTGGAAAAGCCATTCCATCTCAACCCGCGATTGAGAGAAGACGAGAACAATTAGACTTACCAGCTGTAGTTGCACCAGATGTTAACGAAATACAATCTTTATTAAAAGAAATAGGTGCAGATAAAAAATTATAATGGAGGTAAAAAAAATGACAGAATATAAAATCTTTGAGGGATGTGTTATTGGAAACAGAATTCCGTTTATTGAGGCTGCCTCCAGAAAGGTTTTTGACAAAATTGGGATTCAAACATCGCAAGCTCCATTTGCTTGTTGTCCAGATCCCACTGGTCTAAAAAGCTTTGATAATACAGCATGGCTCGCTTTAGGTGCTCGAAACTTATCTTTAGCGGAAGCTGAAGGTAAAGATATAATCTCACTATGCAATGGCTGTACTAATACACTTCGTGGAGTACAACACCAATTAAAGCATGATTCACATAAAATGAAAAGCATCAATAAAGAACTGGCTAAAATTGGGAAAGAGTACAAAGGTTCTATTGACGTAAAGCATTTTGTAGATGTATTAAGGTCAAAATTGGATTCGATAAAAGGTGTTATTACGAAGGAAATGGGCGATCTTAAGGTTGCGTGTCATCCTGGTTGCCATTACATGCGTCCAGTTGAATGGATGGAGTCTGATGATCCATTACGTCCAAAAAATCTGAAAGAAATCGTTGCTGCTTCGGGAGCTAATGTAGTTGACTATGATGAATTAGCATTATGTTGTGGAAATGCGGTAGCTGGTCCATTTCCGGAACATGGAGATGCTATATTAAAACAAAAATTTGATTCGATCATAAAAGCTGGCGCAAATTGTATCGTTGTAAACTGCCCTGCATGTTTTCAACGATTAGATGGAGAGCAACGAAATCTTTCAAAGAAATTTGAAACAGAATATAATATTCCGGTATTATATATAACGGAATTGTTAGCGTTAGCTATGGGTGTTAGCTCTGAGGAAATTGGTTTAAAAAACCATCGAACCAGACGCAATACAGCTATAGAAAACCTTTAAACAAAAATCTATAAATTATTTTTATTTTTTTTTCTTTATTTTTCCTATTTTTGATTGTTTAAGATGGATCTTATACTTCTAGTCATATTTATTACAGAAAAAAAAGAATCTAAAATTCCTTTTCTTAAATATATATTATCGAATTTTATTTTATTCAGTATGTAAAATTTAAATAATAGATATTTCTTTAATAGAATGAGTTTCTTAAACTTTTTAAATATAGGAATATAAGAATCACTTTTTCGAATTGAGCTTAATATGGCTATATATAATTTAAATCGGGAGGTTCCTTGGTTTTTTCACCATGTAGAAAATTATTATCTGATTTTCTATATGTATAAACCTCATTCTACAAAAATTAGATTCGATCTCTATAAACATTCAATTGATCAAATTCATATGATAAATGATCTTAAATTTGTTTTAAGTAAAGAACCTATGAATTTTTTAGATTTTGTTATAATCCCTTTTGGTTATTTTAGAGATGAGCATAAATTTAGATTAGTGGTTCATAATAAAAGAATTGAATCTAGTTTTGATATTCATTCATGGGCTCCTTCAAACCTCTATAAAAATGTGAAATCTGTTATCAAAATAGCAAATAAATATTTAGAATTAATACCAATAGATGATTATAAAGGATATTATTATCAAGTAGATAGTTCTTTTAAGGGAAATGAAACAGGACGATTATTTGATTTAATAAATTATCTGGTTGAATTAGACAAAAGTATTAATGAAGTAACTAAAAAATCTGTCTTTGATCCAATGGACGCAAGCATTAAATCGTTAGTAACAAAGACTAATGAATACTTATTTGAATTATGTCATAATCCTGTTCCTTTAGATATAAAGAATCTACTGCGAGAATTAGATAGACTAAAATTCAATGTTGATAACTTATCTAAAGAAGAAATCTTTAATTGGCTTGATGATTTGATTGCGTTTTATTCAAAAGGAGAATAAAATTATTAAATTTAAGGCATTGAAAAATTATATTATTTCTTAATCTTGTTGATCACTATTGATATTATCGCTATTACGAAATAGATAATTCCAATGAATAAAAATCCGAATTTTAGTGTTGCGCTTAAAGAAGCTATTAATGGAAGAGGATCTGAAACAGAAGTTTGGGTATTAGTCATAAGTATTAAAAATACGTTTTCAATTACATCTAAAAAACCTGTCAAAAATGGTGTTATGGTTATAAAGGTGCCAATTTTCTGAATTTTACCCTCCGATTTTCTAAGTGCGATAACAATTAAACCAAATGCGAGTGATACATAACCGACTATAAATAAGAAATCCCAATATATTGCAGCAACTTGTTCGTCTATTCCACTAGAACCCCATATATTAAATATAATTTCGACTTGGTATGAAGTCCAAGCAAATTCATAATCCAAGATTCCATATCCAGGAACAGAAGCTTCAACAGGGATAAACACGAATATTTCTACTAATAGAACAATTAAAAAACCTGCTAAAATAATAAGATATAATACTCTATTTTTAGGAAATTCTCTAAATTTATCAAGGAACATTTTTCTTCACAGATTTATATACGAAAATTTTTTTCTATTTTATTAGAAATATATTATTTTCATTATACTTAAAAATAAATGACACTCCTTCGAAAATGAATCAATAATTTTATTTGGTTTTATATATTATCTAATGTGTATAAAATTAAGTCGCTAATTGATTTATTATGTGTTTAGCTATTCCAGGAAAAATCTTGAATATTGAAGGAAATTCTGCAATAGTGGATTTTGATGGGATAAAACAAAGTTGGAAAATTCGTTATCGTCCATGCGGGGTATGCAATTGAGCAAATGGATGAAAAGGATGCGTTGGAGGCAATAGAACAATGGAAGGAACTTGCTGATGAACAAAATTTAGATTTATCTGATGTATTATAAAAAATTTGTCAGCAACTATTTTAAATAATTCTATAAATCAAATAATTGTGCTTTTAAGTGTTTTAACTTCAAGTAGAGACTTTTGATTGCTTGAACCGCTTTAGAGGTCTGATTAAAATCAATAGGAGAGTCACCATTCAAATCAGCTTTTCCTATTTCGGGATCGAAAGGAATAGAATGATAAAGAGGTATTTCCCACTCTTTAATACGATTATTAATAATTTCCTTTTGGGATTCATCAAATAATTTGTTAGCAATCAAGTAGATATTGATAACTCCCAATTTTTTAGAAAGGTCTATGATTTTTTTACATAAATCTAATGATTTTTGGGAAGGTTCTGTAATTACTAACATCACATCGATACCTTTAGCCGTCCCTCGCCCTAAATGTTCTATGCCCGCCTCAAAATCAACAATAATTACTTCATCTCTTTTCACAAATAAATTATATAAAAGAGTTCTTATTAATGCGTTTTCTGGACATAGGCATCCTGTAGCGGGTTCTTCAATTCCCCCTAAAACCAGCAATTGTAAACCATCCGGCCCCGATACCTTAAATCTATCAGGAATATCAGAGACTTCAGGGTTAATATTATAAACTCCAGCACCAGCACCTTTTACAACTGTTCTTTCTTCAATCATCGATTTCATTTCTTTAATTGGAACGATTTTATCTTTAGTATTCTCATCCAAGCCTAGAGTGTAACTTAGATTCATTGCTGAATCATTATCTATTGCCAGAACCTTAAATCCATCTTTGGCAAATAATCTTGCTAAAGTACCTGCTATTAAAGTTTTCCCAACTCCACCCTTTCCTGAGACGGCTATTTTCATTCAGATCAAACATAATTTTTATTTTTAATTCATTTAGGAATTTCTATGATATGAATTTCACGTTTATTAATTAGAATTAGATTCTTTAGAATAATAACAAAAATAAAGATATTAACCCAAATAATTTTTTAAAGTTAAAAAAATAGTATATGTATAAATCCTCGAATACTTACAAAATTCTTGACTTGGATGATATTTAAAGAAGAATTATTAAGAGATAACTATTCATTTGAACAAGCAGAATTAATTCAAATCAAATATCAAAACAAAATTAAGAATTTAAAAAAAGACGATGTTCAGAGTATTAAGTCAATAAAAACTATAGCCGGAGTAGATATCTCATACATTCAAGAAGGAGATAAAGAAATTGGTGTTGCATGTGCCGTACTTTGGAATTTTAAAAAAAAAAAAATGGAGGAACATTATTTTGCACACGATTTCATTACATTTCCATATAAACCAGGTTTTCTAGGATTCCGAGAATGTAAATTATTATTTAATGTAATTTCAAAACTTCCTAATAATCCAGATCTTATAATGTGTGATGGGCATGGGAAGATTCACCCCAGGAGATTTGGAGAAGCTGTACATCTTGGCTTACTTGTGGATATTCCTACAATAGGTATTGCGAAAAATCCATATATTGGATTTTATAATAAGAATGAAATTAAGAAATTAAAGGGCTATAAAATTCCTGTATGGGCAAAAAACCATGAAAAGTTTGAAAATAACGCTCCAGATGAAATATTAGGTTATGCTATCTGTTTAAATGATGGTTCAAAATCAGTATTTATTAGTGTAGGGTATAAAACTACTCTCGACATTGCTTTAAAAATTAGCTTAATTACAGCGATAGGGCATCGACAACCAGAACCATTATATTTAGCAGATTTATTATCTAGAGAAAAAGCAAAATCTTTTAGAATTTGATGTAAAAAAACAATAATTTTATATCATTTAGAAATTTCATTGAGCATTTTTGCTGCAAGCTCTCTTACGTCTACATCTGAATCTTTTAAAAGTTCCTTCAGCAACTTTCTAAATTCTTCTGATTCAAAATTAAATTTACTCAAAGCCTTAATAAGATTATATCTGATAAGCCAATCCTCATCATGAATTAATTGCAAAAACGTATCATAGACTCTTTTATCTCGTATCTCACTTAATAATTTTATAGAAGTTCTTCTAATTTGATTGTTTTGACTGTTTAAATCCTTGATAAGTGCATTAACAATAACTTGTTTTTTGTTATCATCCAATAGACTGTACATTCTCTTGAAAAGAGTAATTTGAAAGTGCTCTGGAAAATCATAAGCTATTGAATTAGTAGTCTTTTCTATATCAATTAATCCCATTTTTTCAGTCTCTAATTCTGATAATTTTTTCTTCAAGAGATCAGTTTCTTCCTGAGATTTTAATAATTCAGATTTTGTATTTTCATATTGTTCCTGTATCTTAGCATATTCTAATGCATCTTCTGTGGAAAGTATTGCAGGTTCAGGATGATTTTCTAATTCTTTTTGTAAAAACTTTAATTGGACATCATAATCTTCTATTTGTAAGCTTAAAGCTTTAATCTTTTTATTAGCTAATTCTAATTCTTCTGATTTTGTTGATTCGATTTTTTCTTGCATTTGAGCATTTAGTTTCTCTAATTCTGAAGTTAGGGCCTCAATTTTTTTATTAGCAGAATCTATTTCTTCTGTACTCACAGCTTCGGCTTTTTCTTTCATTTTAGTGTTTAAAACTTCTATTTCTGCAGTTAAATCCGCAATTTTTTTGTTAGCTAATTTTAATTCTTCTGAGTTTACAGCCTTCCCCCTTTCCTGCAGCTTTGCTTTTAGTGATTCTATTTCAACTCGTAATAAACCATTCTGTTCCATTAATTGAAAATTCAATCTTTTTATATTCACCATTTCTTCGTTTTCTTCTGTTTGTGTCTTATTGGTTTCTTCAAGTTCAATCTTCTCTGATTTTAAAGATTCAAGTTGGTTTTTTAAATCCTCAATTTGATTTCTATATTCTTCACTCTCTTCAGATAATTTCAATATTAATTCTTGTGCTTCAATTAGTTCATCATTTTTGCTCTCAACAGATTTAAGTTCATCTTGTTCTCTTTGAGAAGTTAACTCTTCTATCTTATCATATAATTTTTCGATATTTTCATCTCTTTTTATTAAATCTTTCCGTTGAGATGCAATCATTTCTTTTAAAATATTAATTTCGCTTGGGATATCACTTTGGGCAAAACTAATTTGATCTCCTTGTTCTTCAATTAATAAATGCTGTTCTTTTATTGTAAATTTCAAACGATTTATCTCTTCTTTCATTGATTTTATTTGAGACTCCAACTGAGCTCTTGTCTTGGTCTCTATTTCAACAGTATCGATTAAATCCTTCAAATCTTTATCCATCGCACTAGTATCCAATTAGTTTAATTTAATTAGAAAATTCACTTTTTCAAATATATTAATGGTGTTCGATCCTTTAAACTTTTAGTTTCTTTATTGAATTAAACACTGAAAAGCGTGCTTCTCCTTCGAAATAAAAGGAATATATTAATTTTTTGGATTAAAAGTTACAAAATCTTAATTTCTTTGATAATATCTCCTTGAGTTATTGAGTCAACAACATTTTGGTCAGCATTTGGATCTGATACCACTCCAAATATCGTGTGATTATTATTAAGATGTGGAGTGGGAATGTGGGTAATAAAGAATTGAGAGCCATTTGTATTTTTTCCTGCATTTGCCATAGCTAATAATCCTGGTTTATCAAATTTTCTTCCTGATTGAAATTCATCTGCAAAAGGATAACTTATATTTTTTCCCTGAAATGGAAATGAATTAATTCCTTTTTTTGTAGGACCATGATACCCGGTACCTGTAGGGCATCCCCCTTGTATCATAAAATTAGCTATTACACGATGGAACTTCAAACCGTTATAATAACCCTGTTTAGCTAAAAATAAGAAACTAGCAACAGTCATTGGAGCTTCTTCATCAAATAAATTAAGATTTATCTCTCCTTTAGTTGTAACCATTACAATTTTAGTCATACTGCAAAAAAGTTTCAACAGTTTTTAATCGTTATGCTTTAACCCATTATTGGTAGTTTTCTTGATTTGATATAACAAAAATTGGTCTACAGAAGTAATTTATTCAAATTAATTATGATTATAAATATGAATGTATCAATAAAAGAAAAAACACAGATAGAAAATTCACATCCTAGTCAATTGTACGAGACTGACCATTCAAATGAATATATAATTGAGGTTCAAGATCTCACAAAATCATTCAATGGTCTAAAAGCAGTTGATGGAATTAGTTTGAAAATTCGTAAAGGTGAATTATTTTCACTTTTAGGTCCTAATGGTGCAGGGAAATCTACAACTATTAGAATGCTTACCACAGTATTAAAACCCTCAAATGGGGACGCAAGGATTACAGAGTACAGTCTAATAAAAGAAAAAAGTAAAATTAAACCTCTTATTGGAGTATGCCCTCAAGAGAATGTGGTTTTTGAAGCCCTGACAGCAGAGGATAATGTAGAATTTGTTGGTCGAATGCATGGAATGAACCCAGCTGATTTAAAAGAACGTACAAAGTTTTTATTAGAGAAAATGAATATTGCAGGACGTAAAAAGGCAACAAAAACTTTTTCCGGAGGAATGAAACGACGATTAAATCTCGTAATGAGCCTTATTCATCAACCACAAATTCTTTTTCTTGATGAACCGAGTGCTGGTCTAGATCCTCAAGCAAGACGTCTTGTTTGGGATTTTATCAAAGAACTTAAAAATACAGGAATGACAATTGTCCTTACCACCCATGATATGATAGAAGCTGACGCATTAAGTGATCATATTGCCATCATGGATCAGGGCAAAATTATTGCTTTTGGAACCTTAGATGAATTGAAAAGTGGTTCAAGTAATGGTAATATTC
>SMTZ1_10008754_pt1 | contig 10109 bp, 7 predicted proteins | sample DeeMarSWOR136_30_FD_25667 | JGI IMG/M metagenome (IMG submission 25667)
TGGCGCCCACCTGCATGGCGAACCCCTTCCCCAGTCGTCCGACAATGATGACCTCGGCGCCAGCCTCCTCTGCTTCGAGTACAGTGTCATCGTCTGAGGACCCATCGATGACAAGGATTTCGGAGGACGCCTTGACCGCGTTGGGGATGCGGTCGATGGTCTCCCGAATACTCGCCTCCTCGTTCAGGGCGGGAATGATGATGGTGGCCTCAGGATCCTGGAGGCCGCGGGAGGTGACTGGATTCAAGGAGCGTTCTCCTGTGGGTTGAGAGGTAGTTAGACGGAGCATATATCTGTCTTTCTCTTTCCCATCCCGTATCATGTCTTGTGAGATGGGGAGGGGAGGACAGAAAGGACGTGGTCGCTGCAGGTCTCGGCGTCAGACGTCTTATTACGGGGTGATGAAGTAGATGGGGCTTGACCAGATCCGGTGTCCATCCTCTTGCGTCAGACGAACATAGATCGGATTGTCTTCCCCGCTTTGTAAGGGGACGTTGCGCTCTAGGTGAATGTGGTAGTGCGTGTTTCGGGCTGGGAGGCGGGACAGTCTCAAGCGCCGTGAGAGGCCCCCCGCCTCGAAGACGAGGTCCTCATACCCGATCGCTGATATCTCGACCTGACGTTGAATAAGCGGTGTCTTGATCGTGAGCACTCCGTCGTGGGCGGCCGTCAACCACGCATCGAACCCGCTGAAGCCTCCGGTTGTGATCGAGTTCCACGATAGGCGGTGGGGGCTCTCCTGTCGGAGTGGCCGGTGGGGATGCCAAAAATTGATGGGGCGGACCACTTCAAATCGGTTGCCGTTCACTTCGGCGGATCCATTCCACGTGGCTTCGCGGCTTCTGCCACGTCGTTCAGCGCCCTCCCAGACGACGCGGATTCGCCGGCTACGACGATCCCGTGGAAAAGGCCGGACTGTCTCAAGGAGGTCTCCTCCCCGGAGAATGTCGACGCGTTCTATGGGCGCAGGGCATAAGGCTTCAACCCGAAGCCGCGTCTTCTGCGCCTGTGTGAGGACGAGGTCGCCCATGATGGCATCATCGCCGGCCTCACGGGACGCCGTCACATCTAAGAGCATGCGCGTCCCCGTCGTGGCATAGTGGTGTCGGCTGCGTAGGCTTTCAAAAACTGCTTCGCGACTTAAGTCTGTACAGAGAAAACAGGTGAGCCCCCCGTAGGCACCAAAAGTGGACGCGCCGGGGTAGCTGGCTCCAGGACGGCCCTTGTGGTCGTCGCTGTTTGCCACGACGCCCACGCGTAGGCCCAGATCGAAGGCGTCGTGGAGTAACCATTCAAAGGTGCCCCACGCTGAGTGGATCTCGATGGCCAGATTCGTGGGAGGCGCCTGCGCCCGCGTGAGATCCGCATATCGTCCTCCAGCGTGGGCGTAGAAAAAGACGTCCTTGCCCTTCAGCGTCGTAAACAAGTCGTTGATGGCGTGGCAATCGGTCGCATCGTCCGAATGGTCGTAGACGAGGGCGTGGGATGAGCGGTGGATGGCCTCGCCTTCGCGTAAATGGATCACGTTGTGGTCGCCACCCAGACCCGTGTTCCCGGACCACTCGTAGCCGGGAAACGCGATGAAGCGGCCCGGGTCCGTAAGCTGCTGGGTCAGCGTCTGTAAGCGGGACCAGAACTCCGTGGTGATCTGAAAATCGTTCCCTTGATGACAAGCCGCGTCGAGAAAGGCTTTATCCCGCCCAAACTGGAAGTACCGAAGAGCGGAGTTGGTGCCGACGGTTTCCTCGCTTTGACCATGCATGTCAGCCCAGTAGGGCACCAGTTCAGACGCTTCAACGATGCGCAAGGGATTGGACGTCGTCAGGAGGCGTCCTGATTCGTCCAAAACACTTACAATAACGTCGGCTTCCTCCTCAACCCGCAAGTCGTCGATGACGGCGGTGAACTGCCCAGGCTTGAAGGCAATGCGGTGAGGCAGGCCTCGGATGGGGTGGCTGGAGTGCAGAAGAACCGTCGTGTCCACTCGGTCGCTTGGATTCCCCCACACGTCCTCGGCCTTGAGGGAGAGTCGAAAGCCTTCATGACGACGCCGCAGGGTGGGTACGACAGCCCGCCACCGAACGGGGTCCCCTGGAACAATAGTTAACGACGGGGTACAGGGTACTTCCACATACTCATACGTGGCAAAGGCGTCCACTAACACCCGAAAGGCAAAGACGTCCTCGCAGAAGGTCTGCATCCGGATTCCGGGAGACCCATATTGACGGTCCCCGTAGTGCACCACGATTCGATCCCCCGCCTTCAAGTATCCTTTTACGACCTTAATGTAGAGGGTCTTACTCCAAGGCCGAATGTTGTTCTGCACATCGTAGTGGTATTGGGCTTGAGCCTCACCAACGACGTCAACGGAAACGTAGTCCTCCGCGGAGGGATCCGTGAATTGGGGGGTGCCCATGTCGCTGGGAAACCGCTGCACGATCTTGATGCTTCCTGAGTCATCGATGCCGAAGTATCCCGCTGTGTAGATGAGGTCAAAGGAGGTGAAACTGCCGGCGACCACCGGACTCCGCAGGGTGATAACGGCTGAGCCCAGTCGTTCGCGCATATACGTTAAATGGACAGTGAAGCCCTCCTCGGTGAGTCGCTAGAACCGTGCTTATGGAAAAATTCTGTGTACGTTAGATATAAGAATGCTGATTGAGTTATTCCTTCACCCCGTAAGGACGTGACATTCACAAAGAATCGGGAAGTTAGGGAGGGGTGACGGCGATTAGCAACAAAAAACGCCTCGCAGACTACTTTCACAAATACCGCGTCCCCCCAGGGGGAACGCGGCTCCTTCTGGTCAACACCGTCTTCAGCTCGGTGCCGCTGGGAATGATCATGGTCATTCAACCCCTTTACCTGAAGGCCTTGGGCTACACGTCGTCAAGCATAGGCCTTCTCCTCGGCATCGCGTCCTTGAGTAGCATGCTCTTCATGGTTCCTGGAAGCCTATTGAGCGACTACTTTGGCAGGAAGCGGGTCTTAATGGTGAGTATCGTAACCTACGCGCTCTACATGGCCGTGTTCAGCGTCTCAAGCGACGTCTATCTGCTGGCCTTAGCCAGTATATTAAGCGGGTTTTCGTGGGGCGTCTATTCTGCGCCGTTCACCGCCCTTTTAGCCGCGAAGGTGGGAGAGGAGAGGCGAAGCTACATGTTTAGCTTCAACTCTTTCCTCTTCAGCCTCGCTACTATCTTGGGTAACTTATCCTCCGGATTGGTCAACGTCTTCGAGGACGTCCTTCTACTGAGTCCAATTACCTCGTACAAGGTTCTCTTCGTTGCTGGAGCACTCGTCGAAGGACTGGCCATCATCCCACTTCTACGGTTAACTGAGGAGAAGAGGTCGGCATCAAAGGATACGAAGATCGTCAAGTTGAAGGCATGGAAAGTCGTCAAAAAATTCTCCTTCGTCAACTTCCTCGTTGGCTTCGGGGCGGGCTTATTCATACCCTTTCTTCCCCTCTACCTGAACATGCGATACGCTGCGTCAGAAGCCCTCATTGGAACGGTTCTGGCCGCATCGGATGCTGTTGTCGCGATAGCCTTTTTAGCGTCCCCCAGCCTCGTCGAAAGGATTGGAGCGGTAAGAACGGTGGTCGTTACCCAGGGGCTATCCATCATCCCCTTCGTAATGATGCCCCTCCCCATCGACGTGAACGCCTTCACCCTTCTGTACGCGGTGAGAACGGTGCTCATGAACATGGCCTCGCCCATCTTCACGGCGTACATGATGAGTGTTGTCGACGACCAGGAACGAGCCTCCGTTTCGGGCATAACGACGATGGCGTGGGTGGGAGGAAACGCCATAAGCTCGTTCCTCGGCGGCTACTTGATAGACATTAACCTCGATTTACCCATCTACCTGTGCAGCGTCCTGTACGTCCTGGCCACCAGCTTGTGCTATTTCTTCTTTCATAAACTCGACCCCAAACGCTGAAGCCTTTTCAAGGAGGAACGCGTGGAGACGGAGGGCGGTGATCTGCGGCCCGCCAGCAAATCCACCGACCGCGGCAAGACCAGCAGGATAGCTATCTTGTAGCTGAAGTTTCCTAATGGGTGCTGTTACGCAGACCATTCTCTTCCAAAAAATACATATGGCAAGCGTACCGTTGATAAAGGGAGGAACGATCTACAGATGGCCTGGATTCTCTCCATAATGACCTATAGCGAATTCGTAAACCTCGTCGCATGCGTCTCCCTCGATGTCGTGGAATACGTGGTGCCCTTCCTCCTACAGCCCATCATCGGAGACCTCTTGGACATCATTGGGTTAGCGACCTGCATCTACCTCTTCAGGTGGATCGGCCTTATCGCTGTTTTGGAACTGGTTCCGGGCTTGGATTTTCTACCCATAAACATTTTGACGTGGGTGATTTGGTTTGTGCTTAAGCACCGAGAAGACTTCACCTACGGAATCATTCGGCCTTGAACCGAGTGGGGCAAGCGATCGGGAGCATTTACGCACTAGGAAGTCTAGAGCTATAACTCTTAAAAACGTGTGTGCCTTAACCATTATGGGTGAATTCTCCTTTTGGAACGAATAAAGAAGCGTGAGGTGGGACAATTACTCACGCAGCCAACCATCGTGGCTCCTTCGACCCCGATCTCGAAAATCGTCGGCGCTTTGAAGCAGATTAATGGCTATGAAGTGTTCGTAGAGGGAAAGAATAAGATCCGCATGGTGACGCTGCGAGACATTCTCAGAGCATCCAATGTGACGACCGCCAAGGCTGAGACCTTGGCCTTCTTCGTCCCTAAGCTTGAAGCCGGCAGCACGGTGCATGAAGCGGCAAGGCTGATGATGGAATACCACATCCGGGCTCTCCCGATTATGGACGGCACGGCAATACGCGGCACGATTACAGCGCCGTCCATACTCAACGCCATGCAGGACACGGGGGATCTGAAGTACACTGCGGCCAACATCATGACCAGTCACCCCACGGCCCTCAACGTGGAGGACCTGGCGTCGAAGGCGCGACAGCTGATGATTCGACGGCGAATAGACCATCTGCCGGTTCTGTCAACACAAGGCTTGGAGGGCATCGTAACCTCAAGCCACCTGATCTTCAACATGTTCCGCGCAACGGAGACGATGGAACGAAGCACCATTATCGCCGAAGAGCAGAGGAAGCTGGAGTTTCCCGTTAACCGCATTATGGACCGTCATCCCGTAACATGCCAGCCAAACGACGGGATCACCCCCACGTTGGCGGAGATGCATCGACTTGGCGCCACCTATACGTTGGTCACGCTCTGGGAAGAGGTGCAGGGCATCATAACCTATCGGGACTACCTGAAGCTTCTGGTGGAAGACTTTGAGCCGGACAGCGTTCCCATCTACATCGTGGGCCTGCCAGAGGACCCCTTCGAGGCCGAGATGGCGCGAAGCAAGTTTCGCAAGACGGTGGAATTCTTGCGTAAGGGGCTGCCCTACATTGAGGAAGCCAAAGCCACGATCCGGATGTTCCCGGCGAGGGGGAAGGCAAGGCGGCGATTTGAGGTGAAGGTCTCCGTCGTAACGCCCAAGAAGGTCTATACCTATGCAGAGACGGGGTGGGAGCTTTCGTCGGTGTTTGATGCCATCTCCGACAAGTTGAAGAAGATGCTGCAGAGAAGACGGCGGGCCCGACCTCAACGGGGGTAAGAGATACGCGTCGGAAACGTGCGAAGGCGTGAAGCCTCGGGGTGACGTCAGCCGACGAAGATCGGGCGGTGCGATAAGAGGAGGGGCAGCGGCAGCTGTTTGAAGGGCTTCGCTCCAACCCGCATCTTCACCTCGTCTACCAAGGCGTCCAGCGACATGGTCACGATGGCGCCCTGCTCCCGCTGTCGAACCGCCAACTCCTTGGAGGCCTCTTCCCGCTCGCCAAAACAGATGATGTAGGGGATCCACTCCTGCTCGGCTTGCCGAATTCGTTTCGAGATCGTTGCGTCCCGGTCGTCCACGTCGACACGAATCTGGACGGCCCTCAGACGCTCGGCGAGCTGCGTGCACGCGTCCAGATACGTGTCGGAGATGGGGATCAGCCGCACCTGCGTGGGAGCGAGCCAGAGGGGGAGCCGTGGAACCCGGCCCTGCGTCATGTCCGCGTACGCCTTTTCTAGGAGCGCGTAGATACACCGCTCGATTGCCCCGCTCGGACTGCAGTGAAGAATGAGGGGGTGTCGTCGCGCGCCCCCCTCATCCACGTAGGTGATGCCGTATCGCTCAGCGTTCTCCACGTCGATCTGATCCGTGGAGAGGGCGGACGCCTTCTCCAGATTGTCCACGAAGTTGAGCTCCCATTTGAGGGTGAAGTAGAAGAAGCGCTCGGGCCACACCTCGATCAGCGCAGGCTTATTAAACAGTTTGACGAGGGAGCGAACGAAGGCCTTGTTCGCGTCGAAGAAGGCTTGGGTGAAGCGGACGGCGAGCTCCAGGTCCGCCGTGCCCAGCTCCAGCCCCTCGTCGAGGACGTCCTTGGAGAGGTTGAACCGGAGCGTGGCTTCCTCCAACGTTTGCGCCAAGTCCCGGCACATGGCATGCACGTCGGGCATGGTGAAGGCGCGCAGCCGCCTCAGCCCAACGAGCTCCCCACTCTTTTCCCGTCGGAAACTGTACCGGGTCAACTCGTAGATCCTGAAAGGCAGCTGCTTATAGGAGAACTGGGCGTCGTGGGCCATGAGGAACTGGCCGAAGCACGCGGAAAACCTGAGAAAGAAGTCTCGGCCCTCCGAGCGGATAACGTACTGCCGGGCGGGAAACCGATTTAAATAACTCGCCAAGCTGGGGTGGTCCATATCGTACATGACCGGCGTCTCCACTTCCATCCCCCCGTACTCAACCACCTTTTGGGTAACGAATTGTTCGAGCAGCGACTTGATCAACCGTCCCTTAGGATAGTAGCGTAAGTTACCGGGGTCGCTGCCAGGCTCATTATCCACGAGTTCTAAGCGTTTCATGAGGGGGATATGAGGCGGAACTTGGGCACTGGCCTTCGCCTTGGACCGTTCATACGCAGCAAACTTTCTCAAGCCCTCGTGGTCGGTGAAGTCAAAGTCGTCAATGGGAACCAGGTCGCCCGCCACAGTCATGATGAACCACGCGGATTTCAGCCGCTCCTCCGCCTTGAGGGCTTCCGAGACCACTTCCTCCCCGTCCGTGACCGCCTCCGGGGACACCGTGTCCGCCCTGTAGACTCTGAACTGCTCAGCCAGCGGATGGCCTTTAACGGAGATAGAGAACTGCTTATTCCAGCCAAAGGGCGCCCGATGGACTTCGATGCCCAAGGCCACGGCTCGCTTCTCCAGGGCGGTAATGATCGGTAACGCGTTCCGCGGTTCTGCGAGGCGGCTGCTTAGGTGGGCGTAGGGATAGATCAAGACCCGATTCGCGTGGATGGTCTCAAGGAAGGCCTTGACCGCTGCCATGGCCTCGCCTGCGAGGTCCTCGGTGTCCCCCGCTTCGACCGCGGTGAACAGAACCACGAGGTCCTCAAGCCGCCTTCGCTGTCCATCACTCGCCTCGGCCTCGACGATTTCCTTCTCAACTGGCTCGAATTCGATGAAGTTGGAGTGAAGCTGTAAGATTCTCATGAAAGCCCCCCATCCGTTTTAACAGGCTGTGCTTCCACCGTCATCCCTCGATGGTTCAGGCGTTCCCCTCGCCTCTGTTGAGGCCCGTCAACCGTTCTTGCCCCCATGACGTCTTCCCCGCGCTTCAGGTATCGCGCCTTGTCTGACGGCGTCTTCTCGGCGTCTTACGGGATGTCGATGGCTTTCCTAGAATTGGAAGATTACTTATATTAAAGTGTCACCATTCGAGATATCAACGATAAAGGCAGGTCTGGAAATGGGGCGGATTGCAAAGGGGACAAAGTGCAGCATCATCGACTGTGACGAGGTGGCCGTCAGGTCCATTTCGACCCCCAAGGTGGAGGCCACCGGCTTACAGGTCGCCGAACAGCGACGGGTCTACTTGTGCAGACAACACTATAAAGAGTATAAAAAGAAGAGTAAGAACGACCGTAAAATTGAACGATGGCGATGGACGAACGGTTAACGCGTACTTCGACGCCAGATGGACGGCGTACGTCACGCTATCCCCTCTTCGTGAACCAGCCAGCCTGGTGGAAGCGGGGGGTTGATGAAGGCCGTCTGACCCTCAGCGCATATCGATGCGGTAATCGACGGAGATACGATTCCATCCTCCGATTGAAGCGTTGGCTTGGGGCCAAGGAAGGCCTGCTGGCGACGTAAACTGAGCCAACACACGAAACCATAATCAATAAATGCGTACATCCGACACATTGGATACGTGGAGGAAGCCGCAATGCCCCAGCTCTCCGTTGACGATGTGAGGAAGGACATCCCCCTAACCAGTCAGGTCATCTATTTCGACAACGCGGCAACGACGCCGGTTCCTATGCCGGTTCTGGACGCGATGATGAAGTTTTGGGTTGAGTACCCCGTAACCGTTGAGCGAGGCGCGTACAGGCTGGCGGCCCATGCGAGCGAGGTATGGGACGGCGCTCGGCAGAAAGCCGCTAAGCTCCTGCTTCACTGCGATCCTGACGAGTTCATCTTCACCCGGAATTTCACCGAAGGCGCATGCATGCTCGCTTATGGCTTAGAGCAGCCGTTGGTGAATCGGCGGGGGAGCGGTTTGGCGGAGACCGCGCCGGTGATAGAGTGGAGGAAGGGCGATAACATCGTGTTCAGCAACTTGGACCACCACTCGAACATGATGCCGTGGATGCGCTTGGCATATCGGGTGGGTGCTCACGTGAAGCCCATCGAGTTTAATCCTCTAACGGGAGCGGTGAACGTGGACGCTGTGGTCAAGGCGGTTGATGAGAGCACCCAGCTTGTGGCTCTTCAACAGGTCTCGAACGTGACGGGGGTGATCCACCCCGTCAAGGCGATAGTCCACGAGGTGAAGGCCAAGAACCCCGACTGCCTCGTCTTCGTCGATGGGTCGCAAGCCTGCGGCCATATGCCGGTCGACGTGAAGGATCTGGGCTGCGACGCGTACGGGTTTAGCGGGCATAAGGGGCCCTTAGGCCCCCATGGCTCAGGCGGACTCTACGTCAAGAGCGAGGTTCTCGAGCGGATGGACCCCCTAGAGGTCGGGGGCGGAACCATAGCGGATGTGACCGAAGGGGATTACGCGCTGCGATCCGACTCGTTGGCCAAGCGGTGGGAAGCCGGGACGCCCAGTATTGCGTGCCTCATCGGCTTGGGGAGAGCATCGGAGTACGTGGCTAACGAGGTGGGGTTGGAGCGCATTGAGGCACACGAGAAGCGGTTGGTTGAGCAACTACTTGATGGATTGCGGGACCTGAACGACGTAGAAGTCTACGGGACCACGGAGGACATGTCGATCAAGACCGGCTTGGTCTCCTTCAATATCAAGGGCTGGGACTGCGCCGATGTCTCCATTGCCCTGGACAGCGAGTTCAAGCCCCCCATTTTGACCCGCGCCGGCCACCATTGCGCAATCCCCGCCATGCGACACCTCGGCGTCTACGAGAAGTATGGGGGCACGGTGCGAATGTCCTTTCACTTTTATAACACCGGGAAAGAGGTGGAGCAGAGCCTCCACGCGTTAGAACAACTTGGGTAGATGCGAACGTCGTGGACGGACGGAACACGGGAGAACGGAAAGGGGATCGCTGCGTCACGGTACCCGAGGGATGGAAGGGGGGTCTCCCACGTCCGGCAGCGGCAGGGACTGGCGGGCAAGCATCACACCTATAAGGAAACGGGGGGGTTAATACGCATGCATCGCGACGGAAAACACGACCAGGGGGTTCGCTATGCCAATAATGATCTACAGCTTTCTCATCAAGGCCCTCGAAACCTATGGTAGGCCGGTCACGACCAGAGAACTGCGTACCTTTGTGTATGATCGCCTCCCCATGTGCGCAGATCACGTGGCGCCGCACCTCGTGGTGTTACTCGAACACGGCCTCGTCACGCGACGATTGGACACGGAAAAGAGAGCGGTGTATTGGGATGCGGAGAAACCGTATGCCACTCCCAAAGAGCTGGCCACCAAACACCCTACGCTGTTCGAGGACTCCGTGTACTACTACACGGTGTCACGGGAAGTGAGCG
>SMTZ1_10014346_pt1 | contig 10108 bp, 5 predicted proteins | sample DeeMarSWOR136_30_FD_25667 | JGI IMG/M metagenome (IMG submission 25667)
GAGGTTGTGTTTCCTGCCATAAATCCTCGAGATTAACTAGAACTGTTCTGGCTCGGCTGGCACTCAAAAAAGCCAAACAGGCATTGAGCACGGCACTGGTATCAACCAAAGCCCTCTTGAGCCAGCCCTTTTCGTGCAAGAAAGTGAGCAAAGCTTCCTTGACGGTTTGACGATATTTTCTTTCCCGTTGTGCGCTTGGTCGGTTCAAAAGACCAAACTGCTGCTTTTCTTTAATGTCCAGACCCTGCCAGAAGGCAGCGAAAGGGAACATGTCATGCGTGTTGAGACTAGCCACAGAATCCCGGGGAACCGTGGGAAGGGCTGCCCGGCGATTTGAGACAAGCTCATACTGTACCACATACATGCGGCGCAGACCGTGTCGATTCATGGCTGGTCTGACTTCGGGCGGTACTGTTCCCAGGTCCTCACCCACAATGGTGGCTTGATGACGGTGCGACTCTAAAGCCAGAATGGCATAGAGTTCCTCGGCTCGGTAACGTACGTAGACCCCCTGGCTCGCATCAAGTCCTTTGGGAATCCAGAAGAGGCGATGAAGCCCCATGACATGGTCAATACGTAAAATACTGGCATGCTTAAGGTGGTGACGAAGGCAACTGATGAGATACTGGTAGCCATCTTCTCTGATTCTCTCCGGGTGCAGTGGTGGGAATAACCAGTTCTGCCCCGAGGTGAAAACGGTATCGGGAGGGGCACCGGCAGCGGCATCCAAGGCAAAAATACTGCGCTTCCGCCACACGTCGTAACCAGCGGGGTGAACTCCCAGCGGCAGGTCAAGATAAAGCTGCACACCCTTTTCTCTGGCCTTTTCTGAAATAGAGTTAATCTGCTGATGGGCTAGCCATTGAACATAGAGGTGATAGCGTCTGTTCTCCTCGTTATAATCTCCTTCCTTGAGGATACCGTTACGGGGTGCCTGCGGCCATTTATACCACGAAGTATCATTTTTCTCACATGTAGCCCGGAAGCGGGCATAGTCCTCCACTACTGGGTTTGATTTGGCGAAATGATGAAGAGCCTCAAGACTTATTGATTTATCTTTAAAGCAACACCGGCATAGCTCTTCCAATACCTGACGCTTCAATCTCACCTGCCGTTCGTAGTCTACCAAGGGTAAATGGCGTAAAGATTTAATCTCTTCTTGAAATTGTGAAGACGAAAAAATAGCCTTTGCTTTTGGGCATTTTGACCAATCTGGAGATTTGGTGATACCGAGATAAAACTCGTTCCACATAAGTCGACTTACGGGAAGATATGGGCTTGGTCCCAAAACCTCATCGGGGAAAGCTGCCAGTAGTGGTAGAGTGGCCACCACTTGACCACCCATCCCAGCCGCCCATCCTATCAAGACTGCTAGGTCAGAAAGGTTGCCACCTCCCCAGCTTTTCTCAGAATGCAAGGCATACAGGGGGAGGAAGACTCCCCATTTTCGTTCCTCTAATTCTGGCGGAGGAGCATAAGCCCTAGTCGGTGCCGAAATGATAAGGGCCTCCTCACTCCTTCCCGGCAGTTCAAGGGTGAGCTTATGGTATCCCCAAGGTAATCCTCCGGGCAGGGTAAACTGCTTGACAATATAGCGCGTCCCTTCTATTTCCGCAGTTTCAAGAAGAGACGCATCAGCGCCGGGTAGTTCGAAATATTGCCGTTCGCCGTTTTCCAGCCTTAAATGCCCGCTTAAGGTAGCATTGGCTATTTTGTCTTTGAGACGCAACTTTAAATGGGGTGGTCCACCATTCCAGGTCACAACTACCGGCTCTAGTGATCGTCGCCATAATGCTTGCCGTCGTTCCCGCCAAGCTGAAACAATATCCTGAGAGGTGGCTACTGGGACACCCAGCACCTGAAGCACTGCCGATGGGATACATCGTAATAGGCGGTCTGCACTCCGTAGCTGTGGGCCAAGTGGTAGAGGAGCTGGACATTAGAACCAGAGTTCATTCCTCAGCTTCCAAAACCTGTAGGATGCCCTTGAGAGGCACGCTAACCCAGTCCGGCCGATTATTCAGTTCGTAGTCAATTTCGTAGATGGCCTTTTCCAGTAGATAGGTATCTAAAAGAGTTCTGATATCCTCACGGTCTTGAGGCAATATTGGTGTATCTCTCATTAGCTCTAGATATGATTTCAAGAAAGTGGCCGAGACCCAGAGATACCAGACCTGTGCCCACTCCTCCAGTACCGGTAAGTCTTCCGGTCGGAGTACGGTAGAAACCTGACCGCGCCGGGCAACGTGAGTAGCATAGTGGAAGGAGCGTATCATGCCGGCGACGTCTCGGAGGGGCGAGCGTTTTATCCGCCGCACCCCCAGTTGACGGGCTGGTTCCCCCTCAAAGTCAATGATGATGAAGTCGTTCCCGGTGTAAAGGACCTGCCCCAGGTGGTAATCTCCGTGGCAGCGGATGCGCATTCCGGCAATTTTCCGCTTGGTAATATCGTGGAAGCGTTTAATGATAACATCCTCTAAGTTCACCACCTTTTGGGCATCTGACTTCACCTCATCTGGAAGCTTTCTAAGGTGCTGGTGCAGTAGCTGCAAGACTTGAACTGTGGAGCTTCTCACCGAGTGGTAGAGGGCGCGCTGGTACATTGTGGAGAATGGATTCGGGGTAAAATCAGCATCTTCTATAGCTGATGCCAGAGTTAAGTGAAGTTCTGCCGTCCGCTGGCCCAGAAGCTGAGCTGAGACAATATAAGGACCGATCATCTCTTTCGCCAGCGGGGGGAGTTCCTCATCGACGATATCCAGCAGGGAGCTATTAGCTGGCAGTGGTATCTCTGCTTCTGAGTGCGCCAGAGCTCTTTCAAAATAATGGGCAAGAGAGTCCAGGGTGTAGCGCCAGGCATCTCCCTCATTGGGCACATAGCTATTTAAGATGCCCAGTGTTATCGGCTCACCCTCGCGGCGGTAGTATTCCAGGGCACCGGCTAACGGAGCAATGTTGGCAAAGTGCTCCTTCTCGGTGAGGAAGCGGCCAACTTCAAGTTCAGGACTGGCTCCCTCTTCCAGACGGCGGAAGAGCTTCAGAATCAACCGGGTTCCATACGCTATCGAGGTGTTTGTTTGTTCTCCTTTAAGAAGCGCCGGTTCCAGGGGTTCAGCTGCCGTGCTACGCAGTTTACGAAATGCCCTGGTGGTGGTTGCCATTATTTCTCCTCTTTCCCCCTTAAAGCGACGGCGTCGACCGATAGTCTCCAGCAAGGTGCGGTCGAAGTCCTTTTCTATCAGGGCATCATAGATAATCCCTTCATCACCGCCATTTCTACCTCCTCGCTTTAGATGGGCGATAACGGCTTGAGGTGACTCTTCTTTTACCTGACTGGCTCGAGGCTCCGTAGCAAAGGTGATAGGAAGTAGATATGTCTCTGCCTCCCCTTCCGAGTAATCTACCTGGATGATAATGAGGTAGGCTATGATACTGCCATAGGGGAAAGCAATAGCATCCCGAATATTCACCGACCGGGTGTAGCGTGCCTTACCACCGAACCAGCGCTGTTGCCTTATATGCTTCAGCAAGGCGGCGGCCAGGATAGGTCTGTTCCCTCGATTCAGCAGGTCCTTCCACTCCCGGCTAACGGTAAGGGATGGCACTAAAGTCTCCACCGGCGTGGCATGAAAATCGATTTGTTCTGCCGGCATAGGTTCCAACGAAAACCAGTAAAAGGCGTATGGGCTGAGGGTGACAGCATATGGTATCTCACCAATGGGGAGAAACTCGGCTTGCCCAAAGAGCTCAACGGGTATCCTCCCCGCGAATTCCTCAAGATTAAGGCTGGTGTGCTGGGCTAGGCGCGAAAGGTTGGCTATCACCAGTATAGTCTCGTCGTTGTAACTGCGCAGGAATGCTAGCACCTTTCGATTCTCGGGGTGAAGGAACTTTAGACTCCCGCGGCCGAAGGCTTTGTAGCGCTCTCTTAGGGCAATAATGCGCTTCATCCACCAGAGGAGAGAGTCGGGATTATTCTGTTGGGCTTCCACATTAACCGCCTCATAGTGATATTCCGGAGCAATATTAACCGGAAGGTACAGGCGCTGCGGATTGGCTCGGGAGAAGCCAGCATTGCGGTCAGCGCTCCACTGCATCGGGGTACGCACGCCATTGCGGTCGCCCAAATAGAAGTTGTCTCCCATACCGATTTCATCCCCGTAATAAATCACCGGTGTGCCCGGCAGAGAAAATAACAGCCCGTTCATCAGTTCAATCTTCTTCCGGTCATTATTAAGCAGCGGTGCCAGGCGGCGGCGGATGCCCAGATTGATGCGGGCCTGGGTATCATAAGCATAGACCCGGTACATGTAGTCCCGCTCTTCATCGGTAACCATCTCCAGCGTCAGTTCATCGTGGTTACGCAGGAAAAGCCCCCACTGGCAGGTCTCGGGGATAGGCGGTGTCTGCTGGATGATATCAATGACGGGGAATCGGTCTTCCATACGAATCGCCATAAACAAACGCGGCATGAGGGGAAAGTGATAGGCCATATGGCACTCATCCCCGTCGCCAAAGTAAGCGGCGGCGTCTTCTGCCCACTGGTTTGCCTCGGCGAGCAGCAGGCGATTTTTAAATTGCCCATCGACATAACGTCTTACTTCTCTGAGGAAAGCATGGGTCTCCGGTAAGTTCTCGCAATTGGTACCCTCACGCTCGTAGAGGTAGGGTACCGCGTCCAGGCGAAGCCCGGACACACCCAGGTTAAACCAGAAATTTATTATTTTCAGAATAGCCTGCCGTACCAAAGGATTATCGTAATTAAGGTCGGGCTGATGTGAGTAGAAACGATGCCAGTAGTAAGCCCTCGCCATGGGATCCCAGGTCCAGTTGGATGACTCAAAATCCTTAAAGATAATCCGGGCTTCCTTGTATTTATCCCAGGTATCACTCCAGACGTAGAAGTCACGCCACTGGCTTCCGGAAGCTGCCCGCCGTGCCCGCTTGAACCACTGATGCTGGTCTGAGGTATGGTTGAGGACCAGCTCGGTAATTACCCTGAGTCCCCGATAGTCTGCCTCCCTAAGAAAGGTTCTGAAATCACGTACGGTTCCATAGATGGGGTGGATGCCCGTGTAGTCAGAAATATCGTAGCCGTCGTCTTTGAGAGGGGAAGGGTAAAAGGGAAGGAGCCAGATGGCAGTAATCCCTAAATCACGAAGATAGTCCAATTTCTCGGTGAGTCCGTTGAAGTCACCGATACCATCCCCATCGCTATCATGGAAGGCGCGCACATGTAGTTCATAGATAACGGCATCCTGGTACCACAGGGGGTCATCATCCTGCCATAAGTATTTCCTACCCTTGGTTGTCACCGCTTTTTCTCCTTAGGCAACGTTTGTTGCACTAGAAAGATATGGGCCGGGCTTATATCAGGGTCGAGTTCCACATAATTTCGTGAACCCTTCCATCTGTAGCTGGCATCGTTTAAAAGATCATATACTTGGTATGATTGGGAAGCATTGATACCAAGTGTATCAAGGGGCAATTCTACCCAGCCCGACTGTTTCCAGCGATAGTCCAAGTTCACCACCACCAATATCACGTTAGTCAGGTCTTCGGTTTGTTTACTGTAGCAGATTAGCTGTTCATTATCTACCGGGTGGAAGCGCAAACTCCAGTCACCCTGAAGGGAAGGATTTTCTCGGCGGATGCGATTAACCCGGGCGACGAAATCCTTAAGACTGTTCGCACTTTTAATATTCCAGTGCTTTAATTCATACTTTTCCGAGTCTAGATATTCTTCGCTCACCGTATCCTTGCGGCGATTTTCACACAACTCAAAGGCGGGACCATAAATCCCGTAGTTAGCCCCGAGGGTGGCGGCTAGGACAAGTCGGATCATGAAGGCGGGACGCCCGCCATCCCTGAGGTAGTCACTCAGAATATCGGGTGTATTCGGCCACAGGTTAGGCCGGAAGAATTCCCTTACCTCAGTTTGGGTTAGCTCAGTGAAATATTGCATGATTTCCCACTTCACGGTTCGCCAGGTGAAGTAGGTGTAGGACTGGGTGAAACCTAACTTGGCCAGTCGATACATTATCTTGGGACGGGTGAAGGCTTCGGAGAGACAGATTACATCGGGATAATCCCGTTTTACTTCTGAAATCAGCCACTCCCAGAAGGCAAAGGGCTTGGTGTGGGGGTTATCCACCCGGAAGATACGGACTCCTTGCTCTATCCAGAAGAGGACGATGCTCTTAAGCTCCTCCCAGAGCTCTGCCCAGTGCTCAGTCTCAAATTCTAGAGGGTAGATGTCCTGATATTTCTTGGGTGGGTTTTCGGCATACTGTACGGTTCCGTCAGGGCGCCAACGGAACCACTCTGGATGCTCTTTGACATAGGGATGGTCAGGTGAGCACTGGTAAGCAAGGTCAATGGCAATCTCAATACCATAATCCCGGGCTTTTGCCATCAAGCGGTGGAAGTCATCTAAGGTCCCGAGTTGAGGATGTACTGCCTTATGTCCGCCTTCTTCTGAGCCAATCGCCCAAGGGGTGCCCGGATCACTAGTATCGGCAGTGGTGACATTATTTTTCCCCTTCCGGTTAATATTACCTATAGGATGGATGGGGGGAAAATAGAGCACATCAAAGCCCATATCCGAAATATAGGCAAGGCGCTTCTCACAGTCCCTAAAGGTGCCGTGTTTTCCTGGTTCTGTAGTACATGAACGAGGAAACATCTCGTACCAGGTACTGAAGCGCGCCTTCTCCCGGTCAACCACTATTACCAGCTCTTTGGGATAAGTAGTAGCGAATTGTCGATCAGAATATTTATGCATAAGGGTGGCTACTTTTTCACTTAGCACCAGTTTGATTTTGTCAGATTGCTTTTTCTCTGCGGAACGCAGGGAATCTACCCACCCTTGCATGGTGTCTGCGTCACGCTTAGTATCGTGCTGGCTGATGTCAGTAATTAACTGAGCTCCCATTAACAGTTCAACCGAGACATCCTGTCCCGCCTCAGCTTTCTTTCTCAGTTTCTCCCGCCAGGAATTGAAGGGGTCAACCCAAGCCATAATAGTATATTGGTGACGACCGCGCTCGGTAACCACAAAAGTTCCGCGCCAGCGATCATTGACCAGAAACCCCATAGGCGTCTCGGTCCAACTGGCGTCACCTTCCTTGCGGTGGAGGAGGACAGCGGAAGGGACTTCGTGGCCGTCGGCAAAAATATCCGCCTCAACAATGACACTATCGCCCACAATCCGTTTGATGGGAAAATGGCCGTAGTCAATTTCAGGCTTTACCTCTTCAATGACCACCCGCGTTTTAACTTGTTCAAGTTTCTTCATTTTTACACAAACTTACTTTGCCAGTGTTGGTACCTACTTCCTCACTTAATAACTTAAACTACACGCCTTAAGTGAGTCAATTATAGCGCAAACGAGGACTCTCATCATCCGGGTGATTGTTCTCGGGCAGTGGGCTTATCTATGAAATACGGTTAAGCTATAATAAGCGTGTCGTATATATCTCAAAATTTAGATATTGAGGAGGTAAAATTTAAATGAAAAGACTTGCTGGTCTTTCTACACTGGATGCGACACAAAAGGAAGCTTTATTACTACGTATTGAACGCCTTACTGAGGCACCACTGCTGGTCCTCGCCTTCATCATGATTCCACTTTTAGTAGGTCCAATACTATGGTCACTTTCGCCGAGTGAAGGAGCTGCCTATCTCGCTCTGGATGCATTCATATGGGCCTTATTCGCCGTGGACCTAACTATTAAGGTGGCGGTATCGCCACACCGCCTAGCCTACCTGCGCAGGCACTGGATTGAAGTGCTGGTGGTGGTGGTGCCCTTTTTCCGGCCGTTAAGATTACTCCGCGTATTCATATTCGGCTCACGGGCCTGGGTTGGAGTAAGGAGATTAGTAAATGTCGATTTCCTGTTAGTTTATGGTATGGGTCTTGTTATAGTAACAGCAACCGTGGTGACTTCGGTGGAGGGAGGCGGTAGCGCTTCTATACACTCCTTCACTGATGCACTTTGGTGGTCGATGGTCACCATCACCACGGTCGGCTATGGTGATATGGTTCCCGTAACTGCAGCTGGCAGAGCCATGGGGATTGTCTTAATGCTTGGAGGGGTAGCCTTTTTCAGTGGGGTTACTGCTAATCTAGCCTCATTTTTAGTTAAGGGGCGCGAGAGTAGCGCGGTAGAACTAGCCAAGATGAATAAGGAGTTAGAAATTTTACGAGTGGAGATTGCCAAACTGCGTGGTACATAAATTAGTCAAATAACTGCCTCTATGAGGAATGGGAGGGCAACGACCTTTATATCGCAGAAACTGCTGCTTTACAATTGGCAAAGCCTGAGGGGGATGAAATATTATCTCTAGAAGCCTATCTAGATGAGGTAAACTTGATTATGCGGGCTTTTTGTGAGGTATAAACTTCTACATAAGGGGGCAGACTGGAGAATAAATACGTGGGAAGGGGAAACCAAAGGAAGGTAAGTGATTTACCATTGATGAGTGTATCATGAATTGGAAAAAGCTGGCTTGGCGAACCTACAAGGTTATTGTTTACAATATCTATTTTTTGCTATGGCAGCTGCCGAAGGGTCGCAGGATAGCCCGTGCATTGCGTAGTGTGATATTTCGCTTGGCTCCGACTATGATTCCCAACCCACTGCTTATCAACGGTAGTCAATTGTATTGGTATCCAAATACATGTGCATATGCTGTAGATTACTTCTTTGGTGAATATGAACCAGAAACAACCCACTTTTTCGAGGGCTTGCTTCGCCCCGGTATGGTGACGGTTGACCTAGGAGCGGGTATCGGCTATTATTCACTGATTTTTGCAAGGAAGGTAGGAGATACTGGACGGGTTTATGCATTTGAACCACAACCCTCGAACTGCACTGTATTCCGCCAGAGTATTCATGCCAACGGATATGACAATATTGTCACTATCGTGGAGAAATGCGTATCGGACAGACCTGGGTTGGTTACCCTGCACTTTACCGAGGCAGGTGATGAAGGAGCAAGTCTTTACGAAAGTAAGGAAGTGAGTGGTAGGCAACTCGTGGTCGAGGCTGTCACTCTTGACAAATTCTTTGAGAGCGAGGGCTGGCCCAAGGTGCATGTAATGAAAATGGACATAGAAGGAGCAGAAAAGGCAGCGCTGGAGGGAATGCGCGTATTAGTAGCAAAGAACCCCTCTTTAAAGCTTGTTATCGAGTTTAATTATAAGGTGCAGGCTGCTGTGGGCATTAGCCCTACGGAATATTTCGATACCCTGATTGAACTGGGCTTTAGCAAATTCTGGGCCCTTAGGAAGGGATTGCAGGCAATAGGTATACCTAGAGATATCCCGTATTTCTTTCAATCGGGACCCATTAACTTGCTTTGCGAGAGGTGACAGAGACAAAAAAGTTCCTTTTTATTATCTTCTACGATTTCGTTCCCACGACCCGAAGGTCGTTGGTTCGAATCCAACCCCAACTAAGCACTAAAAAGGAACCTTTTTACGGCCACGAGTTTCGCAACAGACTAGATGTATAGCTTGTTGCGAAATGCTCTATCGAATTACTGAATGTATGCCCCTTATTGTGGTATATACTTCAATCGCACTAATTAACAGGAGGTGAGAAATGCCGCAAATATTCAAAGCTCTAGCTACAATAACTGCTTGGATACTATGGACTGCTGCATTATTATTGGGGTTCGGCCACATGGTGATGGGTATTGCACGCGGAACACTGTTTGGTGCTGAGACACCGCCTATGGCATCCGCCGCCATTTTTGCTGTTGCTGGTTTCTATGCCATTTTGGCGGTGGTTATCATGATATTAAGGAAGAAGATGGAATAAAACCATAGCCATTTCGCAACAAGCTAGATGTAGCTTATTGCGAAACTCCAACCTTTTAATTCCCTTGTCCCCAATCCATTGATCTATACTCGAAACACCTTCGAAGGTGTGCCAGACCATGAGCGTCTCTGGAACATGGTCATCTCATAAGGCACCAGGATCTCTTGAACCACTCTATCCTGCAATTCTAGAATGTCATTGAAGTCTATCTCACAATAATATCTGTGCCAGTCCTGTATCATGCATACCAACTGAAACAGGTACTTTTCATTGCCAAAATC
>SMTZ1_10008756_pt1 | contig 10107 bp, 8 predicted proteins | sample DeeMarSWOR136_30_FD_25667 | JGI IMG/M metagenome (IMG submission 25667)
TCAACAAATCGAAGGCAGGGGGGACGATTTCATAAAAACTCCGGAGGGGAAGTTCCTGAGAATGATCCATCTTGCACTCACTCGGGGAAAGGGGATTGTGGTATCCCAATATGTGCAGGATGCCCTCGATCATATGTACATAAATATTGTACCGGGCCCGGATTTCGAGAAAGACTCCTTGAAGGAGATCAAACAGCATTTGCATATGCGGTTAGGCAATTCCATACGAATTGATTTCAACATTGTATCCGAACTGGAAAAGACCCACTCCGGAAAGACACCCTTCATCATATCCAAGATTGGTTTGAGGTTATAGGAAATAAGTTTGATAAAGGTGCAATTGCGCTCATGAATAAAAAAGAAATTTATATCTTGTTTATTATAGTTAGTTTAATAAGCATCCTCTTTCACTTGAAGTCTTTTTATCTCACACACAATGAGGGGGATGAAATTGTTCTTAAAACTTTAGCTAAAGAAATGAACTGGGATTTAAGCCACTATACTACTATGGATGACAAACGAGTGAGGCAGTTTCCTTCAAAAATATACAGACAACGCCTCTTTTTCCATCCACCCTTTTATGCACTCGTTTTAAAATTCGGACAATTTCTTGGCGATTCTGTTTTATGGGGTCTTTTATTCCAAAATGTTTCTTTTATCCTCCTTATCGGATTTATGTGTCGGGTATTATTTGTTTTGAGATTATCGAGATCTGCTGTAGTAATGGCTCTAGCATTTCTCGTTCTTTGTCCAGTTCTTTTATATTCAACAACAAAACTTCATGTGGATGGACTTTTAAGTATTTATTTTTTTTGTGGTGTTACTCTTTTTGTTGAAAGTCTCATAAAAGAATCCTTAATTAAATCCTTTCTTTCAGGAATTTTATTAATAATAGCGTTAAATATGAAATATACTGCCTTAGCCATGACCCCCATTTTATTTTTTGTTCAAGTTTATTATCTCTACATAAAAATTGACCATGATAAAAATTGTCAACAAATAGTATTTGATTGGGAAAATTGGAAATATTTTTTAATTATGGGAATACCGGTGCTTCTATTGGGTGGACAGCACTTTGTCCGCTTTTTCTTAGAATATGGAACACTAAGTCCTCGCCATTTTTCTACCACCATGGAAGAAGCTCTTGCTTGGAATAGATTTTTGGTAACGGTTCTTAGCAGGACTCGCTTTCACTCCATTTCTTACTTGTTGGCTATTTTTCCCCTATTTTCTATTTATCTTACCCCACCTCTCTGGATATATTGTAAAAATCATTTTAAAACAAAGGAATGGGGTTTTATCTATGTCGCTATTAGTGTCTATCTTTTAGTCATCTTTTTTCTATATTCTTATAAGCAATTGCGTTATCTCGCTCCCATTTTCCCTTTCACCTATTTGGCCATAATCTTAGTATGGGAAAAGGCATCACCAAGAGTTCAAAAATATTACTCAGGATTGATTATTATTTCACTCTTCCTTATGTGCACAACAGGGTTTAGGAATATTATTCTCTTCCCTTTGAGTGCTAAAATAGTCCCGTCGATTTTTGACTACATCCCCTTCCTACAGAAATACTATTTATAAGAATCTTCGTGACAGTTCACCTCACCGCAAAGGCGCTAAGCACTTAAAGAATAACTAAAAAATGATAAAGCAGGAAGATAAATTTAAAATTGGGAATATTGATTAATTTCAATGTTCCAATTCTAAAAAATGGAATAAAGAGGATTGTTAATAAACTTTAAACTTTGCGTTCTTCGCGTCTTTGCGGTTAACTATTACTTCGAAAGTAAATTATTATATGATATCAAAGCGCAGCAAAATTGTCTACACCATCAAAATCCTGGTTCCAGTTATTCTGTTACGTATCATATTCATCAAAATAGACTTTGAAAAGCGTACGGGAAGGGACCTATATCGTGCTGTTCAGTCTGTTTAATGTCGAAAGTGAAACCACCTTAACCGTTTCCTTCTTGGGTCTGGCAAGCCTTCTGTTGTTCACCTCCATAGGAGGGGTTATTTTGCTTGTCAGCAATATACGACAAAAAAAGAACTTAAAAGGTTGATAGTGGAGCAGCTATCCGTAGCTATCAGCTTTGTGGCCTACTCGTGCTTTCAAGGTATTGATTCTGAAGAACTGCAGCATTGTACCATGCCATTATTTCCTGACCCAGGCCTTATTCTCACGCTGGAGCTCTACGGATTTTTCTTCTGAAATATCACATCGTCAATAACCTGTTTCAGTAAATTCGCTCCACGGCGGGCACTGGCCCAGACCGAGTGGTAGAATCCTTAAACAAATAAAATTATTGCCCTAGCTCGGCATATGTGAAATAATATATAAATACAGCATTTCCATTGATCCATGTAATTGATAAAAATCGATTATTGAAAAAAAGGTTAATAGTTTCCATAAGTTGTACAAATTCAGCGATATTATGACCATTATAGAGAAAATAATTTATTCTAAAGTTAAAAAAAGGGTATCCAAAGGCGATTATATCCAAATCCCGGTAGATTGGGCAATGGTTCATGATGGAACAATTATTTTGACCAGGAAATATTTTGAGAAGATAAATGCTGATAAGGTTTGGAACAATGATAAAATTTTTGTAGTATTTGATCATAACTTTCCAGCAAGTAATGAGCGTGCGGCAGACCTTCACAATAAGGCAAGGGAATTTATTTCTGAGCAAGGAATTACCAAATTTTACGAAGGAGAAGGAATTTGCCATCAGATATTACTGGAAAGCGACTGTATCAAGCCAGGAGATTTTGTTATTGGCTCAGATTCTCATACAGATACCATTGGGGCCATCGCTTGTTTCGGTAGTGGTGTAGGCGCTACCGATATGGCGTATACTTTTGCTACGGGAAGAACATGGATCAAAAATCCAGAGACTATCAGGATAAATTTAAAAGGAGAACCAGCAAAGTATATAACTGCAAAAGATATTTTTCTGGAAATTGCAAAGGAATTGAATTGTAAAGGAGCTATATATAAAGGAGTTGTATTTAAGTCTGATTTTGTTTTCCCCCTTTCATGGAGAGCTACACTTTGCAATATGGGAGTAGAAATTGGTGCTAAAACTGCCATTTTTGAACCAGACAAATTGATTCAGGAATGTAGAGATGCTCCAAAAGATCTCGAAGCACTACAAAGCGATAGTGATAGAGAATTTGATAAAATTGTTGAAATAGATATAGAAAGAATATCTCCAGTGGTTGCGTGCCCACACTCAGTTGATAATGTAAAATTTGTAAAAGAAGTCAATGAAGAAATTGATGTTGCTTTTATAGGAACATGTACTGGTGGAAGGTTGGATGATCTTAAAATGGCAGTTGATATCCTCACTGGTAGAATGGTTAAGACTGGAATCCGATTTCTTGTGTGCCCTGCGTCAAAAAAAATCTATAGAGAGGCTTTGGAACAAGGAATAATAAAAAGTTTAGTCGAATCAGGAGCTCTAGTTCTTCCCCCTGGTTGTGGGCCTTGCCTTGGACTCCATCTTGGAGTTTTGGGAAAAGGAGAGGTTTGTATTTCTACAGCCAATCGAAACTTTCTTGGGAGGATGGGAAGCAAGGAAGCCCTTATATTTCTGGCTTCTCCATTCACCGTAGCTGCTTCTGCACTTACTGGAAAAATTACTTCTCCAGAGGGAATTTTATGATGGAATTTGAAGGAAGAGTATGGGTCTTCGGAGATGATATAGATACGGATGTTATCATCAGTGGAAAGTATCTTAGAGGTGAAGATTATAAAGAGTGGGCTAGTCATATTTTTGAAGTACTAGATAAAAATTATAGCTCCAGAATGAAACCAGGAGATATTATAGTAGCAGGGGAAAACTTTGGGTGCGGTTCTTCCCGAGAGCAGGCAGCACTCGCAATTAAAGAGATAGGAATCTCTGTTATTATTGCTAAATCATTTGGCAGAATATTCTTTAGAAACGCTATAAATATTGGTCTTCCTGTGGTTGTATGTCATCAAATCAAAGATTATTCACTTTCGGATGGAGAAGTTATATCAGTTGATTTGGGGAAAGGCCAAGTAAACTTTAGAGGGAACACATTATCGACTGAAAAACTGACAGATTTTATGGCAGAAATTTTAAAAACTGGCGGTTTGATAAACTATTATAATAAATATGAGATAAAAAATGGCACATAAAATTGCAGTTTTACCCGGTGATGGCATAGGTCCAGAAGTAATAGGTGCTGCAGTACAAGTATTAAAAGCAGTAAGTAATAATTTAGAGTTTACCTATTTTGAAGTGGGTTACAATAGATTTAAAAGGAAGGGCGAAGCTATAACTGACGAGATATTAGAAGAACTTAAAAAGTTTGATGCGATACTGTTCGGAGCAGTTTCCTCTCCGCCAGGCATTGTTAAGGACTACAGAAGTGCTATTCTTACCATAAGAAGAGATTTAGACCTGTACGCAAATATCCGACCAATCAAAAGTTATATTAAGAAAAACAATCTGGATCTTATCATTTTTAGAGAAAATACTGAAGGTTTGTATAGCCAAAAGGAGTATATGAGAGATAGAGAAGCAGTAGCTGAAAAGATAGTTACTGAAGAGAGAACCGAACGACTGGCTAAATTGGCGTATAAGAAAGTGGTTGAGTTAGGGAGAAAAAAAGTAACTATTGTGCATAAGGCAAATGTACTCAGATTAACAGATGGGCTTTTCTCGAGAGTGTGCAGGAGTGTTTCTCAACAGTATCCAGACATTGTTACTGATGAACAATATATTGATAGTGCGTGCTACCAATTGATAAGAAATCCCTCTTCCTTTGATGTAATTGTAACTACAAATCTATATGGTGATATTTTAGGCGATGTAGCTGCTGGTATTGGAGACGGTTTAGGATTTGCTCCAAGTAGCAATCTTGGGGCCAGATGGGCTCTTTTTGAACCTGTTCATGGTTCCGCTCCAGACATAGCCGGGGAAAATAGTGCTAATCCATTTGCCACGATACTCTCAGCAAAGTTTATGCTCGAGTATTTAGGGAGAAAAAAGGAAGTAGAAATTTTAGAAGAAGCAATTAAATTTGTAATTGAGAGAAAAATTTTTACCCCAGATGTAGGGGGAGATTTTAAAACTGTAGATATTACCGAACAAATCATTGAAGAAATTAAAAAGATTAACATAGAGGGGGCTAATTATGAAGCCCAAAATTAAACTTTACGATACTACTCTTAGAGATGGAGCGCAGACAGAAGGCGTCTCGTTCTCCATTCAGGATAAATTAAAGATTACTGAATTGTTAGATGAAATCGGGATGCACTATATTGAAGGCGGATGGCCAGGTTCAAACCCAAAGGATACTGAATATTTTAAAATTATGAAAAAGAAAAAACTTCATAACGCCAGGCTTGTTGCATTTGGGAGCACAAAGCGGGCTACTATTCCAGTTGGGAAGGATCCTAATATAAAAGCACTAATAGAAGCAGGGACAGAACAAGTAAATATATTTTGTAAAGGATGGGATTTCCATGTAAAAGAGGTATTAAAAATTAGTCTTGAGCAAAATCTGGAATTAGCTTACGATTCAATGCACTACCTTAAACAGTATGTCCCCGATGTTGCGTTGGGAATAGAACATTTTTTTGATGGATATAAAGCTAATCCTGAATATGTTTTGAAAATCATAAGAACGGCAGAGGAGGCTGGAGCTTTCTGGGTAGGTGGAGCTGACACAAATGGAGGATGTCTCCCTGATGAAATTGCAAGCATTATAACCGAAGTGAGGAAACAGTTTGATATATTTAGATCCATTCATCTCCATAATGATATGGGTCTGGCAGTTGTTAATACTATGAGAGCAGCTGAATGTGGAGCAAGAGTTCTTCATGGAACCATAAATGGTCTTGGAGAGAGGTGCGGCATGACTGATTTCTGTACACTTATTCCTAATTTAAAACTAAAAATGGGAATAGATTGTATATCTGATGAGCAACTAAAAAGATTAAGGAAGGTTTCTATCATTGTTGCCGAAGCTTGTAATATGAAAGTTCCCAAGTATGCTCCTTATGTAGGCACAAATGCTTTTTTTCACAAAGCAGGAGTGCATGTAGACGCTATACTAAAGAATCCAAGAACATATCATCATATTGAACCAGAATTGGTGGGAAATAAATATCATACCGCCATTTCTGAATTTTCTGGAAAAGACAATGTTTTATTCCTGGCTAAAGAATACGGGATTAAAGTTGAAAAAACTGAACCTAAGGTTACAGAATTGTTACATCACATAAAGGAGCAGGAAAACATTGGTTTTCAATATGAAGGAGCTGAGGAATCATGTTATCTTTTGTTTAAAAAATATCTAGAAAATCATAGGAGTCATATTAAGGTTAAAAAATTTAGTTTTACTATGGTGAAAGGCGAAGAAGAAAAGGAGGTTTTTGAAGAAGGCATTTCATCTCAGACAGAGGCGAATGTAATTTTGGAAATTGATGGCAGTGTTGAAAAAATAACAGTTAATCATGACAGGGGTCCCATTGCGGCTTTAAGAAAAGCGGTACTAGAAGGGGTGGAGAAACATTACCTTAATTTTGGGGAATTAATGGTGACCGACTTCAAAACCCACGTTTTAGATTATACCGAAACAGGCTATATTAATAGAGTCAGGGTCTTCTTAGAAATTAGCGATTTGAGTAGTGGGAAAAAACTTCATACTGTTGGAGCTTCACGTGATATTTATACTGCCTTTTTAGAAGCACTTCTTGATGGAATAGAATATAAGATGCTCAAAGGGGGTTCAATATGAATTCCAAAGACAGAGAGAAGCTTGATAGATTTTCAAAGTTCATGTGTGGTGCTCGATAGAGATTGAATAAGTGGTTTTTTATCTTAAATAACTGGCTGGTACAAAAATTTTTTCCGTTAATTCTTATTTATAAGAGCAAGGGTATCGGTTACAGACGTTAAGCAGCTTCCACTTCATGTACAGAGTTAAAGGCATAATCAAATACAACAAGAAATTTTACCATTAAAATTTTATACAAATTAAAAAATGGAAAGAGAAGATATGAAAGATTTTTCGGTGGTTGTTCCTGTTTTTAACAGTGAAAAATCTTTAACTGAGTTATTTGAAAGATTAAAAAGAGTCTTTAATAGTATGAATAACACATTTGAGGTTATCTTTGTGAATGATTGTAGTAAAGACAATAGTTATGAGGTGCTAAAAAATATTTATGAGAAAAATCAGGATGTGATAGTTATTGATTTAATGAAAAATTATGGTCAGCAAAATGCTCTAATGTGTGGATTTAATTATTGTAGTGGAAACTATATTATCACCATAGATGATGATTTACAAAATCCTCCGGAGGAAATACCCAAATTATACCAGAAAATTATAGAGGGATATGATACAGTCTTGGGGACTTACCACTCAAAACAGCACAACCCTTATAAAAATATTGGTAGTTATGTGATAAGAAAATTAAATAACAGAATATTTAGTACAGAAGATAAAATAAAGTTTTCCAGCTTTAGAATAGTAAAAAAGTCAATTATTGATGAGATTAAATTCATGCGCACCCCCTTTCCCTATATATCAGCTATGATTTTATCAGTCACCAGCTCTATTGCCAATGTAGAAATAGACCATTTTCCAAGAAAATATGGTAAATCCAATTATAATTTCAAAAAGTTAATAAATTTATCATTTAACTTACTGATAAACTATTCATCAATTCCTTTGCGTTTTATTGGTACCTTAGGTTTAATTATCTCAGTTTTATCCTTTTCATTGGGATGTATTTATATAGTACGAAAATTATTCCTTGGTACTCCACCGGCTGGATGGACTACCATAGTTGTTTTAATATCTTTTTACAATTCAATTCTCTTAATTATATTTTTTATTTTAGGGGAGTACATTTCAAGAATTTTAAGAGAGCTCTCCAATTATAGGCAATTCACCATACGTGGGGTTTTAAAATGAAAAAGAGATTAGTAATTGTGGGAGGAAAGGGAAGCGGTCAAATAGCAATGTCCATATTTGAAGATGTTAACAAAATAACCCAAGAATGGGAAATTGAAGGATACTTAAATGATATCGTTAAAGTTGGTGAATATTTTGGTAGGTATAAGGTGCTTGGAACAAGTGATGAAATCATAGATTTTGTCAACAAAGGTTATTATCTTCACTACACGCTACATTTTAATGCAAAAGATAAATACCAGAGAGTAAATAAGCTTAGAAATCTGAATATTCCCTTAGAAGCACATGCAACCGCAATTCATCCAAAAGCCTATATTAATCCAGAAACTAAAATAGGAAAGGGAGTTTTAATATTGCCAAATGTGTATACTTCATTTGGTCCTCAAATTGGCAATTTTGTCCACATTTATGCTGGCGCACTTATTGGGCACGATAGTGTCATCCACAGTTATGCAACAATTGCGGCTCATGCGGTCATCGGAGCCAGAATCAATGTGAGTGAAGGTGCTCATATCGGATTAAATGCCTGTATTAAGGAAGATATTACTATCGGTAAATATTCCATTATTGGAATGGGTTCAGTTGTAATAAAAGATACTGAAGATTTTAGTATTGTTGCTGGTAATCCTGCAAAAAGAGTTGGGTATTTGGGAAATCAATAATACTGTTGAGAAAATTTGTCTTTGGCAAACCACTTCCCATAGTCACGTTCGAAGATGTCCATATTCACAGAACGTAAGCAAAAGTCATAAGCCTCTATAAATGTATTCTCTTATAAGGAGACTGGCAATGGGGAATAATTTTATTATTGATGAAGCAGACATAGCAAGGGAGAACCGAGATTTTTTCAATCTCCAATCAAATACTTTGGCCAAAAGATTTACGTCAAGGAGAATACATTTTTATAGTTGTAGTAGTCTTGAAGATGCACAAAAAAGAGTTAAAGATCTAATTTGTAGTTTTAAAAATAAAGAGCCATTAACAAAAATAGGTTTTGCTGATAGCGTTACATTGCACCAACTAAATATTTTTAAAATAGTAGATAGTATTCCAGGTATAGAAGTTGTAAATCCTTTTAAACGATTTCCGGATGGGAAATATGAAATTTTTGGGGAACAGCCTCCCGGAAAATTGAATTTGCCCAAAGAAGATTATTATGCTTTGATGGAAAAATTACTCCAAAAAATGAGAGAAAGTTTAATGACCGATATTTTTATTACAGGAGCAAATGCAATTACTTTGAATGGACAAATTGTCTCTACAGATGGGACAGGGAACCGAATAGCTGGAATGGTATTCGGGCCTAAAAAGGTTATTATCATAGTTGGTAGAAATAAGATAGTTGGAGATTTAGATTCAGCAATAAAGAGAAATAGGAATGTTGCGGCCCCTTTAAATTATATTAGGCATAATAATAAACATCATAATCGTTTTAATACTCCATGCTTGGAACTTGGTTATTGTAGTGATTGTAACCATCCAAGGCGTGGTTGTCTTAATACTGTAATTATTGACGGGGCAATGGAAGCTCATAAAGATCGCTTACATTTAATGCTAGTAAACGAAATTTTAGGGTTTTAAAAGAAAACTAGCGCCGTCGCCTAATCCACGCAGGAATACCATTTTCATCTCGAAGCCTCAGTATTTTTCCTTCTCTCTTTACCTCAGCAGCAATGATGGTCGGTTTCCCCTCAAAGGTGATTCTTGAACCCCTCACCTCAATCTTATCCTTTGGCTCAATTTTAATCTTTTGCTCTTCAATATAGCGTGCAGGACCTAAATGAACAGAGAGTGTCTCCTTATCCGTTTTCACCATCAGATACACTATCCCTATCCTTGGGGTAATTTTCTCTACGCTTACTACCTCGCCGCTGATGGTCTCAACGGTTTTGGGGTCATACCCCCTACCGTATTGACCTCCAGATCCCCAGCGACTGCTTCCTCTCCACCTGGGAAGACCACTTTCATCTCGAAGCCTCAGTATTTTTTCTCCCTTCTTTAGCTCAGCAGCAATGATGGTCGATTCCCCTCTAAGGGTGATTCTTGAACCCCTCACCTCAATCTTATCCTTCGGCTCAATTTTAATCTTTTGCTCTTCAATGTAGCGTGCAGGAGCTAAATGAACAGAGAGTGTCTCCTTTTCCG
>SMTZ1_10008757_pt1 | contig 10107 bp, 7 predicted proteins | sample DeeMarSWOR136_30_FD_25667 | JGI IMG/M metagenome (IMG submission 25667)
AAATTTAACGTGGACGTGTTAGACTTAACTAAAAAAGGTTATTTGAGGGTGCCTATCCTAAGAAAAATTGTTAGATAAATAAAAATAAAGAAAAATTTGAAAATTTCGATTTAAAGATATCACTTTAGTAATATTTCGGTAATCTCTTATTTTAAATCGGATTTTCTCTTATTTTTTGTATCACTTAGATCCTTTAAACTGTTTATTTTTAATTAAGCGGGGTATTTTAATGGTTTTTGGGCGCTTTAGGAACCGGAAAAAACGGAATAATTCAAACATGTTATTGCCTGATTTAGAGTTTTTTGATGTTGAAAAAGATGTAATAGCAAGGATTAAGGCTTTTCCTCTTGAGAGGCTCTCTGATATTGAACGTATTAAAAATGATATTTTGAGTGGTAATCCTGTTATTTTAAGCATTAAATCGATTTTATACACTAATCCGATAAATTTGAAGAGAATAACTCAGCAAATTAAAGCGTTTTTGAATGTTCATGGTGGTCAAGTTGTTCAAATAGGGGATCAGTTTATCCTTGTTACACCACCAACTATAAGATTTGAAAAAGAACAAATGTCAAGTGAATTAATTGATAAAAAAGATGTTGAAGGGGGGGAAGAAAAGGGATTTGGATTACAAAATAGAGATTTAAATAGAGATTTAAGATTTGATCATGATGGAAAAGAAATAATTAACAGTTTTATTACAAGGTGAGCCTTCTCTGGTCACTGTTTGTAGATTTTCTACTTTTTGTTTAGCAAATTTTATTATTCAGACTGCAGTATTTTAAATTGTTTTATTATTTGGGAGTGTAAAAATAAGTTGAATAGTAAAAAAACGATTGCTTCTTTCATCATTTTAACCATTATTATTTTTAGTTTTACATTTTATAAAACAGTTTCAAATTCGAGTCCTGAGGAGAGTTTCCCATCTTTTGAACTACTACTTGTTAATGAAAAAACTTCTTCTTTTAGTGATGGTTATGCTGTAATTTTGGGGATTTCAGATTACCCAGGATCTGGTAATGATCTTGATTATTGTGATGATGATGCACGAGAATTTAAAGAGCTGCTTTTAGGAAAATATGGTTTTAAGGAAAGCAATATTCACCTTTTAACAGATTCAGATGCTACCATAACAAACTTGGAAAATGTTTTACAAGATGTAAATGAAACCGCTTTTCCTGATGATCTTTTAGTTTTTTGGTTTAGCGGTCATGGATCAAGTAACAACTTGGTTTTATATGATTCTTCACTCTACGATAAAAACTTGCGCAATATGTTGGATTTAAATGTTTCAGCTAGAGCTATTTTTATCGATATGTGTTATGCTGCAAGTTTATTTAGTGATGAAAACGACTTAAGGGATCTGGGAAATTCTATAGTTTTAGCTTCAGCGAATAATTTTGCTTATGAAGATTCAAGTTTTCAAAACGGTGTTTTTTCATACTTTTTATTTGAAGCATTCTACGATGATGAAACGGATTTAAATCAAGATAGAACAACATCCTTAGAAGAAGTTTTCCTAAAAGCAAACAAAAGCACGGTAGAATATACTACAGAGAATGCTGAAACAACGCAAAATCCACAAATTTTTGACAATTACACAGAAGAACTATCCTTAGAAATAGCAGAAAGTGTTTTTCCAAACTTTACCTTGGAAAATCTCTCTTTAAACTGGTTAAATTCAAAGTTAAGTTTCGAAATTTGGAATTTAGGAGAGGTCTCATACGGATATATAATAGATATACATGTCTTAATAGAAGATGAAATTTTTCTAATTGATACTATAAACGCTCCTGAAGTAAACAAAAGTATAGAAGTTAAAATAAACCTAGGACTTGACAATATTTACATTAAAAAAATCACCGTAATAATTGATCCACAAAACAAGATCACTGAAATCAATGAAGAAGATAATCAAGAAACTTTAAACTTAAAATTTTACGAAAATACTCTCCTTTTAATAATTATTTTCATTTCTTTTGCAGCGCTTTCTGCCCTATTAATCTATAAATTTAAACCAAAGAAAAGTAGCGAAGAAATTAAAGATTTTATGGATACAGTTTAAGTTTTCTTTTTAGAACGTACATATAGAGTTGAAATGACTAGAAGTAACTCTAAGATTATTATGGTAATAAGTAAAAAAAACTCTAACGATCTACCTTCTTTTACGATTTCAGGTTTTCTTACTTCGAAGGGTATAGAACCCATAAAAGACCTATCACTCTGTCTATAAACAAGGAATTTATAACTGCCTTCTTTTGCATTAGGACTGATATCTATCACTATTTGATACCAACGACCAGAGTGACCTATAGTATTTGTTTTATAAATTTCTACATCTTCATTATCCATTAATGTCACATTTATAAACAAACCAATTAGTGTATTATTGGTTTGTAGCGCTCTAGTTAAGAAGAAAACGATTAATGTCTCTCCTGGAGCGATTATAGGGCCAGTAATATAGATGATATCGATCCCTAATAAAATGGGTAAACCTGTGATCCAGATCTTGAAACTTTTGAAATTGGGTGTTGTATCATCAAGTGATACTGTAACTATAGTACCGTTTGTTATCAATTTCACTAAGACTGTTAGAGTGTAGGTTCCATTAATCAAGTTGGGATTTATAAAATAGTCAACAGTATAGTTTCTTTTTAAAGGATCTTCATCAAAAACAGGATAAAATATCTGGATATTTTCTTGGTTTAAACTTATGTTGATGTAAAAATCTGTGGAAGTAGCGTCTAATCGTGCTACTAAATCATTAACAAGAGCCCTTGTTTCATTACAATAAAACTCGAAACCATAAGAGACAAAGTCACCGATGTAATATCTTTGTGGACTTCCATACTGATTGATTTCCTCTTCTAAATCTTGGAAGAACCCTGAAAGCATAAGGGTGCCATTAACGATTATGTGGGAGAATTTTTCGCTTCTTTTCGCCACCCTTTCCCTTTCTGAAAGGGTTAAGTTAGGCCAATTAACTTCTAAAAACATTGGGAATTCACCGAGAAGAGGCTCGCTTGGAATCGTATAGTTAAGTATATAGTTGTAGATTGTTTCATTACTATATGTCAAGTTTTCGCCTAATAGGACTTTATAATCTTTAACTACACAATCAAACAAGATATTAGCAGAATAGTTACGAAGAAGACCCCCGAAAGTAGTATAATTAACAATCAAAGTTAAGTTAGAAATAGTCTCCCCTATAAAGTAAGAAAGATCTTGATCAGGAAATTCAAAACTAGTAATAATATAGGAATCATTAACTAAAATCTCAAACTCGCCTGAAGTGTGATTTCCAGAACTGTTCCAAACAAACGCTCGCACAGTAGAGTTTCCCAAGGGTGCATCTCGAGGTATGGTAACATTTCCAACGTAATTGTAAGTAGTGGTATTAAAATCTATTTGAAAAGGCAAAGTCGAATTTTCCAAATAGTTTGATGGATTTATCAACTCTACACCCAATGTTTTATTTTCAGTTAAAATTCCTGTTTTATTTGATAATGTGGCGTAAAAATCTACAGTACTCCCTGGGGGTACAATATCTGCTCCCATTAAGCTGAATTCTATTTCATAGTGAACTATCACGGTGAACCATCCTGTGAGGTTCATTAATGGGAAAAGTCCTTGGGAAATGTTGGGGAAAATTGACCAGATGGTAAAATTATTTACTCCCACATGCCCGCTACTATTAAACTCTGGAAGACCTTGTTCACCGCTAGAAATGTTTACTATTGTTTCATAACGGGCACTTGTCTCGTTGTAGATAAAGTAGTAAAACGTTCCATTATCAAAGAAAGGAATATCCCATGTATGAATACTTATGTTAAACAATTTGATTATTTGTCCTGATCCTTCAGAATAAAGATAAGGCTTTATGAAGAGGGAGACGTTGTAGCCTTCTATCACCGCGTTTGTTTCTTGATCATCCTGATCTACTGTTGTGGTTTTTCCATTCCAGTCAATCACAAGGTCACCAACAAGATAGAGGGAGAAAACTGCTGAAAACATATTAGAAAAAACAACTGTGGTGTTTGAAGACTCAGGAGTCCACAAAAAGCCACCATACAAAGGAGAAATAGGACCGTCTTGTGGAAAATGCTGGCAACTTTTGATAAAATCTGTTAGAAGCGTGATATTTAACCCTAAAAAGGGATCACTAACGCTTGGATGAAGACCAAGAATAGAAAGAGATGCAATACCTGAAAAAGTTTCTAAAATACTCGTATTATCAGGATTTAGCCCAATGCCTCCTTGCACCTTATCCGTTGTCACATTATTTTGATTATTTATAATAAAAGCTGTTAAATCCGCTACATCATCATCAGAAAGCAAGTCGATCATACCCAAGCCTAAAATAGCGCTCAGACCGTAATAAGTTGTTTCAAGTGTTGTTTTTGAAGTGTCGTTAGTATTAAGAAAGTAGTCTTGATCTGTGTCATTAAAATAAACATTAGTATTGGTGAGATAGCTGAAAACATCGTTTCTAGTTATAGGATTAGTCCAGTTATATTCTGTAATGTTTAAGAACTGTACAGCGTAGAAAGTTGCTTCTAAACTTGAGTTTGTTTCGAGTTCTTCGTGGAAGCCGCTATCTGAAGAATTATGTTTTAGTACCCAATCCATAGCGTTTTGTTTAATAAATGAGATGTTTGATAGGAGATTATAGATTTGAGCTGCTGCAAAAGTTGCCTGAAGAGTTGAGTTTCCAGCAGCAGGATAAGGTTTAAAACCTCCATCATTTGTGTTATTAGAAGCTATTACAGCGTCTAGCGGATCGTTACCTGCAGGATATTTGAATATTGTTTCAAAACCTGAGATTCTGCCAACAAAAGCTCCTAAATATGTGGTGAAGAGATCGAAGGTTTCATCACCGGGCCTTATCTTGAAACCACCTTGATTGGTCTCATTAATCCATGAATTGTTAAAATTGATGAACATTCTTGGAAAATCTATAGTAGGGGTTTTAGAACCGCTAGAAGTAGAAACTGTCAAGAGGGAGGCTAGGGGAAGATTTGAGAAAATATTAAGACCATTCCCAAACTTGTTATTAAAAGGATTATCACGATTTAAAGTATTTAGGCCCTCATTTTGAGAGGAAGACGGCAATTCTGGCACAAAAAGGAAAGCTGAAAAACCCATCAAAGCTATTAACAATACTGAAATCGTTTTCTTGTAAGCTTTTGCTTTCCGAGCCCAATAAAGAATAGGGACACTATCTGTCAACACCTTCTGTCTCCTAAAAAAAACTAAACGTTTGAAGAAATAATTTGACGAAATAAATAAAAGTTTTGATCGAGGGATAATGTATAAAGGTAACATAAAAAGCTTTACATCTATTTTCAAACTTTTGGAAGTGGAATAAATGAGTTGTTTAGAAGATACAATTGATAAGGTTTATTCATGGCTAGAAGAAATGGAACTTAAAGGTATTACCAAAGTAGAAGGAGAACCGCGTTTAATAGTTAACTTTGGCATTGAAGACCATGTGTTTCAAGTGCATGTTTTAGTTACTGAAAAATGGATTAATGCTAAAGCTTTAATAGCTTATGTAGCCGACATACCCCGAGCAGAGCGACATAAAGTTTACCGTCTATGTTTAAATGGAAACTTTGAACTAAATGAAGTAACATACAGTACCGATCCCGATCAAGGAAATATCTGGGTAGAAACTGATTGTCCTTGCGATACGGTTTTTGAGAACTTTAAGGTAGAGTTTGGTAGTATTCCTTTTGGTATTCACCATTTTGTTACTGAAATAGCGCCTAAAATTGATTTCAGTGTGCGGGATACAAGCTATGTTTAAAATTAAAGGGTCTGATATTTTTAAGGCCTAATATTTTAATATTTTTATTTATAATGTCTTTTTAGATGTTGTACGTGGTAATTTTTGGTTTAAACTTTGTTTTTTTCTATTTTTTTTATTCTTCTTTTTTTCTTTTTGTTTTAGAATATTTTTATTTGTGGGAGTTTTTTAGTTTATTTGAAAGGTTTTAAAACTTTTTTTGGAGATTTTATGGTAGTTTTTTAAATTATTTGGGTTGTATATATCTGGTGGTTTTAAGGTATGGCTTATGGTTGTTTTTTAGGGGTTGCTGAGAAGCCTAGTGTTGCTCGTAGGATTTCCCAGATACTTAGTGGTGGTAAAGTGGCTAAGTTTGAGGGAATTTCGAAGTATAATCCTGTATACTCTTTCAAGTTTAATGGGGATGAATATCGAATAACAAGTGTTTTGGGCCATATTTTAGAAAGTGATTTTCCTGATGAATTTAACAGTTGGAGGGCTGTAGATCCTCTTTTCTTAATTACTGATGTACCTGTGATTAAAAAAATAATTAAGGAGAACTTGAAAGTTGTAAAAAATATTCAAAAAGAGGCGAAAAACGCTAAGGAACTAATAATTATGACAGATTATGATAGGGAGGGGGAAAATATAGGGATTGAAGTTTTAAACATGGTTTTAAGCGTTAACAAGAAAATTAAAAATGTTAAAAGGATGAAGTTCAGCGCGGTAACACGCCCAGAAGTAATGAGCGGTTTTAAAGCGTTGATTGATCCGGACAGGAATCTTAGTGATGCAGCGGAAGCTAGGCAAGAAATAGATCTAAGGCTTGGAGCAGCTTTTACAAGAAAGGCTACTTTGTCTATTGATAGTAGGATAAGGGGTAAAGATATTATTAGTATCGGACCTGTTCAAACGCCAACTCTCGGCCTTGTTGTTGAGAGGTGGGAATCTATCCAAGAATTTGTCCCTCGAGATTTTTGGACTCTTAAAGCTTTGCTGAAAATTAATGGGGAAGTGGTTGAAGCTGATTGGGCTGAGGGGAGGACCTTCGAGAAGGAAAAAGCGGCAGAAGCTTATAACAGAATTAAAGATGAAAAAGAGGCTTTTGTAAAATCAGTAACTGAAAAAAAGAATATGATGAGACCGCCAAAGCCTATGAACACTATAACCTTAACAAAACTAGTAACTCAAATCCTAAACATTTCAAGTGAAAAATGCATGTACATAGCAGAAGCATTATACAACGCGGGAATTATTAGTTATCCCCGTACAGAAACTGAAAAATATCCAGATTCGCTAGATCTTAACAAAATTCTTTCTGATCATAAACCTCACTCTGTTTGGGGAAACTATATCGAACAAAACCTAATTAAAAAGCCATTAAAACCAACTTCTGGCAAAAGGGATGATAAGGCACATCCGCCAATACATCCAACGACTAGCATAGAAAAAAGTACTCTCCAAAACATGCCAGAACTTAAAAAAATAGGCGCCATTGCTTGGGCAGTTTATGAGCTTGTTATACGGCATTTCTTGGCAACTTTGAGCGATTCAGCAGAATTAAAGCGAAGTAATATAAAGTTTACAATAAAAGAGGAACTATTCAAGATTACTGGTCTTAGAATAATCAAGGAAGGATTCCTTGAAATATATCCTTATCAGAAGGTTAGTGAAACATTCTTACCAAAAAAGGAGCTTAAAATTGGAGATATAGTTCTTGTTGAAAAGATTGAACTCAAAGCAGGAAAAACGGTACCCCCGAAACTTCTTCGGGAATCAGAGCTTATACGTCTCATGGACAAGTTAGGGCTTGGTACGGATGCTACCATACCTCAACATATTCAAACTAATATAAAACGTTCTTATTTCCGCGTATTGAAAGGTAAATCAAGGTTTATTGAGCCTACAGGGAGAGGTGCAGCGTTAATTCGATCCTTAAAAAAGTCAGTTCCGATGATCGTAGACCCGGAAATCAGAGCCTACATAGAAAGTCAAATCAGTAAGATCTCAAAAGGAGATCTAACATACGAACAAGTTGTTAATGAAGCAAGGGAAAAAATCAGCGAAATATTTCTCACTTTTTCTAAAAACATATCAGCCTACTCAGAAGAAATGAATAAATCAATAGCAGAAGAAAAAGGTAAACAACTGAAAACAAAAAAAGTAGGAAAATGTCCAATTTGTGGTGAAAACCTTATTGCAAAAAAAGTCGGTGAAAAAAGGTTTATAGGGTGTTCTGGTTATCCTTCTTGTAATTGGATATTTCCCCTTCCCCGCGAAAAAAAGATCAAAATAGGGAAAAACTTGTGTCCAAAATGCGGTTCTAAGCTACTTTATTGGTATAGAGATGATCGTGTTTTCGAGATATGTGCAGGTTGTAAAACTTGGTGTTGGAAGTGTGATGAGAGGGAAACATGCCCAGCATTAAAAAAGGAAAAATCAAAAACTTAACGGTTTTGTGAAAAGTTTCAAGTTAAAGTTATAGCTGCATCTTTTTGTTCTTCTTTTTCTAAGTGGAGAACTTTAAGGAGGAAGAAATACCCGATGAAGAGAACCATCCAAAACATTATAACGCGGATGAGAAGAGTGGCAGCTATTGCTCCAATAGGATTATCAGTTATAATAGCGTAAAGCTCTGCCATGATTATTTCTAAGATACCTAAAGCACCAGGTATACCTACTGGAAGTATTTGAAGCACTGTCACAATAGTGTAAACCAACACGATAGCAGTCCAATCTATTTCAATCCCTAATCCTTTAAAGATAAACCACGCCACTAATGTGTAAAGAAACCACGCCAGTCCAGCGATAAAGCCACCAATAGCTAAGATTTTTTTGTTTTGTGCTAAAAGGTTTATCCCTTGGGAAAAGTGTTCAGCACCTTCGTCTATGCTTGCATCGATTCGATTGAGTTTTTCTTCAAATTTTCTACGGCTGAGACGATTAAGTCCGCTAACAATGCTGTGAGCGATTCTTTTAGGTCGCTCTGGGTGGTTACTTATTAATATCGCTGCAATAAAAACTGCTATAACAAAAGCGCAAATAATCCCCATAGCTAAGTTAAGCATTAAGGGAAACTCATAGCGTAAATTTAGGACAATAATGCCTATTAAAGCGCCTCCAACAAAGGGGAAAAACATCACTAATCGATGGGCTACTATTGAAGCAAGAACGTTACCGTACGTTGTGCTTTTATCATTACGGGCAAAAAGGTATGTACGGGTGGCTTCACCGCTTATACTGCCACTCGGAATCATAGCGCTTATAAAAAGCGAAACCATGGTCATTGAAAAAGTTCGGCCAAAAGTAGCGTGAACATTTACGCCTCGTAAAATAATTTGCCAAGCAAGAGAATACAAAACTAACGCCATAATGGAGGTGATTACTGCAAGTACTAAATAAAAAATTTCAATTTCTCTGATGGAGCCCCATAAAGCGTCGGTATCAGTCATAAGAAGATAAAAAACTAAAAGAATTAAACCTACACCTAAAAGGGTAAAATCCCTAGCCCAAGGAACTTTCAAAAACCGTTTAGACCCCTCACTACCAGAGCTATTATCATTATTTACTTCGTTTGTAGGAGGGATAGCTTCTTTTTCGGGCAAAAAAATACCTCAAAAACGAAAATTTAGTTTTTCGCGCAAATATGTATTCCATAAAAACTATTTATTTTTTTGTTTGTTTTTAAAGGAGAGTGAGAGACCAAATTAAAATAGCTACTAAAAGTGGGTTCCAAAAATTATCTCCCAAAAAAACGGTTCTGGGATTTTCAGAAAGTATTAAATCAGTCAGTAAAATTATAAATGAACCTAAAATTACAGCTACCAGGGTTAGATCATCGTAAAATTGCATCAAAATCCATCCGACAATAAAAGCGCTTGAAACGCCGAAAATTGCTCCTTCAATGGTCTTTTTTTGCGTAAGAGGTAACCGATGTCTCCCAAGACCAATTCCACCCAAAGCAGCTAAAGCATCTCCAGTTCCAGCCATAATCACAGCTGCTACAGCTACATATTCCTCAAACAAAATAATGCATATAAGAACAGATGAAAAAAAGGCTACATAATTCGCTATTTTTCCTTTTTCTTCTTCCCTTGCGAATCGATTAAAATAGAAGTTTTCGTGATTCAAACGCCAATATTCAAAAAAAGCGATAGCAAACAAACCAAAAACTGATAAAATTAAAAGTAAGGTTCGCTCAAAAAGCCAGTATAGAAAAGGTAAAAATAAGACACCACTATGAAAAGCTTTTCTTTTCGCCTCAAACTTTAATTGCTCACGCTTAAGGGAGGATTCATTACCGTTTTTAAGATTCAAAA
>SMTZ1_10008759_pt1 | contig 10104 bp, 9 predicted proteins | sample DeeMarSWOR136_30_FD_25667 | JGI IMG/M metagenome (IMG submission 25667)
CGAACGGCTCTTTCCCTGGCAGAAGCTGGTGCCGACATGGTAGCCCCATCGGCTATGATGGATGGGATGGTTGCCGCCATTCGGACAAAACTAGATGAAAGTGGGTATCAAAGAGTTCTTATCATGTCCTATGCTGCCAAATATGCCTCGGCTTTTTATGGACCTTTCCGTGAGGCGGCGGAGTGTGCTCCCCAGTTCGGCGACCGCCGCAGTTACCAGATGGACCGGGCAAATGTCAGAGAGGCTTTGCGGGAGGTGGAGCAGGACATTCAGGAGGGGGCCGATATTATTATGGTGAAGCCATCTTTAGCCTATCTCGATGTTATCTCCAAGGTTAGAGCTACCTTCAATCACCCTCTCGCTGCTTACAATGTCAGTGGTGAATACAGTATGGTCAAAGCTGCAGCCCAAAATGGCTGGATTGATGAAAAGGAGGTTATTCTGGAAATCCTGACTGCTATCAAGAGGGCTGGGGCAGATATGATAATCACCTATCACGCTAAAGAGGTGGCTAGATGGCTAACCCTTTCATAGTTCAGGGTTCAAAGCAGCTTTTTCAGGAGGCAAAACAATACATGCCTGGTGGTGTGAATAGCCCGGTGCGTGCTTTTAAAGCTGTGGGGGGAGAGCCGCTCTTTATCCGTCGTGGGACGGGCTGTCGAATCTATGACGAGGATGGCAATGAAATCATTGACTATGTCCTCTCCTGGGGGGCGCTCATCTTGGGGCATGCTCACCCGAAGGTAGTGGCTGTCCTAAAGTCCACCTTAGAAAATGGCACCAGTTTCGGGGCTCCTACGAGGTTGGAGAATATCCTAGCCCAGATGATATGTAAGGCTGTACCCTCAATAGAGATGATACGCTTTGTCAATTCGGGCACCGAGGCGGCAATGTCTGCCATTCGCCTTGCCCGGGCGTTTACCCATCGCGATAAAGTTATCAAGTTTGTCGGATGCTATCACGGACACTCCGATGGGCTTTTAGTCAAGGCAGGGTCGGGAGCCGCTACCTTAGGTATACCCGATAGCCAGGGCGTTCCTCTATCCTGTGCCCAAGAGACACTGGTAGCACCATATAACAACCTTCCAGCCGTAGAGCGTCTTTTTGAAGCTCACTCTAAAGAAGTTGCCGCTGTCATTGTTGAGCCAGTAGCTGCCAATATGGGAGTGGTGCTCCCGAAGCCAGGTTTTCTCCACGGGCTGCGTCAGCTCACCCAAGACTCTGGTACCTTGCTTATCTTTGATGAGGTCATCACTGGCTTTCGTCTTAACTATGGCAGTGCTCAAACAGTATATGGTGTTACTCCTGACCTCGTTTGCCTGGGCAAAGTCATAGGTGGGGGGCTCCCCATCGGCGCTTACGCCGGGAGGAGGGAAATCATGGAGATGGTTGCCCCTATGGGGCCAGTCTATCAGGCGGGGACTCTTTCCGGCAACCCAATAGCAATGGCAGCTGGCATTGAGACCCTTAAACTTCTAAGAGAACCAGGAGTATACCAAAGAGTTGAGGAAAGGGCTACTCATCTAGCCCGAGGGATAAGAGAGGCAGCCGGAGAAGCGGGTATCCCTATATTCTTATCCAGAGTAGGCTCGATGCTCGCCATCTTCTTCACTGCCCAGGAGGTGATAGATTACGATACAGCCCGTTCTTCTGACCTCAAAGTCTATGCTTCCTACTTCAACGAGATGTTGAGGAAGGGCGTATATCTTCCTCCCTCTCAGTTTGAAGCACAGTTTCTCTCTCTAGCTCATGGTGATGACGAAATAGAGGCTACAATAGCCGCCGCCAGACAAGCGTTCTTGAAGCTCCGCAATATGAGGTAAGCATGGGTAGGCGAAATAATAAATTGCTACGCTCAGGCTATACCACTGGTGCCTGTGCTGCGGCAGCTGCCAAGGCAGCCGCTCTTGCTTTGCTTAACCACAAAATGGTTGAGGAGGTTCAAATTACTCTTCCTACCGGGGAGATGGTGAATTTTACACTGAACCGCTGTGTATTCAATAGCCTTGAGGCATCCTGCTCGGTGATAAAAGATGCCGGCGACGATCCTGATGTGACCGATGGGGCAGAAATCTGCGCCGCAGTGTCTTGGTGGAAAGAGCCGGGTGTTACCATTGAGGGGGGGAAGGGTGTGGGCATGGTAACCAAGCCCGGTCTGGAGATACCAGTGGGAAAGGCTGCCATCAACCCGGTGCCGCGCAGGATGATCATCCAGTCCGTTAGGGAGGCAGCAGGAGCACGACTTGATAGCTGGGGCATGCAGGTGGCAATTTCAGTCCCTCAGGGTGGGGAATTGGCTAAAAGAACCTTGAACCGGCGCCTGGGCATAGTGGGAGGCATTTCAATCCTGGGGACCAGCGGTGTGGTCATACCATACTCTGTGCAGGCTTGTAAGGTCTCCATCTCTCAGGCATTGGATATAGCCGTGGCTACCGGGTGTCGGGAGGTAGTATTGACCACGGGAAGGCGAAGCGAAAGATTCGCCCAGAGAGAAATCATGCTTCCTGAGGAGTCCTTTATTCAGATGGGAGACTTCGTTGATTATACCCTTGATGAGTGTGCCAGAAAGGGGTTGGCAGGAGTAATTATCTGGGGTATGGTGGGCAAGCTAAGCAAGATAGCCGTCGGGCACCTCTATACCCACGTCAGTAAGTCCAAAGTGGATGTGGGCTTCCTGGCTGGTGTGGCGGCAAGCTGTAGGGTGCCCGAGGCAGCAGTAATAGCGCTGAGAAAAGCAGCTAATGCTCATCATTTCTTGAAGATATTGGGCATGGATAAAATCACCGAGATATGCGATAAGCTCTGTCTTCTAGCAGCAAGAAAGTGCAGAGACCACACCGGTGGGGCAGTTGAGGTGGAGTGTGTAATGACTGATTATAACGGTACCATTCTGGGGAGAGCTGATGTTAAAGGATAAGGTTTACATCATAGGGGTTGGGGGGAGTGGGGCTTCCAGCCTGACGCCTGAAATATACCAGCTCATCAACCAGGCAGAACTCCTCTTCGGGGGCGAGAGACTGCTTGATATGTTTCCTTCGTTATCAGGGCAGAAAGTTGCTATCGGGCATAATCTCTCCGAAGTAACCGAAGTAATTAAAGCCAACGTGGGGCAAAAACGAATGGTGGTCATGGCATCGGGTGACCCCAACTTTTATGGAATAGCTAAATATTTAATTAGTAAATTAGGTAAGGACATCTTTGAGATAATCCCCAATGTGAGTTCGATGCAATTGGCTTTTGCCAGGCTCAAGGAAAGCTGGGATGATGCCACTTTTACCAGTGTTCACTCCAGACCCATTGAGGACATCGTCAAGACGGTACGCTCAAGCCATAAAATAGGCATATTCACCGACGAGGAGCATACCCCGGCTGCTATTGCCAGAGTTCTACTGGCACATGGGGTAGATGGCTACCAGGCTTATGTCTGTCAGGAGCTAGGTGGGGAGGATGAAAAGGTCATTGAGACCGACCTCTATGGCTTAACCAAGATGGAGTTTTCGCCTCTCAACATCCTGATTTTGCTCAGAGCCCAGCAAGGAAAGGCGGAGGATGAATTCTACTATCGGTTACTGGGGATACCCGATGACGAATTTCGTCAGAGGAGACCGAAAGAAGGGCTTATCACCAAACTAGAGGTCAGGGCGGTGAGCTTGGCAAAGATGTGTCTTGCTGCCGATAGCGTGGTGTGGGATATTGGCGCCGGCTCAGGGGCGGTCTCCATTGAAGCCTCTTTTCTCGCCAGAAATGGTCGCATCTTTGCTATAGAGAAGAACACCGAGGATGTAGCCATTATCAGGAAGAATCTACAAAAGTTTAGAGTGTCCAATGTTAAGGTAATTCAGACCCTGGCTCCAGATGGCTTAGGTGATTTACCCGACCCCACCGCAGTCTTCATTGGGGGTAGTGGTGGACAGATGGAAGGAATATTTGATATTGCTTGCCACCGGCTCAAGCCGGAGGGACGTATCGTGATTAATGCCGTTACCCTGGAGAGCTTGAATACTGCGGTCGATGGGCTGAAGACAAGAGGATTTGCCGCCGAGGTGACGCTCATCAACATAGCTCGCAGCAAGGATATAGCGAACCTTACACGTCTTGAGGCGCTAAATCCAGTGTTTGTAATTACCGGATGGCAGGAAGCGGAAAGATGAGTAGAAGTGAACACTAAGAAGCGAGAAATAGGGCGGCTCTACGGGGTGGGGGTGGGACCCGGGGACCCCGAGTTAATCACTCTCAAGGCACAGCGTATCCTTTCTCAGGTATCGGTAATCTTTGTCCCTCAAAAGGATACCGGGCACGAAAGCTACGCCCGCTCCATCATAAGTGGCTTGCTGGGGAGCCCAACTCTAAAGGTGGTGGAGCTGGTATTCCCAATGCAGAAGAGCGAGTTGGAGCCATATTGGGAAAGAGCTGCAGAGGAAATCTGGCAGCACCTTGCCCAGGGGGAAGATTGTGCCTTTGTCACTGAGGGTGATCCCCTTCTCTATGGGACATTCGTCTACATCCTTTCTATTTTTCAGGAGCGCCATCCGGAGGTAGGCATTGAGGTAATTCCTGGTATTTCCTCCATCAATGCGGCTGCAGCAAGCGCTATGATCCCGCTGTCTAGTGGTGGAGAACGGGTAGCGATTATCTCGGCTACTTACCAAGACAAAGCTCTCAGGGAAACACTTGAAAGCTTTGATACTGTGGTTCTCCTTAAAGTAAATACCGTCTTCGATAGAATTCTGGATGTCCTCGAGGAGATGAAACTAGTAGATAGGTGCATCTATATTAGAAGATGCACCACGAAGGATGAGGAAATAGTCAAGGATATCAGGAAATTGAAGGGAAGAAACTTAGATTATCTTTCCCTGCTGATTGTGCGGAGGTGAAAATGGCAGTTCAGGTTTACTTTATTGGCGCCGGTCCCGGAGACCCCGAGCTACTCACCATCAAAGGAAGAAGGATTATTGAGCAGGCGGATGTCATCATTTATGCTGATTCGCTAATTGACCCCAGGGTCTGCTCCTTGGCACGAAACGAAGCAAAGATTTATAAGAGCGCTTCCTTATCACTGGATGAGATAACGGAGATTATCCTGAGGGCGGTAAGGGACGGCAAGATGGTGTCACGCCTTCAGAGCGGTGACCCCAGTATCTATGGTGCTCTCCAGGAACAGATAAATGTGCTGGAAGAGCATGGCATCAAGTATGAGATTGTCCCCGGGGTAAGCTCCCTATGCGCTGCTGCCGCCTCGTTGAAGACAGAACTTACGATCCCCGAGCTTTCCCAAACAGTCATCATTACTCGAACAGAGGGGAGGACCCCAGTCCCGGAGAAGGAGAGTCTGAGGAATCTGGCAACCCATCAAGCTACACTGGCTATTTTTCTAAGCGTATCTCTTATAGAAAGGGTGGTGGAGGAACTCCACGATGGTGGCTATCCGAGTGAGACCCCAGTCGCTGTAGTCTACAGAGTGAGTCGGGATGATGAGACTGTAATACGCTCTACCTTAAAGGATATTGCGGAGAAAGTGCACGCCCTGGATATAAAGAGACAGGCACTGATATTGGTAGGTAGCGTTTTAGACTCGGAGAAAAAAGGCTACCACTCCAGGCTTTACAACAAGAATTTCAGCCACGGATATCGTCAAAGGAAGCTATGAGCCAGAAGATAGCCATCGTTACTATAACAAGGAACGGCGTTAAGCTTGGGCAACGGCTAACTCAGCTCTTCCCGGGAAGCCATTTATACCTCCCAGCTAAATTTGCCTCTGAGCCGAAAGCAGGAGAGTATTCTTTTCAGGAGCCAGTGAAGGAGGTGGTGAGGAAGGTATTTAGTAAGTATGAGAGTCTGGCACTCATTATGGCTGTGGGCGTTGCCGTTCGTCTATTGGCTCCGGAGCTCAAGGGCAAGGATAAGGACCCCGGAGTGGTAGTAATCGACGAGAAGGGTAAATTTGCAGTAAGCCTTCTCTCAGGACACAGGGGGGGTGCTAACCAGTTGGCAAGCAAAATTGCCTCTGTTATCGGTACCCAGCCAGTTATCACCACTGCCTCAGAAGTAGGCGAGACCATCGCTGTCGACCTTCTGGGGCGAGAGTTCGGGTGGGAACTTGAGAGTGAAGCCAATGTCACTAAGGTGAGTGCCGCTATAGTTAACGGTGACAAGGTGGGTATCTATCAAGATGCCGGTGACAGGAATTGGTGGAGGGGAATCCTGCCTGAGAATATTAGTAAATTTTCCAGCCTTGAAGCTCTGGAAGAGTCTGCTTGCCTTGCGGTGCTGGTCATCACCGACCGGCTTTTAGGGCAGGAACATCAAGCACTGCTCGATGGAGCGGTGGTATACCGCCCCAAGAGCCTGGTGGTTGGTATCGGCTGCAACAGAGGAGTAATCGGCTCCAATATAGAGGAAGCTATCACTCAAGTTCTCCTAGAGCACGGGCTTTCTATCAATAGTATAAGGAATATAGCAACTATTGACCTAAAGAGAGATGAGCAGGGTCTTTTAGAGTTTACCCGAAAGCATAATCTGTCGGTAGAATTTTTTGCCAGAGAAGCTCTGAGCCAAGTGAAGTTTCCATCTGCCCCCTCGGCTATGACCTTTAAGTGGGTAGGAACCCCGGCGGTGTGTGAGCCAGCAGCATTACTGAGTAGCAAGAGCAGCAATCTGGTAGTGTCTAAGACGAAATTAAGGGATGTTACCATCGCTGTAGCCCGGGTGCCATTCAACAGCAGTGAAAAAAAGGAAAACGGCAAGCTTTTCTTAGTAGGGATTGGACCCGGTGCCCCGGAACAGATGACCTTCAAGGCAAAAGAAGCTCTTACCTGGAGCAATGTGGTTGTGGGCTACAAGACCTATATTAAGCTAATCGAGCAATTTCTATCTCAAAAAGAGGTTATCACTGGTGGCATGGGAGGAGAGGTTGAAAGGATGAAAAGGGCAGCTAGTTTGGCAGAGGAGGGCAAAACAGTGGCAGTGGTTTGTAGTGGAGACGCTGGCATTTATGGCATGGCTGGGCTCGTGGGTGAGATAATACAGCAACAGGGATGCTCCACTAAGTTCGAAATAGAGGTAATACCTGGTGTGCCGTCTCTCTGCGCCACTGCTGCCCTGCTCGGTGCTCCCATAATGCACGACTTCGCCTCCATCAGCCTCAGCGATTATCTCATTCCTTGGACAGATATTGCCAGACGGCTGAGATTAGCAGCACAGGGAGATTTTGTCATAGCCCTCTATAATCCTAAAAGTAGGGAACGACAGCACCAACTGGCAGAGGCAAGGAAGATTCTTCTGCAATACCGTAGCTGCTCTACTCCGGTTGGCATCGTTGATAATGCCTATCGCCGGGGTCAAACGGTAACCATAACCGACCTAGAACACATGCTGGATTTTGACATTGGTATGTCTACGACTATCATCGTAGGAAACTCGACCACTTTCACCTTTGAGAGGTGGATGGTGACTCCCCGTGGCTACCGGGCAAAATACAGGTTGGCTGGTGAGGCTTGATTATGAACATCCCCAGGCTGGTAATCGGAGGGACAAGTAGTGGGATAGGCAAGACCACCATCACCGCCGGGCTCATCGCTGCCTTAAGAGAACGAGGCTTGCGGGTGCAGCCCTTCAAGTGTGGTCCAGATTACATTGACCCCAGCTATCATTCCCTGGCGGCAGGACAAGCCTGCCGCAACCTTGATAGCTGGATGCTTTCTCGGGAATCTCTGATTGAGCTTTTCACCCATGCCGCTAGAGACGTTAATATCGCCGTGGTAGAGGGCGTAATGGGACTCTACGATGGGCGAAACGGGCTGGAGAGCGCTGGGAGCACAGCCGAGATTGCCAGATGGCTCCAGGCTCCGCTGATTCTGGTGATGGATGTGGCCAAGATGTCAGGTAGTGCCGCCGCAATTGCCCTCGGCTACCGCCAGCTCGACCCAGAAGTAAATCTAGTCGGCGTTATCCTGAATAATGTTGGTAGTTCCAGTCATCTGCGCTGGGTGACTGAGGCAGTGGAAAAGAAGGGAGGGCTTCCCGTACTTGGCTATCTGCCGAAGAAAGCTGAGATGCACCTTCCCGAACGACATCTGGGACTTGTGCCTACTGCTGAGACTGGAGAACTCAGCCAGTACATGGAGAGGTTAAGGGAGCAGGTTGAGTCGACGGTGGATGTAGCCACCATTCTCCGTCTGGCTAGCATGACAGAACCACTGCTACGGGTTACAGAGGGCAAGCTCTTTCCCTCAAAGGTAGAGCCGGTGCAGACGAGCATAGCCGTGGCTCAGGATGAGGCGTTTAGCTTCTACTATCAGGACAACCTCGACCTCCTGGATGCTTGGGGAGCAGAGCTAAGATTTGTCAGTCCCTTGCACGATAGTAGGCTGCCAGTTGATGCTCAGGGAGTCTATATTGGCGGCGGCTTTCCTGAGATGTATGCCACTGAGCTTGAGGCAAATAGTGGATTCAAGCAATCTCTTGTAGAAGCAGCCGAGGCAGGCATGCCTATTTATGCTGAGTGTGGTGGGTTGATGTATATCTCACAGGGCATCATCGACTTCGAAGGCAGTAAGCATGCTATGGTTGGTCTTGTTCCAGGCTGGGCAGCGATGCAAAAAAAAGCGGGCGAGGATGGGCTATGCTGTAGCTGAAACGCTGCAAAACAGCATCTTGGCGAGGAAAGGCGAGAGGCTGCGTGGACACCTCTTCCACTGGTCGAAGCTACCGGGACTAACTGAGAGAGCTGCCTACCGAATCCTTGAGCCTGAAGAGCAGTTGGAGGGCTTTATTCTTGGACCAGAGTCCAACGTTCTAGGCTCGTATCTTCATCTTCATTTTGGCAGTGAGCCTTCGCTGGCAAGGCAGTTTGTGGAATCCTGTACTCAGTGGGCAAACCGAGAGATACTTTGTTAAAAAATGGAAGATATAATTGTTTTATTCCTGACACTCACGACGCAACAATAAGCCAGATTGTGTAAGGAGGTAACAAAATAAGCATTTGGTTTAATAGATAGGTAAATTACAGAGCGTTGAAAACATGGATCGGTTATGCTATTGTTTGTACGACAGGTGAAGACGAAAACAGGCCAAATAAAAGAGCACCTGATTCGTCAAAAAGAGGGCTTTATTCTTAGTGAATTTACACTCAGAAAGTCTGAAATTTGGGAGAAAATTGGCACCTGACTTTTAATCAGGGTGTCACAGGTTCGAGACCTGTACGGCCTACCAAACACCTCTTTTGCAACACCAACCTGCTCCCTTCCTCCTGTGTTATTTATCAATGGTAAATGGCAACTTATTCGGCGAGATTTGAGATCCTCTGACGGTAAGACCTTCAAGCCTAACCTTGCCACCAAATCTATCCTTTCATCGAATGTGGCTTCCTCCAGATTCCTGTCCCTCAGCACCTTCAACTCTTGCCGAAGGATTTCAACTTCTTGCTGAGTGAAGCCTCTAATTTCACTCTTAAGCCGTGCTATCTCGGTATTAGCTTTATCAATAGATTGCTGATAGCTTTCCTTCTTTATTTTTGCTTCTTCCAAGGTGTACAAACCACCATCAAAACCCTCCTCCACACGCCAGATTTTCATTAGGTAATTCGTTATTTTCGATTCTTGCTGTCCAATTAGTCTCTCTATTGTGTTATTCCGGTCTAACTCTGAATCTATCTGTTTGTCCACCCAGATATCATCCTTGAGCCTGTTGCAAACCTCCTTCCAAATATCACCATCCCATTTTACCGTAACGAAGCGGTTATAAGGGCATGGATTTTCCTTCCACTTACTAAGGTGTGCTCGGCAGTAATCCGCCGATAGGCATATGGGTGTGCCATATTGAACCAGATCACAAATCTATTGGGATTAGAGGTCATTGACTCCATACTATCGGTACTATCTCCTTATCGCTCTTTCTACAGCTATAAAGGAAGGCAGGGGCTTTAACACCCCTGCCTTGTTAAATTATTTTTGTACGCCCAGGGCTATACTAAACGGTAAGCTATTTTTTTGTCGAACCAATCCTGAACATCCTAGTACCACATGTGGGGCATATACCCTGAGTTGCCGGCTTGCCATTCTTCATAGTTATTGCTTTGGTATCTTTCATTTCCTTCTTGGCTCGGCA
>SMTZ1_10010389_pt1 | contig 10103 bp, 8 predicted proteins | sample DeeMarSWOR136_30_FD_25667 | JGI IMG/M metagenome (IMG submission 25667)
GGGATGTTCTTGATGTTAATCAGATAGCGAGGGGTTACCTCTCTGTTCTTCATTTGAACCAGCAGGTCGGTGCCACCGGCGAGCACACGAGCTTCCCCTTTATACTTTGCCAGTAAAGAGCAAGCCTCTTCCATGGTCTCGGGTGCAAAATACTCGAACTTCGGTAACAGCATTACCCCCTCCTTTTCTGCCTAAGTCATCGGTAATGCTAACGGTGCCCTTCAGCTTCTCCGTCGTTGATACTTGAAGGAGCCCTCTACAGTCCTCGTGCCCGTAGCTGGCGCTTGTCTATCTTGCCCGGACCCGTCTTTGGCAGTTCAGGGAGGAATTCTATAACCCGAGGATATTTATAGGGTGCCAGTTTCTGTTTACAGAATGCCTTTAGCTCATCGCTTAGCTGCTCAGACGCTTTAAAGCCCTCCTGCAATGCCACAAAGGCCTTGCTTTGGACCAGGCCATACTGATCCTCCAGTCCCAGCACCACGCACTCTCTGATGGCTGGATGTTCCTGAAGGCGCGTTTCGATCTCCAACGGTGAAACCCAAACGCCACTTACCTTTATCATGTCGTCCGCGCGCCCGGCGAACCAGAAGTTGCCCTCCTCATCCTCCCGGAACAAGTCGCCGGTATAGACCCAGTCATTGCCGACAAAGGTTTGCTTCGATTTCTCATGCAGCAGGTGATAATGGAGGCCCGTGGCATCCGAGCGCGCCATGAGCACTCCGATCTCCCCTTTCGGCACCTCTCGTCCCTCAGCGTCAACGATCTTGACCTCAACTAAGGCTGACACCCTGCCAGCACTCCCTGGTACGACTTCACCGCGGCGGTTGTAAACATAGCCGAGGTATGTCTCAGCAGAGCCTATCCCGTCGATTACCTCAATGCCAAAAGTTCGCATCCACTCCTGATGGAGCTGCAACGATAGCGCTTCTCCTGAGGAGAGACACAAGCGTAATGAACTCCTGCTCTGGAGTCTGAATCATTGCCCTCATCATGGTAGGAACGTTAACCAGCATAGTGCATTTATGCTTCTCTACAAGCTCGAATATTATCTGCGGTGTTGTCCTCTCCGGAAACAACACCACTGAGGCTCCGTATCGAAAAGGCCAGTCCATGCCCAGCTGATGGGCATAATGGAAAAATAGCTTGGGTGCATTTAGCATCAAATCATGCTCAGTGTAGTGGACGTTGTAGTTCATGGACTCGCAGCCGATAACCCCATCATGGTGCATGTGAGGCACTGCCTTGGGCTTGCCGGTGGTTCCCCCGGAGAAGAGCCAAACTGCTATGTCATCCTTGGACGTGGGTGCTGTCTCAAGGCGATCTGAGGCAGATTTGACCATATCGTAAAAGTTGTACTCTCTTTTCTCTAATCTGGCAGGAGGTTCACCGGCTACCAAAAGAGCATTTGGGTATCTTGAGTTCTTGGCACCTTCTCTCACCCTCTCCAGGGTGACATGGTCCACCACCGCCACCTTTGGCCTTACATAATTGAAGAAGTACTCATAGTCACTGGGCTGTAAGTAGCTATAGGCCCAGGTAGCTACTCCGCCTATCTTTATGGTGGCGTAGCGGCTTGCTGCCCACTCCGGAGAGTCTCCCAGAATCACTGTAACCCGGTCCTCAGGCTCGACGCCGAGCTCCGCGAGCACATTGCCCACCCTGTTGGTCAGAGCACAGAGATCATTAAACGTATACTTCTCATCCCTGTAATAGATCGCAACCTTGTCACCTCTTCCCTGTGAGATGTTGTCCTCGAGGAAATACGAAGTCAGATTCAATTGTTCCGGTATGGAGAGGCTAATATCAGGACCTCGAGCCATTACACACCTCCTCGATTCTTTAGGCTAAGGATTTGTTTGGACTCGCTAAGCCCTTTCGCTCTATATCATATCATTTGTCCTGCCTCTCCGCCAATCCCGATTGCCCTCGGGGACACGGCATGGGTCCCATTGAGTGTCGGTTATGGCCCGAGGACGCTGGATCGAATAGATTGGAAGCAGCGAGTAAAAAGGGCATCCCGTCTATGATATGCTCACACTCCTCTTCGGGAGCCTCGTTTGCTGGGCCGGGGTGTTCTCTTAGGAGGGCTGAGTTACGGTTATGATTTCCCAGACAATGTCGGAATGGAAAATAACAAATTCGACCGCACACCACCTTCCGGGAGACGACGCCTCATGGTTGGGCTTAAGCCAATGAAAACAATATTCTCTGTTCCTTCGTCCTTCTCTGTATTATCTTGTTTTCTGCAAGATATCTTAGGTGAGCGACGGTTTCTCCCACAGCAAACCACTTCTGTGCGGGAGGGAATAGTTCCCACGAGCTGTAGTCTAAGTCCCAACTTACATAAGGGGCTATCTGAAAGGCGGTTTTCTCACCTTCCTTGAGAGCGGAGAGGAGCTCATTGAGCCTGGCTTGGTGGTGTTGCTGCAATTCTGTGATCCTTGTTCTGTGGTTATGCCAAATGTTCCCATGGCCTGGCAATACAAGGCCGACATCGAGGGCATACACCTTATCTAAGCTTGCCAAATAGTCTTTGAGTGAATTATCTGTCTCAGTCCAGAACGTAATGTTGGGAGTAATATCAGAAAGAATATGGTCTCCGGAAACAAGGATTTTCTTCTTAGGTTCATAAAGACACAGGTGACCTGGGGAGTGTCCCGGGGTATCGATGCAGCGAAAGGAGTAATCTCCGATTTCGATAATGTCGTCCTCTTTCAAGATACAGAAATCAATATGGTGCTTTGGGCCGTATAGCCGACCTGGATGACTTGCCATGGCTTTTTCAAGCTCAGCTTCGGGGAAGCCGTGCGATTCGTAAATCGCACCGAAATATCGCCGCCTTTCGGACCTTTCAGAACGAACAAGAGAGACTTCCCGCTCGTTGAAGTAGACCTTTGACGTTTCGGTGGCAAGATTCGCCACCAGACCGAGATGATCCACGTGCAGGTGAGTAATGAAAAAATCTGTCTTGTTTAGGTCGACACTCAGTCGCTGCAAATCAGAAACCATTGCGCCCATACATTCTTTTCGATTCATTCCTGTGTCAATAACCAGAAATCGCCCCTGCCCTTTTATTAGATACGAGTTTAAAGCTTTCAAAGGACTCTGGGGAAGGGGAATTTCAGTTCTATAAACATTGGCTAAGATTTCTTCAAACATCAAACTATCCTCGAATTTTGGTTCTTTGTCTATTATATCATCCGTTGCCACTTGGCGAACAGAAGCTACTATGATGTGCAGGGGAAGGGCTTGGCAGCAGTCCTCGAGTGATTTATGATATCTATGACGAAACTGTCCGAAAGTGGGTGACAACACCCGATGGGGAATACCGAGCGAGACTGTTGACGAATCTAAGAAGGAGGACAAAATGGTCATAGAGTATCCAGTTTTCAAAGCAGCAGCAGTACAAGCAGGATCCGTATTCAAGGATAAGCCGTTGTATTTTGACTCAAAGGCAACGTTAAGCAAAGCTTGTGACCGTATCGCAGAGGCTGGAGATAATGGGGCAGAATTGATAGTCTTCCCCGAGACTTTCCTTCCTGGATATACATACTGGGCACGAGACCTGAAGAAAGGACGAGAATTTACTGTTATTTGGCGGGAATATCTTAGACACTCCGTAGAGGTCCCCGGTGAGGAAACGGAAGTCCTGTGCAAAGCGGCAAAATCGGCCAATGCTTATGTGGCGATGGGGATAAACGAGAGAGATAAGCGGTATGAGGGAAGAATGTACAATGCAATTCTCTTCATAAGTCGCCGCGGTGAGATCATGGGAGTCCACAGAAAGCTGAACCCGACCTCGCACGAGCTCTTTTTCCACACCAGAGGCGACGGCGGGGACAACCTTCGAGTATTTGAAACTGACCTGGGCAAAATGGCGGGCTTAATCTGCGGTGAGCACTATCAGCCGACTCTAAAACACAACCTGATCATACAGGGAGCCCAAGTGAACTGCTCGCTCTGGCCCGGGCATAAAGGTACCGCTGTGCCGCTTCTGGCGATAGCACAGGTAATGACTCAGGCGCTTTGCATATCTGGGAGCCTTTGGGCTGTGCTCGCCTCTGCCTACATTCCGCAGGACCAGGTGCCGGAAGACTTCTACGACAATAACGAATTTGATATTACCGCCGGCGGTAGCTGTATCATAAATCCATTCGGGGAGATCGTTGCCGGACCTGCGTACGACGAAGAGACGATAGTATATCATGAGATCGATTTGGCAATGAATCCGTTAGGCAAGTCTGTGATCAACCTTACTGGAATCTACAGTCGGTGGGACGTGTTGAGCGTTGGCGTGCGGCAAAAACAATACGAGCCTTTCTTTACATTGGAAAACATTGAAGCCGTGGCATCGCCCACAGTCACAGATGAACTGGCGGAACTAAGGGCAAAGATCGAATCACTGGAGGGCAAGCTTCGGTCAATGGAACAGGCAAAAGCCGAGGAATAGGTTGGCGTAAGGCGGGAGAAACAACGGGAGGTGACTTCGCATGTCGTGCTATTTTCGTCATATTAAGGATATTCTGGACGAGGCTGGCATTAAGGTGACTTCCAGCAATAAGAAGCAAATTGACCAGGCGATTCATCAAATAGTGGGCGTCGCCTACAAAGATTGTCCTGCAACTTGGAAAAAGCTAAAGCAGCAAATAATAGGTGATGAGCAAAAGCGGCGAGATCTCACCAAGAAGCTGCAGGATGCCATTCTTTGAGATCAAACCATTCCTCGCAGTAGCCAATATGCGAGCAAACATTTAGCCAGATTGTGCAGGCTCGATGAAATTTTTCAACAATCCAGAGAGGAGTCGGAAGTACACGGGTGTCCCTAAGATGAGGGCATCGACAATCTCGCGGGATTGCGGTAGAATGCGTAGGGCACAATACAGAACCGATGGTGCAGGCAATAAGCTCATGTTCTTGGTCTGGCTGGTCGAAGCCTTTGGATTTGGACTGAAGGAGGTTTAGTAAGCCGTGGCAATAACAATTACTACTCTTACTGAGAATACATCGGATCATGATTTCCTGGCTGAACGGGGGCTGAGCATTTTCATCGAAATGGAAGGCTCAACAATCCTGTTCGATACGGGATTGAGCAACACGGCAGTTCAGAATGCCCGTGTTTTGGGGATCGACCTCAGCTCTGTAGATAAGATAGTGTTAAGCCATGGCCATGTCGATCATACTGGAGGTCTACGAGATGTATTGAGGGAAACAGGCAAGGTTGAAATCATTGCCCACCCCGATATCTGGGCCTCCAAATATAGCCTGCGCCGCGGGTCCGTGCGCTTTATAGGAGTGCCTTTTCGGCGAGAAGCGCTGGAAGGCCTGGGGGCCAGCTTCAATTTGAGCAAAGAGCCGGTCTGGATCACTGAGGATATGGTAACCACCGGCGAAATCCCTATAACCACGGACTATGAACAAATCGATCCATACCTCCTTGTTAAGGAAGGTGATACCCTGCAGCCTGACCCTCTCGCCGATGATTTAGCTTTAATCATCAAAACCGGGCAGGGCCTTGTGGTGATTTTGGGCTGCGGGCATCGTGGCATCATCAATACCTTGCGTCACGCTCGAAATCTGACCCGGGAAGAGAGGATTAATACCGTAATCGGTGGCACTCACCTTATGGATGCCTCTGAGGAAAGGCTGGCTCGAACTACAGCCGATTTAAGGGAGATGGGCATCCAGAGGTTAGGGGTTTCGCACTGCACTGGATTTCATGCTGCAGCATGGCTGGCTCGGGAATTTGGCGATATTTTCTTTCTCAATAACGTGGGTGATAGATTGAGCTTGTAGCCTCACCTACTTCGTCCCGGCAGAAGAGACTGCAAAGATATTGGGGGCATTGCCCTCGGTGGGAGACAAAAATGAGCCCCGCAGAGCTGAAAGCTGAGAAGAGACCAATCTGGACTGACCAGATATCCTGCGATATGGTTCGAAGCCATACACAGAGCAATAGGGTGCTGTCTATCTCAACTGAAGTCATCTTCCTTGCTCTACTGGTGTGCCTGTGATACAATGAGACCTAGCTGACAGAGGAATTCTTTGGGGCAATCCGAACCCCCGGAGGGTTTCCAACGCCCTGGGGGTTCTTCGCTTTGAAGGGCAGGTCACATGATGAGGCGGAAAGGAGGCTATGATGGCTCGCAAGCTATATGTAGGGGGCCTATCCTTTGACACCACAGACGATCAACTGAGGGAGGCATTCGCCAAATTCGGGGCGGTGGAATCGGCGACAGTGATAAGGGACAGGTATTCCGATAGATCCAGAGGCTTCGGCTTCGTGGAGATGTTAAGCGACTCGGAGGCTGCGGAAGCCATCCAGGGCTTGAACGGCACCCTGCTGGACGGCAGGCAGATCACTGTCGACTACGCCCGGGAGCGGCCGGACAGAGGTGGTAGAGGTGGTGGCTACGGCCGCCGGCGGTACTAGCTGTGAGTTCTCCTATCAACTACTATGGTTAGGTGAGCACCCCTGCTCGCACACGCTGAGGGGAAGATTCGGGAGGCTCAAGGAAGATTGGCCATTATTGAGACGTCCTCGAAGCCAGAATATGAGAGGGCGAGACATTTCCACTATGATACAAACAAAGAATACTTGATGTGGCCCTTATTGCAGTCTGTCTAGGTTCAGGAGTTACCTATCCAGAAGACTTTGATTTGCCTGTGAGAAAAGCGACCCTACTCGCTACTCTCTGTGCTGCCTTGCTTCTGTCCAGCAACTTCCCGAGATCGCTTGCCAAGGTCTTGTCTCCGATCACGTCTCGCACCCAGATGGCAAAATCGTTTTTATCTTCACTCGAGTGATGGGCAAAGGTTTCAGCGCTCATGTCGTCCAATGCACTCCCCAACTCTGATAGGTTTTTCAATGCCCTGCCATCGGCACACCAGAAGCGCTTGTCCTCAGGAACATCCGCTAACAGCACAGTCGCTTTTCTCTTTGCCATCTTTGTCATCTCTATGCCTCCCCCCTCCTGCATGATACCACTTCAGCGGGGATTATCAAGGTAGCTGGCCGCAACGGGTCATAGTACACCACCTTAGCGTAAGGTCGTCCTCTACCGCAACATGCCATGCCAACCAGAACATTAAACTTTATGCGTATTACCAAAAGGGTTAGTGCTGTTTACCTTGTGCCCTAAGGGCAAAGCTTCCTATTTTATCACCGGTGGTTACACTGTGTTTTGTCAGCTGAGCTCCGCGAAGGTTTCATCCAGCCAATCGAAGATATGCTGGTGGGAAAGTGCGCTGGCCCCTACCTGGCAGTGTTCCTCAGCAGCATCCTCACTTGTAAAGAGCATATATTCTTTGGTGCATGTCAGGTGGTCGTAGAGCTTTTCAGCCTGCCCAGCGACGCTTCGGTCTGTCTCAGAATCACAAACTAACGTGGGACAAGTAATCAGGTGTGCTATATCCTCCCCTTCGTTGTCCTTCATTGCGTAATCGACCCATGTAAGGGCCCACTCGTGTGGAGAGTCGACTCCAAACACCCACATCCCCTGCTCCACTAACCATCTCAGTTCGGTATTCGACGTCTCCTCTTGGCTTATCATCTCATCAAATCCCGATGGGTCTTGGGTCAGATACTCTTTAAGCTCCTCTGGTGATTGGTGGAAGCCGGCTGCAACGTTCTCAAAGCAATCGTAGACACCTGAGTTGGCTATGCAGGCGGCGATGCGGTGCTCGTAAGCTGCAGCACGAGGTGCAAGATAACCGCCAAGGCTCAGGCCCATAAGCGCGATGCGGTCAGGATCAACTTCAGGCCTCGTCAATGCGTAGTCGACCACAGGTGTGACTACGTTTTCCCAGTCGGGGCGGAAGGTAATATGCTGCTCGCGTATGACTCTGCCCTGTCCAGGTCCTTCAAATGCCAGGCAGTTATAACCTCGCCTGACAGCAGCTAATGCACCATCGAAGTAGAGTTCTTCCAAGGTTCCGTCATATCCGGTGTGGAGAATCAACGTGGGACGGGGAATGCCCGAGTCGTCCACCAGAAAAAGGTATCCGGGTATGGTTGTATTTTCATAGGGGATTTCTACAGCCTCAACTGGGAATGGTAAAAGCTCAGCTGCCGTAGCGAAACAATCTCGGCTTTTGCCCCAGGTCTCTAGAATCCGGGGGTCGCTCGGATCTCCGTGAAGGTAGAACTCGGCTGCGCGGTAGTAGTTCGAAGCGCGAAGGTAGGCCTCGCGGGCACTCACTAAGTGCCCATCGGCCAAGCAGCTATCGGCGATGGCGCAAACTCGGTCAGCGGTTTTGAGCCACTCTTGGTACCAGCTTTCGAAATCCCCTTCCGTGATGCGGTGGGCTGTAGCTATACATTCTCCGATGTCAGCGCCACCATAGAAGGTGTGCCCAATAGTCCTCCGCAATTGGTAGGCAAACTGCGGGTCGTGAAACACGAGCCACGCTTGGCCTTCCCCATCTGGGGCAACCCCTCCCCATATAGCATTGCCGATGCCGACGCCGGTGCCAATGCCAGCACCAAAAGCCGCTATCAACACTACAACAAGCCACTTCTTCGCCCAATTCACCATTGTTCACCTCTTGTTCATATTAAAACACTTTAACATCATATAAGCTCAAAGTTCAACAGCTTCACCCTGCTCAATCTGGGCAACGTCCTTCGGGGGTTCACTCCATAGTCTGCGGCGTTTGCACGAAACGCTCAAAAGTGCCATTAGGCAAAGAGTTGCTGAGAAGCGCAGAGGACATGTTTGCGAACGACATTGACCATGTCCAGTGATGAGCAGAACATTTTCGGAATTCAAGACTCCTCAAGACTATTAAGTGTCGTCGGTATCAATTCAGAAAGGGCAGGATGAATATGAATTCCTTCGTTTATCTCTGCTATGTGTCCGCCAGACGTCATAGCGTTCACCACTTCTTGAATAAGCACCGGCGCATACGGGCCTATGATGTGAAAACCTAAGATTCTCCCGCTCTCTTTTTCCACTATGGCTTTAGCGAAACCCTCCTTTTCCATCATGGCCTCGCCCTTGACAACGTCCAAATATTTTGTCCTGCCGACTAATATATCGTAATCTTTCCCGGCGTTCTCCTCGGTCAGGCCCACCGACGCAATTTGGGGATGGGAGAAAACGGCATGAGGTACGGCACTATAGTCTACCTTTAACTTTGCACCATGAAACGCATTGTGCGCTGCCAGTGATGCTTCTCTATTCGCCATATGGGTGAACATTTGTTGTCCATTGGCATCCCCCACGGCAAAAATGTTCTTCTTGCTCGTCTCAAGGTACTCGTTGACTTTTATGAAACCTTTCCTATCTGTCTCTACGCCTGTATTCTCCACCTTCAATCTATCGGCGTTGGACCTTCTGCCCACGGCGATCATGATCCTTTGGCCGGTAAATTGCTTTTCCCTGCCGGTCTTCCTATCTCTCACCAAAACGGCGACGCCATTCCCGTTCTTCTTTACTCCTATGGCCTCGGCATCGGTATGAACATCCATACGCTTGCTCAATTCTTTCTTTAAGATACCAGATATCTCCGGTTCCTCAGGCAGGACAAGGCGGTCCGCCATCTCGAGAATAGTAACTTTGGTGCCCATTGCCGCAAAGAAATGCCCATACTCAACAGCAATATAACCACCACCAATGATTATTAGGCTATCCGGTCTTTCTTCTAAGTGCAGCACCGTCTCATTGGTCAAATAGTCTATGCTGTCTAAGCCTTTTATGGGCGGTATAAAAGGCCGCGAGCCAGACGCGAGGAAAATCTTCTTTCCTTTAATTTTCTCCCCATTGACTTCAATGGTATAATCCGCAATGAAACCTCCTTCACCTTCATAGAAGTCCAGATTTTCTGCTTGCGTGATACCTTGTCTTATATGACTTTGGCCTTCTCGTACAATTTTCCTCATCCGCTCCATTATGAATTTGAAGTCAATATTTCTTATCTCTGCCTTTATACCCAACTCTTTTGCTTCTTGTATGTCAACTATTCTATCTGCCGGGTATATCAACATCTTCGAGGGGATGCAGCCTAAATTGAGACAAGTGCCGCCTAAAGGCCCCCGGTCTACCAGAGCCACCTTTAGACCGTGCGATACCGCTTCATCTGCAAGAAGCGCTCCAGACCCA
>SMTZ1_10008760_pt1 | contig 10101 bp, 9 predicted proteins | sample DeeMarSWOR136_30_FD_25667 | JGI IMG/M metagenome (IMG submission 25667)
CAACCACTACGGCATTTGCAATTACACAGCTGACATTCGGCCGAACCGAGCCGCTCGGCAAAAGGTGCAAGGCAAACCTGTCCTCGCCTACGACAACGGTATGACCGGCATTGGCGCCTCCACTATACCTTACAACGATATCGTAGCTCTCGGCAAGCAGATCAACCACCTTGCCCTTGCCCTCATCGCCCCACTGTAACCCGATAACGCAGCAGTTCATCTTTCCTCTACTTTTAAAGAATTGTTCCCAATGTTCCCAAAGATAAACCGCAACAGCTTACCAATGCAGCCGATTGCGGTTGACCGGTTGAATTGTAGTCCTTATCCTAATAATCTCAAGTGATTTTTGCCACCAGATGTTCCAAAATTGCCGCCAGGTTGTCGTACTTCCTGTCGCTGATTCTGCGATTAACTTCCCCGTCGTCCTTATCCTTATATGTAACGGTAAAATAACCCTTCGAGTCAAAGTTGGTCTTGTCTATCTTTTCTATGCAATCGTAGGGTATTTTCTCCTTGTCGCTGACGATAAGCTCCTTCTCATCAGCGATAATTTTTTTGTTCCTGATAATAAACAAATAGCCACCCAAAAGAACCGCGGCTCCAATCAAGTATGGCGGCGACTTCCGATTAAAGACAAGAGTACTGTCCGCAGTGCCGTCATCTTTCGTATGCTTGGCCTTGAAGTCCTCGCTGTAATAACCGTCATACGCAAACCAAATCGCAAGGCCCACGCAAATGGCAATGCCGATTTTGAAGTTGTTTTTCCTGTACTTGCTCGACGGCGCTTCAATAGCCATCTTAAGTCCCTTCCTGAAGTCTACGTAAGCCGCTTTTGTGCGATAACACCTATTAATGGCTTGACGAAATTCGGAACTATCTTTTCGGCCATAAGTTCTTCGGCCAGCCGGCATTGACTTCCAAACGATTTCAGTGCATCAAATCTTTCCGCGCCTGAAGGGTACTGCCGGATTGTAAAAGACAGACTTATCGACTCATCTGCTGCTTGTCCTTTCTCCCCGGGCTCATAGACGCTTGTTTTTGACTCTACGCTGCATCGGGCCTGCGTGCGGCAGTCCTCGGACAGCGCCACCACCACGGCAGGAGAAAAGCAGATTGGCTTTGCCGCCGGCAAATCAACAAGGCAGTTAAACGCGCTCTGACCAAACAGCGCCTCGGCAATCACCTCATCGTGATTGCCTGAGTAATCAAAACCCATAGCGAACACAACATCCAGCCAGGCAATGTCAAGATGATTCACACTGAGCATATACGGCATAAGCTCGAGGACTAACCTGTCCTGGCAATAAGCATCTTCAAAACTCGACGGATTCACAACGCCCGAGCTGATTCGGTCGGTTTCGAGTGTAACCCAGCGATATCGGCCGCCGCTGCGGTCTTCCTCCAGACAGTACTCGTTTTTCTCGCGCCGATAGAAGGAGCCCATAGAGCCAAAACGCTTTTGTATCCGCTCGAAAAATGCAAGAATAGTGTCGCGCTGACTCGGCAGCTCCAGCTCGGTATTCACGTACATATCGAGATAAAAATCGTCACAAAGGGAACTGTAGCTGCTCGACATCCTTTTCCAGACTCCAAAAGACTAAATTGCCAAACAACAAATATTCTCGCATAAACCCGGAGCTTTGACAAGAACTAAACCGCCGCAAAAACTGCCGAAATATCAAATTTTTCAATGCTGCGATCTCTGTCCAATAGGCCGCAATCAATGCAATTGTGGCTCAGGCAGCTTTAGCTCTGTAATCACCGCTCCAATAGTTGACAAAATCATAAAGACAAATACCCGCCAGATACAACCCGCTACAATATTATGAGACGCCATCCCGCTGCTATGGCTCAATGTCGCGGAAAAACCGGTATAAAGCACGCCAATCACTCCGCCGCAAACACCCGCAGCGACAATCCGCTTCCACAATGCCGCACCGCCACAGCCCAAGGTTACTCCCCGGCCGCAAAGCAACGGCACTATCAACACTAACCACCAAACATCTCTCAAGCCCGGCAATTCTCCTACGTTCTTGAAGTATGTGAAATCGGTCATTCCAAATATTGCTGTCCCGCCAAGAACATACCAACCAACATGCCAATATCGTGGTTTCATTGCAGCCCGAATTTCAGCGCGCCTTCGCATCCGACGCCGTATAGTCAAAGGCCAGTTATAAAACAGGCAAAACACCCAATGTTCCAGCAGCGCGCCTCTTTCACCGAAGACCGGAACAATGTGCACCGCCTCCGTCGCCCAGTGGGCGGCCATAAACCGCGCCAGCGCAGGATAATGATAGGCCATCTGAATCGGAAACGCCAAATAACCTATGTACTTGAAGAAACCAAGAAATACCGCAATGTTATAGTCTTTGAAGTTCCGTTCGCTGATGACCAGATACAATACATAAAGTCCCCGGACAAGTGAACCCGGAGAAACTGGTACCACTTGAAATAAAGCTATAATACCAATGCCAATACCCCAGGCCTGCGCCCTCGGCATCTCAGGATGCATCAGAATATAAATAATCGCTACAAGCACAGAGACAATCTGCGTCACCGGCAGTGTGCAGATATGAACCGCCAGGCTCTTTAGATACTTCTGTATAAACGGGTCCTTGACCCGAGAGAGGATAACTCCCGCATCCTCGTTGGTAAGTATGTGCTTGCTCTGTCCCTCTGTCACCATCTCGCAAAGCCACTGTTCACGCAATTGGGCGTTAAAATACAGTCGAACCGGCCGGACAACATAATACGCCAAACGCTCCTTGGCATACCTTGGGTCCGTCAGCAGCCTGTGTAGCCCCGCGGGCAATATGGAAAAAGGCAAATGAAACAAAAACCGCCGGACCGACCCTGCAACCCTAATGGCCCTGTCCCCATCAACTCGCCCCGCCCTGTGCCAGATGATAACCTTCTCGGCAATCCTCGCCCACACTGCCCTCCGCAGATACACCAGGCTCATAAACACAGCCAGATAATGCTGCCTCCAATCGCTGCTGCCCCAAATCCTCCTGAGAGCTCTGCCCAAAAACGGTATCAACCCGAACACAGCAAACACCAGCGTCAAAGCTCTGCTCCGCCGCAGCTTACGCTCACAATCCCCGTCAACCAGATTCCGCACTTTCCATCCGGTTACAGCACTTTCGAGCATCGTCAACCATAATTCCTGGCTGTAGAGCAGCCGAATATGATTGTGCGTTATATCCGGCAGCGAATACCGGTATACCTGCTCAGACGCTTTCAACTCCTCCAGCATCGGACGCATATCACTAAATTTATCGACGTTCGCCTCGACAAATCGCCCTAACTTGCTTACTTCGCCTCTGTCGAACTGCACCAGAGAGCCGCGCGCAACGCCCTTCACTATCAGCTTGAAATCGCCCGGGCTCATCGGCAAAAAAGGCAAAAGAGCAAGCCCTGCCCTAAAATCAACCGCTACCAACCCCTCCGACGGACTGGCTTCAGTATCCATCCGCTTTAGACAATTCGGCTGGCTCTTACATGTCCACCACTCATACTGCCTCGCAAACTCGTATGCCCCCATATCATTCAGCAGTTTTACAAAGTCCCTCATAAACTCTCGCTTGGCCCGATACTCCGCCGAACCAAGCTGCTGTACGTCAATCGTCTCGCCGCGCCGCCAATCCTTTAGCAAATCCAGACGGTCATCTACCTCTAACTGCCACGTACGCCCCTCAACCCACTCGCCTAACTCACCGCAACTGCCTAAGCTACTGTCCACAAACGTCGCATAGACGTCTGCAACCGCATCGCTCCGCCCGAATCGAATCTGTGCGCCGCGCCGGATAAACTTCTGCCAGAGCGCACCGGCTCTCGCCGCAGCCGGATTCACCTGAAGCTGAAATGGCCCCTGAAAACCAGCCCAATATAGTAAATTCCTGAACACACGAGCAAACGCCGTAGGCGGGATAAGTATCTTCATCGCATAAATCCCACCGACTTCAAGGCCCTTAATCGGTCCTCCCTCAATCCCGGACACTTTCACCCGATACACCTGCCCCGCAAATCCGCCCCCCACAAACTTCTCCACAACCAGACTCACCCGGCCGGCCTTCTTTTCCGCGACCCCCTGTAAATCGTAAATCAACTCCGTACCCGCGTCATAACGCCTGATACGCATTGGCCGATACAACGCCGAATCACGGAACTTCTCCTCCAGCCTCCTGCAAACCTCAACAGAATATTCCTCGGCCATGCTTCCGTCCTTGTTATCAGAACAACCAGCCACGCAACAGTTTGCTGAGGTAGCTAATCAAGCCCACTCGTACACAAAAAAGTAGCACAATACCAGCATAGAGGCCTGCCAATAAATCGTCTAAGAGAACACCCCAGCCTTTAGGAAGCTGTTCGAGCTTGCGGATGGGCCAGAGTTTGGCAATATCAAAAACTCTAAAAAGCAAAAAGCCCAGTCCGGCTGTACCCCAGATTTGACCGGTCGTAACCCCGCCCCTCAATAAAAACCCAGCGACGACAAAGGTAATCGCCTGACCGGCAAATTCGTCCGCAACCACCTCACGAGGGTCTTTCTTACCCGTGGCGGCAATTATCGAAGGGGCAAATTTAACGCAAGCAAAACAACCTGCACAAGCCAGAGCCGCCATTACGACTAACGTCACCCAACTCGACGCTCCCAACTGACACAGCAACCCAAACACAATCGCCGGCGGCAGCGAGCCCCACGTCCCTGGCGCAACCGGAAGCCTGCCCAGGCCAAAACATGATGTAAGCAATCTTCTAACTCTCACAGCTGTCGAAAGTTACCCGAAGGCCCAAATTAAGTCAAAACTTATAAACAGCAGGCCGTTAGATTTTTTCAAGCATTTTCAAGCAGAACCTGTCCGTCATACCTGCGATATAATCACAAACCGTTCGCTCAAGCCCTTCTTTTCCGACCAATCGCTGAAAGTAACCCGGCATCGATTCGGGCTTTTGACAGAGTCCTTCGAAGAGCTTACGGAGCCAGTTCCTGACTTCACCTGCTGTCTGTGTTACCGATTTATGACGGTAAAAGTTCGCCAACAAAAACTCTTCCAATTCAATAAGCTTGGCGTCACTTTCAGCCGATAGCACAACCAGATTCTCCCCGTGCTGATATACATCTTCAACCGTTTTGGGATTCGCCTCGGCAATGGCTTTTCCACTTGCGTCGATACAGTCGCTGACAAGCCTGTCGATAATCGCCTTGGCGGTCCTCGTTCTGCGAATTGTTCTGTCTTTAATCGACTCGGCCTTTATCCGCTGTTGTGCTTCCGTGAATATCTCAACATTTTTTAACTGCTCCCTGCTAATCAGGCCCGCTCGCATACCATCCTCAAGGTCATGGCAGTTGTATGCGATACGGTCGGCAACGTCGGCGACCTGTCCCTCAAGCGAGCAGTTCAGTTCGGTAAAACCGTCGCCTTCCGGCTTGTCGTAGGTGCTGCGGTGCTTTGCTAAACCCAGACGGGTCTCATATATCAGGTTCAGCCCCGTAAATTCCGGATACGGATGTTCGAGCAAATCGACAATTCGCAGTGTCTGTCGGTTGTGCTCGAATCCGCCGAACTTAGCCATCAGGCCGTCAAGGACCTGCTCGCCGGCGTGTCCAAACGGTGAGTGCCCCAAATCGTGTGCAAGGCATATCGCTTCCGTAAGACTCTCATTCTGGCCGAACGCCTTCGCGATGGTCCTTCCTATTTGTGCGACCTCGATACTGTGCGTAAGACGCGTGCGGTAGTAGTCATCCAGTCCCGGCGTAAATACCTGTGTCTTGCCCTCAAGACGGCGAAACGCAGAGCAGTGAATTATGCGGTCACGGTCCCGCTCAAAGCCCGAGCGATACGGATGCGGCTTTTCTGCGAACTTCCGCCCCCTGCTAAAAGATTCCGAAACCGCGCAGCAGCTAAGTTCATCTGACATATTTATATATCGGGAAGCTTATGTTCTTTGCTTATCTGTCTTAATTGCCCGAGAAGCTCGGTCAAACTCTGGCTGATAACATTGGTATCACTGCACACGTTCAGAAAATTTGTGTCCCCGTCCCATCGTGGAACTATGTGGACGTGCAAATGCTCCGGCAGTCCCGCTCCGCCGCATCTGCCGAAATTCATCCCGATATTGAAGCCATGGGGTTTTATCGCCATGCTGAGGACCTTTTGTGATTCCCGAACCAGCTTCAGCAACTCCAGCAGCTCTTCATCACTCGCCTGCTCAAGGCCGCCGATATGTCGCTGCGGCGCAATCAATAAATGCCCGTTGTTATAAGGGAAGAGATTTAGTATCACGATGCTTTTGGCCGAACGCCACAGCACCAGATTTTTATCATCATCCTCGGGAGTCTCCAAATCACGACAGATAAAGCAATCGCCGCTCTCACTTAAACTCTGGATATATTCAACCCGCCACGGCGCCCACAGATTTCTGCGCCCCTGTCCGCAATTACCTCCGTGTTCTTCCTGCACCTTTTAAATAATCCCTCACTCTTCGAGAAGCTTCATTGTCAACTTCTGGTCGATAGTTATGCGGGGGCTCACGTCCAGAGCCATCGGCAAAGAGGCCTCCAATTCCAGCACAAACCGTTGGTCATATTGCTCCGCCCGCCCTGCATCGATATTAAACAACTCCTCACCCTCACCTTCAAAATTCAGAACCTTGTAGCTTCTCAGAAAGCCGAACCTGCCGCGCATCTGGAACCTGCCTGTATAGGGCACCGGCCAGCTGCGCGGAACCGATTCGGCAAGTGAATATGAGCTGTGTATCACGGCCAGTCGACCCTTCTCACTCTCGCGTATCTCATCCAGACTATACGTAACATCTCTCGCCTTTCGCATGACCATCGGCGTCGGCACCGAAAGCTGAGACGCCCAGCCCGCGCCAACCGAGACACCTTCAGATGGTTTCTCTATGCTGGAAACGGAATCCCAAAGGAACCACTGCGTTGCTATAAAATCACTTATCATATCAGGGTTCTTAATTCTGCCCCTTTTGCTGCTTGCATCGAACGCCTTCTTGCCGGTTTCGCGGATTAATTCGTCTAACTGCGAGTAATCTTCTATCTTGCCTGTTGGACTGACCTTGAATGTAAAAGTCTTGCCCGGCAGACTCTCCACCGCGTCTCTTTGCTGGCGTTTACCTCCTCGTTGGACCTTCACAGACTCGCACTTCGCCTCAATGGTCGTAAGGCCGTACGGGTCTACCTCAATCGGCCTGTAGGCAACAACCATTCTCATTGACTCGGAAGATTTGTTCACCCGGTCCTTGGGCGGCTTGGGGCCGCTTGCTGTCGGGTCCCAGTCAATCTCAACATCTCTGCTCGAGACAAACTGGTACCGCAGTGTCTGGCCTTCCTGGAAATCTACGGTTAATAATTCCCCTTCCCTGACAGCGCCGGCGCATCCTGCAAGAATACTCAACGCAAAAACCGCGATAATAGTTAATACCCTTCTCAATGTTACCCCTTTCAACTACTTCGATTTAAATATACCAGCTTCAAAACCAACATGTTAACAGGCACTAATCAGCCCCGGCTCATAACACACGCCTTTACCTAATCGATTTTCTTAAGGCTGTAGAGGCGGGTCTCGCCCATCGTCAAAACAGCAGGCCCCTGGTCTGGCTGTTGCTCCGATGGAAGGGCAACGGTCCAGCTTGACTGCAGCTCTTCGGAATATTCTTCGATTGCCCCTGCAGTCAAATCCATCCTTAACCGGCCGCTGTATGTTGCCGTACTATCGAAATCTTCTGAAAAATCAGGCGTAGTCTCTTTCTCGTAAAGTTCCTCGGCCGTCTCGGCGGTCGGAATAGCATTCATCTCAACAAAGGCAACCTGATGACCATCCATCTCTTTGATATCCTTTACAGTATAAATTTTTTCGTAAGACTTCGACCCCATCAAGCCGAATGAAAAGCTCTTTATCTCGCTGTATGTCTCGCCCGTGCGCAATCGCCTCTTGCCCGCTGGCGGCAAGGCCGGTATCGTGTGACGCCGTTTAATCGGGTCGGGCCTGAGAAACGCTAATGCCCGCCTCGGAACCCGCCGGGCCTTCCGAACCGATGTGCGTATATCTTCCGCGTCAATAAGCTTGGTAACCTCGCCTGTCGGCGAAATTTCGATAGTAAAGCTGTGCCCCAGCATTTTTGCAAACTCACCCTCCGGGTCCCTTATTCGTGTGCTGTCAAAATCCACCTGCGCCGCGTCCTTAACTGCTACAAAATACTTCAAGGCGTCCACCGTAATCTTCGCAACTCCATTGCCTTCCTCATCAACACTCTCTATTTCTTGGGTATAGGTCATCTCCAGCCTGCTCTGCCTGCTGCCGCCCTTAAAACCCGAGTCGCTTGGCAGGGCCCCCTCCCACTTGACCCTTCGTTCAGCCTCCGTTATCAACTTGTAAGTCGTCACATCTCCCGGTGTAAACTTCAACGCCAGTGCAGCTGTCTCCTCTTTTGCTGCTTCCAGCACCTCTTCTACAGCCTCGACCTCGGGTTCGCCGGCCTCCTCGATAACCTCTGCAACGGCCTCTTCCTCCACGGCCTCTGCAACCACTTCTTCCTCCTCTACCTCTGGTTCGGCTGGTTCTTCCGCAATGGCCGCAACAGCCTCCTCCGCCGCTGCTTCCCACACCCGTTCCTCAACTTCTACCTCGGGCTTGACAGCCTCTTTGGCGGCGGGCTCACAGCCCGCTGCCAGAACGAGTACGCAGACCGCCGCAACCGCTAAACCGCCGAAAATCTTCTCCGACACCATTATCTATTCTCCTAAATAAACCTTAATTTTACGCTAAATTCATACGCCGATTATACGGTTTACCCCCATAAGCACAACTGATTTTTCTTTATTTGGCTTAAATCACCGGCTAAAATAACCTTTTGAAACTCTTAGGGCATTTTGTGCACTGTTTTTGGAGAAAAAAACCAAATGAGAAGCGACACAGTTAAAAAAGGCTTCCAGCGTGCTCCCCACAGGGGTCTTCTGCACGCCTGCGGTCTAAGCGACGAAGATATTGACAGGCCCTTCATCGGCATTGCCAACAGCTTTTGTGAGATAGTGCCCGGCCACGTCCATCTAAACAAGGTCGGTCGCCTCGTAAAAGACGCCGTTCGCCAGGCCGGCGGAGCCGCCTTCGAATTCAACACCATAGCCGTCTGCGATGGTATTGCAATGGGCCATACGGGTATGAAGTATTCTCTCGCCTCCCGCGAAATCATCGCCGATTCCGTCGAGACTATGGCCCAGGCGCACTGCCTCGACGGCCTTGTCTGCATCCCCAACTGCGACAAAGTCGTACCCGGTATGCTGATGGCCGCGGTCAGACTGAATATCCCGACCATCTTCGTCTCCGGCGGCCCTATGGCCGCAGGCAAAACAAAGCAAGGTAAAGCCATCGACCTCATCAGCGTATTCGAAGCCGTTGCACAATTCAGCGCCGGCAAAATCGATGAGGCCGCCTTAAAGGAGCTTGAGCATACGGCATGCCCCGCGCAGGGAAGCTGTTCCGGGATGTTCACCGCAAATTCGATGAACTGCCTATGCGAAGCAATCGGAATGGCCCTGCCCGGCAACGGCACAATTCTTGCCGCCGACCCTAAGCGACAGGAACTCTACAAAGCCGCTGGAAAACAGATTATGTACCTGCTCCAAAACGACATTAAGCCCCTCGACATAATCACTCAAAAGTCTCTCGACAACGCCCTCGCCCTCGATATGGCTATGGGCGGCTCTACAAATACCGTCCTGCACACGCTCGCGCTCGCTAACGAAGCCGGCATCAAGTACGACCTCGAACGCATCAATCAAATCTCACAAAAATGTCCCAACATCTGCAAAGTCGCGCCTTCGAGCAATCTCCACATGGAGGACGTCGACGCCGCTGGCGGCATAAGTGCGATACTAAAAGAAATCAGCAAAATCCCGAACCTGCTCAACACCGACTGTCCTACGGTTACCGGCAAAACTCTCGCCGAAAATATCGCCGACGCCGAAATCAAGAACAAAGATGTCATCCGCCAAATCGACAATCCTTATTCAAAGAAAGGCGGCCTCGCTATTCTCAAAGGCAACCTCGCCCCCAATGGCGGCGTGGTCAAGACCGCGGGCGTAGC